>OGKB01000240.1_pt1 | contig 45785 bp, 40 predicted proteins | sample 1572351 | NCBI WGS metagenome assembly OGKB01 (sample SAMEA2582088, study PRJEB24529) | metagenome | biome: Human gut stool | place: China | collected 2011
GGACAGGTGGCTCTCGCCACACCGGACTGGCGGCTCTGCCGCACCGTAATATTCAGCATTGATATCGAACAGCCAAAAGCCATAAAAACTACATGATCCCCACGGAAAAAGATGCATAAAAAAGGCCTTATATTCCCTGTATTTTCGGCATTTTCAGGCGCTGGAAAACCGCTGTTGTGCTGGGAAGATTCCCTGTTTTCTGGTATAATAAGAGTATCAGGAACAGGAGAAAAAAGCAGTGGCAGACAGTTCTAAAGATATCCAGCTGCGAGAGCTGAAGGACATGATCCATGATCTTCAAAAAATGATCAAAACGCTTCAGGCAGTTGTCGATGCTGCCAACAAACGGGAAGAAGCCCTCACGCAGGAAAGAGACAACCTGAAAGAAGAAGTCGATCTTCTCCGGAAAAAGCTTTTTGGCACCTCCAGTGAAAAGCGTGTCCTTGACATTCCCGGGCAGCTGAACTTTTTTAATGAAGCAGAACTGGAACAGGATCCTGCATTGGCGCAGATGGAAGAACTGGAAGCATCCTCTCCTGAAAAAACACCAAAGAAACGCAAAGCCAGGGCAACTGATGCAGAACGTTTCAAAGGGATCCTGGTGGAAAAAGAGTATCTGGATCTTTCTGAGAAAGAGAAAAACTGTCCTGTCTGCGGTACGGCTCTGAAACAGATCGGTGAAGAGTTTGTCCGTCGTGAACTGGTTTTTATTCCGGCAAAGCTGAAAGTACGTGAGTATTACAGCAGGAATTATGAATGCCCGCAGTGCAGTCAGCATGGGATCCCTGTTATTAAAAAGGGAAAAGATGGCCGGCCGCATATGCTTTACGGAATGGCTTGTGCAGGCACCGTTGCGTGGGTGATGTACCAAAAATTCTGTAATGCGCTGCCTTATTTCCGTCAGGAAAAAGACTGGAAACAGTATGGGGCATCCATTACCCGGAAGACAATGGCAAACTGGGTGATCCAGAATTCGGAAGCATTTTTCCTTCCAATGTATAAATATTTCCAACGGAAGCTTCTGGAAAGGAAATTTGCAATGGCAGACGAAACCCCGCTTCAGGTGCTGCATGAATCAGGACGCCGTGCCCAGACACAGTCTTACATGTGGCTGTTCCGCAGTGGGGAAGATGGCTTGCCGCCGATCATCCTCTATAAATACTCCGAAACCCGGGCCGGGGAAAACGCTGTGGATTTCCTCCATGGTTTCAAAGGATACCTGATGTGTGACGGATACAGTGGGTATAACAAAGTGCCGGATGCGAAACGCACAGCCTGCTGGGCGCATATCAGAAGATATCTGACCGATGCCATTCCAAAAGGAAAGGCGCTAGATTACACCCAGCCTTCCGTACAGGGCGTGATGTACATCAACCAGCTCTTCCATCTGGAAGACATAATAAAGGCAAAACACACTTCCTTCGATGCTATTAAAAAGGCGCGTCTTGAAAAAGAAAAGCCGGTAGTAGAAGGCTTTTTGTCGTGGCTTGACCAGCAGGCTCCTGTCCGCGGAAGCCGTATGGATAAGGCGGTCACTTACATCCAGAACCGCCGTTCCTATCTTACTACCTATCTGGAAGATGGGCGATGCAGTTTTTCTAATAATCTTAGTGAAAATGCGATCCGTCCGTTTTCTGTCGGGCGAAAGAACTGGCTATTCTGTGATACTCCTAACGGAGCACAGGCCAGTGCTCTTGTATATTCGATGGTAGAAATGGCAAAAGCAAATGGAGTAAACGTCTATCTTACCTATCTGCTTGAGAAAATGCCTTCTGATAGGATGAGTGACGAGGAATTAGAACTCCTGGCACCGTGGAATGAAAACGTCAAAACTGAGATCCAACACCGTGTAAATAACACAGATCAATCGGATGTGAATTGTCAAGGTGCTCCGGCTACTGAGAAGTAGCCGGGTAATTTTTTACTATGGCTGAAATTTATGCGCTTACGTCTGATAGGCAATGTAATTTGACAAAAGGAAATTGGTATAGATATGGAAAATATAATAATTATTTTAGCTTGCTTTATAATAGGTATATGTTTAGCAGGGAAAGCAAACAAAATTAGTAATAAATATAATAGATTTAAAAGTGTATTTTCTATCTTAGCAAGTGTTTTAATAATATTGTTAATTATGCAACATAGGAATTTGGAACAGAAGAGTATTCAAAACAATATTAATTTTTCTTTAATATATGACAAGGAATATTATTGGGAGCATAATAAAGATGTTTCTGAGAAATTCGATAGAAATGATGAAACAGATATTTTAAATTATTTTATAAGTAATGGAATGGATGAGGGGAGCGTTGCATCGAAAAATTTTGATGTTTCGTATTATAGATTACATAATGAAGATTTGTCAATGCTTTATGGTGATAGTATGAAATTATATTACCTACATTATATTCTTTATGGCTATAAAGAAGGAAGAAAAGGGACGGATCCTTATAAGCGTGAACATGAAAATAATGTAGTAACGGTTCCACAATATAGTATTCCATTGAATTGTTATATAGATGCAGAAGGAAAAATAGCATTGGACTTTAAGTGTAATGATAATAAACTATTGGGAGTTCCGTATGTACTATATGAGCTGGAAACATATCAATATGATTTAAAAAAGGCTACTCTCGTTCAGATTGGAAAGTTACAAGAATTTAATGAGTTACATGTTTCTTTAAATGATGTCAATCATAAATTTGTGTTAGTTAATAAACAAACAAAACAACAGCTGTCGGATTTTTCTTATATTAGCAATCCAGAATTGTTATGTAAATTTGATGGTGCTTTTCCAGTGGCAAAATCTAAAAAGGGTTTACAAATTATGGATGATATTGATAGCGTAGAGGAATTAGACCCAGCATATACATTTATGAATTTGATTGTAGAAGATATCATGTCTCCTAGTAATGAGAGTGAAAAAGATTTATTTGTTTATAGATATAAGGGAAAAGATTACTATTTTTATAAAGATAGTATAGATTATTATGATAATCTTATTTCACGCTTGACTAGGGATGGTATTAACGTATGTGCGAGTATAATTAGTGTGTATAAAGCGGAATGGGAATTTATTTATTATCCAGGTGTTACTGCAGAAACAAAAGCTACATTTTTTGCGTTAAATACAACGGATGAGTTAAGTGTAAATTACATTGAGGCATTTGTTATGTTTATGTCCGAAAGATATAGTGGAAAATCGAATCAGTATGGAGCAATAACGAAATGGATGGTTGGAAATGAGGTTAATGATAGTGGTGTATATAATTATATGGGGCAAAAGATTTTGTCCGAATATGTAGAAGAGTATGTAAGAACATTTCGAATTATTTATAATTTGATAAAAACAAACAATAAAAATGCTAATGTGTATGTTGTAATGGAACCCTGGTGGGGAATAGACGACAATGGTATGGTGTATGGAGGAAAAAATTTTTTAGATGCATTTAATGCAAAAATAGCGCAACAAGGAAATATAGATTGGGGATTAGCTTATCATGCATATTCATATCCGATGTGTGATCCGAAGGTACTAAATGATGATGAAGCTGCATTATCAGATGATGGCATAAATATGACAGAGAAATCACATTTTACGAAAGATACGATTGATACGGCAACGATCACAATGAAGAATATTAGTGTATTAACTGAGTATTTACACAATGATAGTTATCTTACAAGTTCTGGAAAGGTTCGTTCGATTATATTGTCAGAGCAAGGGTATACATCAAATTCAAACTTGTATGGGAAATGCGAAGCACAACAAGCGGCATCAATGGTTTATGCATATTACAAAGCACAAATGAATGAAGATATAGATGCATTTATCTATTTTTTGCAAATGGATGATAATGCAGCATCATTGGGTAATTCATATTATCAATTCGGTTTGTGTAAACAAGAAAATGGTAATTTTTATAAAAAGCTTTCTTACGATGTATTTAGAGTTATGGACACTAAAGAATCTTTGCAAGAACTAGATTTTATAAAAGACATTTTAGATGTAACGAATTGGGATGAGATAATGCCAGAGTTTAATGATAAGGTTTTCGAAATGTCGGTAAAAGGAGATAGCAATTATTCTATTAATTTAGGTAAAAAAGATATTTCAAAAGGATTAATTGCTACTATTGCTGAACAGAATTATACAGGAAAAGAGTGTTTACCTGATATTTTGATTGAGTATAATGGTGAAAAATTACAGAATGATAAAGATTATGATGTTGTATATTTAAATAATATCGAAGAGGGAGAAGCCCAGGTTATTGTTGTGGGTTTAAATAAGTATTATGGGATATTAAAAACAAGTTTTGTGATTAAATAAGTAGGTGAGATATATGCGAAATACAATAATGAAAAATAAACAAATTAATATTATGCTATCAATTTATATGAGTTGTGCAGCAGTAACTATATATCTGTTAAATTACTACACTCCATTATACAGGAATGGTTTAAAAAATCAATTTTTTCAAATACGGAGCAGCTGCAATTCTTCTGGAAAGCATTTGAAGAAGGAAATACGGAAGGAATAGAAAAATATCTTAACAGGGTATTAAGTAACTCCGTCAGTGTATTTGATACCAAAGCCAGAAATGAAGAAAAAAAAAGTTCGTATCATAATCTTCTGGTTGGAATACTCACCGGAAATGCGGATTGGTTGATAAAATCAAATATTGAAGCGGGTGAGGGATTTGCTGATATTATTGCAGAAACGGATGATCCGGATTCTGGCATTATTGTGAAACTGAAATATACAAAAGAATTTGATGAGATGGAACAGGCATGTCAGAAAGCGATTGCTCAGATCAAAAATCGAAGATATTATGAGTATTTACTGAATGATGACAGACGAAATATTTTATTTTATGGAATAGCATTTTGCAAAAAGAGATGTAAGATTATTGTTGAAAGAATGAATATGTAACTTTGAAATCTTCTTAAGATCCATGAAAATACTCTATAAAATCACAGAAAAGAAGTTGCCGGCAGAGAAATCCTTTCTTATAATGAAATATATAAAATGAAAGTATTACGAGGTATATAATATGGCAGAACCGCGTTACGGTGAAGAACGTAAACAAATGGGAAGTATAGTAGGGGACCGGCCTAAGATATCTGTTATTATGGGTGTTTATAATGGTGCGGACAGAGTGGACGAGGCAATAGCGTCTATTCGTGTGCAGACTTTTACTGACTGGGAGTTTATTATATGTGATGATGCGTCTACAGATAATACCTGGGAGAAGCTGGTTGAGTGGAGCAAGATCGATTCCAGGATCGTTCCAATCCGTAATGAGAAGAATATGAAACTGGCAGCTACTTTGAATAAATGTCTGGAGCATGCTTCTGGAAGTTATATAGCTCGTATGGATGATGATGATTACAGTTATCCGTGGCGTCTGATGGCACAGAATGATTTTCTGGATGTGAATACTTATTATGCCTTTGTATCAGGCCAGGTAAATGGACTTACGAAAGAGTTTGGGATTATTGAAGATTACTGGCACAGAAAAGAATTTCCTGAAAAGAAAGATTTTTTAAAGGGCTCTCAGTTTATACATCCGGCAACGATGTTTAGGAAAGGTCCGCTTATGAAAGCCGGCGGATACAGGATCGCTCCGGAAACCCGCAGAATGGAAGATTATGACCTTTTTATGCGTCTTTATGCAATGGGATATATTGGCTGTAATCTTCAAAGACCTATGCTGCGTTATACGGTGGATTTTGATAAGACAACCTATGCGCATCGTATTGATGAGGTGAAAGTCCGCTATCAGGGATTTAAAGCATTGGGACTCCTTCCATGGGGATTTATATATGTGATCCGTCCGCTGATCGTTGGTTTGATCCCACATGATACTTTAATGGAAATAAAACTGGAAGATAATGGCGTAGACCTGAGAAAGTATAGACGGAGACATAGACGCAGAAGGAAATGATATGGTTGGAATTGTCATTTTAAATTATAACAGCTGGGCGGATACGGTTGCGTGTGTAGACAGTATACATGAAGCAGAAAAGAAATTGGAGTTTCGTATTTATCTGGTAGATAACTGTTCACCGGTGCGTCCTGAACCTGGTGTGTTGGAAAGCCTGGATAAAAGGGGAGTTATTTTTATCCAGAATGAACGGAATGCAGGTTATTCGGCTGGAAATAACATTGGGATAAAAAGGGCACTTGAGGATGGCTGTGAAGAAGTACTGATCAGCAATTCTGATGTGCGCTATGAAACAGGAAGTATATCAGAACTGCAAACGTATTTACAGGATCACCCAGATGTGGGAATTGTAGGACCGAAGATTTTTCTGCGTGATGGAAGTATACAGAAAGAATGTATGATGAGAAAAACGGGAATCAGAGAAAAATATTTGCTCAGAACCCGTTTTTATCTGTTTTTCCCCAGGTTAAATAATAGTTATTGGGGAAGAGAGCATGATTATGAGTCGGAAGTTTTTCAGGTATATGCAGTTATGGGGTGCTGCTTTATGTTTAGCAGGAAATGTGCACTGGATGTGACTCCGTTAGATGAAACACCATTTTTATATGAGGAAGAACTGATACTTGGAATTTCCATGGAGAAAAAAGGCTGGAAAACGGTGTATGATCCCAACAGTGTGATCCATCACCTTCACGGAAACAGTACAGAGAAGGTAAAAGCATTTGCTTATACCTGCAATATTTGCAGTGAGATCTATTTTTGCAGACAGTATCTAAACATGAAAAAATGGCAGATACTGCCACTGTACTGGTACCGGTCAGTACTTTATGGGCTGAAAATGCTTAGATACCAGGATTTCAGAAAGTATGTTGGGGAATATGTGAAACGTACAGGACTGGAATTGAAAAAGATATTGTGATCCAAGAAAATTAGGAAAAGCAGCCACTAAGGAACATATATTCCTTGGCGGCTGCTTTTTCAAAAGTATAAGATATTGACCGGATCAGATACCAGATCCACCTGGATTTTACAAAATAACAACAGGTCAATAAACCAGATACCTTGCCCGGTTAGGCGTTGCGGTGGTTTCATTTTCATCCCATACACCATCTTCGCTGATCCAGTAGTACAGGTTTTCGCCAAGTGCTTTGACGTAGCAGCTGGTTACCATATAGCCGTTTCCGTCAAAGTAATACCATTTTTCGTTGATCTCCCGCCAGCTGCAGGCAGGGTAGGACTCATCTTTGTATACAAAACGCCATTTATTTCCAGTTTTTTTCCAGTTTCCATTGTCGCTGTACCATGCGTCCTCTACAGAAAGGATGTAAGGCTCTGAACCGGCAGACCAGCTGCTGTTCTGGCTGCCGTAGGTGCTTACGGCGCGGACCGTAAAGACATAGGAGCCGGCATTGTTGATATAGTCGGAAAAATCATAGGAGGTTCCTTTGGAGGTGACAGTTACAAGGGTTTTTCCGTCTTTTTTCAGGCAGACTTCATAGCCGTCACATCCTTCGATATTGTCCCATACGGCATTTTTTCCGCTCCAGGACAGATCTGTGATCTTAGGGAGCTGGCCGCCGATGCGGGATAAATAAACCTGAAGGATCAGTGTGCTTCCGTCGCTGTCAATCTCTGAGCTTTTATACTGGACATTGCAGCCGGACAGAGAGAAGGTACGTCGGTTTGGAGTGGAGAAACGATAACCTTCAGCAGCGGAAAGTTCAATTTCAGCGCAGGGCCATTCCCCATAATCCCAGGTGTCATCGTCTTTCAGATATTCACTGCCTTCTACAATAAAAGACTGGCTGGTAGTGGTGGCAGTAAGCGTTCCAACAGCCTCCCCACCTTTTGGTGCCCCATCCCAGGAAAATGAGAGAGGTACAGAGGAAATGGTTTCTTCTCCATAGGCGGAAAATGATAGTCCTGCACACAGGCAGGCTGCGGCGACAAGAATACGAAAATGTTTTTTCTGCATAAAAAGATCCCCTTTCCGATACGTGATATAACTGATCTGTGTAATTGTTATACCTATATTGTACCTTATTTGAAAGGGGATGTCTAAAAAAATATTTACAGTTTTATGAAAGCTTTTTTAAGATGCGTATTTTTAGAAAAATACGTGCTATACTATCAGTCGAATAAAGACTGGATCAGCATTTTGATCATGGAATCGCAGGTGCGGATGTGAAGTTCGTTTGCTCCTACACAGCGAAGGGTGGTTGCCATTAAAGTATCTTTTAATTCCGGTTCGCAGATGCTGATCATGTTTGCACAGGATTCCACGATGGAATTTAAGCGGCTGGCTTTTTCGATGACTTTTGTGATCTGGTCCTGAGTCAGGTAGAATACGAAGTCAGTCATAGCATCGTCTGGTTTCTGTGAGCAGGTTACACTTGAAAAAGAATAGGTTTCTTTTAAATCGTTAAGCAATTCGTTGATACTCATTTTTTACTCCTCTTTTGTAAATGTGGCTTTATGTACTATGATATGCCACCAGAGGAGACATTTCAAGTGAAAATTTGTTTCAGGAAGTGATATTTATGATTTTGAAAATAAAAAAAAGAAAAAAAGAGGCAGTCAGGGGAGGCGTTGTATTTCTCATGGCTGCCTGTATTTGCCTGGGACAGGCGGCGCCTGTTTTGGCTTTGGATGCAGCATGGAGCCAAAAAGTAGAGATCACTGCCCACAGAGGTGACTCTATAAAAGCACTGGAAAATACGATCCCTGCTTTTGAAAAGGCCATAGAAAGCGGAGCAGACTGGATCGAACTGGATGTAAAGGAGACCAGGGATAATGTTCCGGTGGTATTTCATGACAGCAGTTTAAAGCGTCTCATGGGACAGGATGGAACAATCCGGGAAATGACTCTGGAAGAGATCAAAAAACTTCATCCTGCCGCCAGTATGGGACCAGGATATAATAATGTAAAGATCCCGACTCTGGAGGAAACGCTGGATACCTGCAAAGGCAGGATAAAACTGAATATTGAAATAAAAGAGGACGGAACGGAAAGCAGTGATTTTACAGAACGCGTCATACAGCTGATCCGGGATAAGGGAATGACAGACCAGTGTATGATCACATCGTTCTGCTATAGTGTGTTGGAAAAGGTAAAAGCCGTAGAACCATCCCTCAAGACTGGATATATCCGGTCAAAAGATATAGAAGATTTCAGCCAATATCCGGCTGCAGATCAGTTTATGCTCAGTATTGAGCTGATCCAGAAAGAACGGGTGGATCAGATCCACAGCCTGGGAAAGAAGGTTACAGCCTGGACAGTCAATGATCTGTACTCCCTGCGCAAGTGTGAAAGCGCTCAGGTAGATGATATGATCACAGATGATCCGGGAGGCTTATTAAAATTAGATGATCAGTGATCATCGGTATAAAAATCGTTTTCATGTATTTTTCCTAATGGTCTGTATGGGTGGATTTGTCATCCTGCAGACTGTTTACGATCTGGGAGGCACTTTGGTCGGTATAACCCTTCTGTTCACGGATCATCTCCCAGATGGTGTCGTGCATCCATTTCACAGTGTCGCTTAAGATCTTGTTTTCTGTGTCCAGACGCATGATCTCGATATTCATTTCTGCAATAATCTCACGGCTGTTAAAACGCTTGTGAGGAGCATTGATCCGTTTTAAGAAAGAAGGGTTGTCCTTCATGATCTCCTGAGCCAGGTAGTCATCCCGCTCACGACATCCCATATCCATAAATTCTTTGTAATACATACGCACCATATGCATTACATCCGGATGGCAGCATCTGGGACACTGTGGATGGCGCGAAGTCTGATAGTAAGCATAGTATCCGCATTTCGGACAGTAAAAAACGGCGAGTTCTCTCATCACAAATCCCCCTTTTTATGTAGAATGATTGTTGAAAAATACTTTACATTATAAATAACGCGAAAATCTCCAAAATATACCGCCTGTTTTAAAAAAAATCAGAAATTCGGCAAAATGCACAAAAAAGGGCGCTCCTTTTTGTGAACGGATGGGGAAGGAGCGCCGTTTTTGGGGATGATCTTACTGGATGATGCCTTCTGTGTTTACAGTCCAGATCATATCGTTTTCGTCTTTAAAATCTTTGTATCCGCTGCCAAGTTCTGGTCTGGAAGCAGACTTGGAGGTGGAACCTGCCTTCTGTACAGCACCGTTTACATTTACCAGATAGCGTGTATCGTCTAAGGAAACAGGGGCAAAACGTAAATCTTTGTCTGCTTCCTGGCGAAGGCCATTTACATACAGGGTGTTATCTTTGATACCATGGTAGCCCTGTCCTTTTTTGCTGCCTTCTGCGTGGAAGAGCCAGTTCTGGGTCTCCCCAAGGTCCTCATCATAAATGGTCTGTTTCCCGGTTTTCATAATACCTTCTTCGTCAAAGTAGTAATTGGCAGCTGTACCGTCAGAGAGCCTGATGGACTGCTTGCCGGTCTGCATTTCACCTGCTGTGTTGAAGGCATATTTTTTGGAGTCAATGGTGAAGATCTCCAGGTCCTCTTTTCCGTAGTAAGGAGCACCGTTCTTGAAGTAGAAACGGAAATATTCACCGTCTTCGCTGATATTTTCCACGCCTTCAATGGTACGCCAGCCGGAAGCACGTTTTCCGTCTTCATCATAGTATTTATAGCCGGAGATCGCCGGAAGGGATACAGAGTTATCTTCCTGATCTGCGGCAGTTGCCTGGGAAGCAGTTGCAGTTTCTGCAGAGTCTTCTGCCTGAGTATTGTCGGATGCAGCAGTGTTCTCAGTGGTTACAGGAAGCTTGTACCAGCCAGTCTGCATTTTTCCTTCCTCAAAGGTATAGTAGGAACCGTCGATCTTTTTGTCGATCTCATTTTCGATCCGGCGTCCGTTGGAGTCAAAATAATACCAGGCATTCAAATCTTCCGGATCATCTGTTTCTTCTTCTAAAAGGACCCAGCCGGTCTTTCTGCTTCCGTCTTCGCCAAGATAATAGTTATAGCCGTCTACCTGGATGGAGCCGGTCTCCATGATGCTGTCTTCGTTGAAGTAGTACCAGTTTCCGTCAATGGAAGCCCAGGTGGAAGTTAAGGCTTTGCCATCTTTTCCATAATAGTAATGAAGGAATTCAGGAGCGTCATCTTCGGACCAGTAATCTTCGTTGTCCATAGTGACCCACTGGTAGGTGACACGTTTTCCTTCTTCGTTTACATAGTATTCGTCGATCTGTTCGGAATAAGCGCGAACGCCGTCAGCGTTTAAGTAATACCAGTCATTTCCGGATTTCTTCCATGTATCTGTAAGGGGATCTCCGTAGGAGTCGTAGTAATACCAGTTTCCGTTTTCTTCCGTCCATCCGGCTGCTTTTGCATATGCCGGAAAAGCCATGGATGCAGTAAATACTGCAGTGGATAATACAGCCAGGAATGTTGTCTGTTTTCTCATAATATAAATTCTCTCCTTTTGATGTTTTGAAAATGTGTTTTGTTAGTGGCCGTTGATCCGTTGTTTGCATTACGCAGGTCATTATAACCAGGATAAAGCCGCCTTTCCAGTGAAGGTTACTGGTAAGTCTGGGCATGGTTTCCACACCTGGAAATGGGCGTATCCAGGAGCCCCTTAAGGAAAATGACAGTAGGTTTTTTAAGCATTTTGTGGTATGCTTGTTTTCAGATAGATTGATGCGTAAACGACTTAAAGGAGAAAACGTATTATGAGGATGAAAGTTTCAAACTATATTTCTGAGATGTTAGTAAAAGCTGGGATCCACCAGGCATTTATGGTTACAGGCGGCGGTGCCATGCATTTGGATGATGCATTGGGACACCAGGAAGGCCTTCACTGCATCTATGATCACCATGAGCAGGCCTGCGCCATTGCAGCAGAGGCATATGCCAGGATCCATAATGAGATGGCAGCTCTCTGCGTGACCACAGGTCCTGGAGGAACCAATGCCATTACCGGTGTTTTAGGTGCATGGCTGGACTCCATTCCAATGCTGGTACTTTCCGGACAGGTGCGTTATGATACCACAGCAAGGTGGTCCGGTACAGGGATCCGTGCTATGGGTGATCAGGAATTTGATATTTGTAAGGCCATTGACTGTATGACCAAGTATTCAGAAATGGTCATTGATCCTTTACGTATCCGCTATTGCCTGGAAAAAGCATTATATCTGGCAAAGTCCGGCCGCCGTGGTCCAAGCTGGCTGGATATTCCTTTAAATGTCCAGGGTGCGTATGTGGAGACCGATGAGCTGATCGGATTTGACCCGGTAGATTATGAAAACGGAGGAAATGGCTGGGCAGAGAAGAAAAATGTACCGGCTATCCCGGAAGATGAGGCCGGAGAAGGTGAAAAACGCCAGGTTCTTCCAAAGAAGGTAACAGAAGAGATTGCAAAAGCGATCATTGAGAAGATCCGTCAGGCAAAACGCCCGGTGATCAATGCAGGAAATGGCATCCGTCTGGCAGGTGCCCATGAGACTTTCTTAAAAGTGGCAGAAAAACTGGGTATTCCGGTTGTTACAGGCTGGGACAGTGAGGACTGTATCTGGGATGAACATCCGTTATATGTAGGCCGCGGTGGAAATATGGGTGACCGTCCGGGAAATTTTGCTATCCAGAACAGTGACCTGGTGCTTTCCATTGGAAGCCGTTTAAGTATCCGTCAGGTAGGATATAACTATAAAACCTGGGCCAGAGCCGCTTATGTGATCGTAAATGATATTGATGAAGAGGAATTAAAGAAGCCATCGGTTCATGTAGATATGCCGGTCCATGCAGATGCAGCAGATCTGCTGGCAGTATTGGATCAGTGTCTGGATCAGGTATTAGAGGCAGAAAAAGATACACTTCCGGACAGTTTAAGTGAACCTGGAAAGAAACAGGTATTTACTTACGGCGAAGGTCTTAAAGGGATGACATGGAATGAGACCTGCGCTATGTGGAAGAAGAAATATCCGGTGGTACAGAAAAAACACTGGGAGCAGGGCGAAGACAAGGCAGCTAATGTATATGCAGCTGTTCAGGCCATCAGCAGCCGCTTAAAAGAAGGACAGATCACAGTAGTTGGAAATGGCTCTGCCTGCGTAGTAGGCGGACATGCCCAGATCATTAAAAAGGGACAGAGATTTATCTCCAACTCAGCAGTGGCTTCCATGGGATATGACCTTCCGGCAGCCATCGGTATCTGGGCTGCTTCCAGAAAGGACGGCGCGTACAGCATGGGCGCTGCCCGTGAAGGGGAAGATGTGATCCTGATTACGGGAGATGGAAGTATCCAGATGAATCTTCAGGAGCTGCAGACCATCATCCATCACAAAATGGGTATTAAGATCTTTATTATTAACAATGGCGGTTATCATTCCATCCGTCAGACCCAGAAGAATTTCTTTGGGGAGCCATTAGTAGGTGTTGGTTATGACAGTGGTGACTTAAGCTTCCCGGACATGGAAAAATTGTCTGCTGCTTATGGTTATCCTTACGTAAGAGCAGAACATAACGGACAGCTGGCAGAGGCAGTAGAAAAGACCCTTGCCATGGAAGGACCGGTGATCTGTGAGATCATTGTATCTACAGACCAGAACTTTGAACCGAAGTCTTCCGCAAAACGGTTGCCGGATGGAACTTTGGTTTCTCCGCCATTGGAAGATATGGCACCATTCCTTCCAGATGAGGAAATGGACGAGAACATGATCATTCCAAGGATCAAAGGATAAATATTCCGTCTGTTGGCGGTATCATCATAAAGATAGAAAGGATCAGTAATCCTATGACCGTGATCGTTACAGGAGCTACCAGTTTTATTGGAAGAGCGGTTGTAAAGGCACTTTTAGAAGAAGGATGCAGGGTGGTGGCAGTATCACGCCCTGCATCAGCCGGGGCAGGAAAGCTGCAGGAACTTTTTGAGGACCTGAAAAAGCAGGCCGGGGCAGAAAAAAAGGTTTTCGGCAGCCTGGAACTTTGTTTTTGTGAACTGGGAGAAATTGAAAAACTGGAAAAAATTTACAAAAAAGAAGAGTTGCAGGCAAAGGCATGGCTTCATTTAGGCTGGGACGGCGCTGGAAGTGACAAGCGCAAAGATGTAAAGCTTCAGGAAAAGAACATTGGTTATGCCCTGCAGGCTCTTCACACAGCAGCGGCTCTTGGATGCAAACGCTTTTTGTTTTCCGGTTCCCAGGCAGAATACGGGATCTGTAATGAATGGATGAAAGAAGAACAGGAGTGCCATCCTGTATCCGAGTATGGAAAGGACAAAGTCCTGGTATATCAGCAGGCAACCAAAGCGGCAAAAGAACTTGGGGTAGACTACATCCATACCCGTATTTTCAGCGTGTATGGTCCGGGGGATCATCCATGGTCTTTGATCGAGACCTGTATCCGGACTTTCTTAGCTAACGGGAATATGGAAATGGGTCCCTGTACCCAGCAGTGGAACTTTCTGTATGTGCAGGAAGCGGCACAGATCCTGGTAAAACTTCTTCTTGGCAAAGTTCCTGCAGGCGTGTATAATGTGGCAGGAGAAGATACAAGACCGTTAAAAAGCTATATTGAAGAGGTTTATGAGCTTTGCGGCAGAAAAGGAAGCTATGAATTTGGATACCGGCCGCCGAATGCGGAAGGCTGTGTTTCCTTGATGCCGGATCTTACAAAATTAAAAAAAGCCATTGATTTTCACCAGCAGGTTTCTTTTAAAGAGGGAATCTTAGAGACCATAAAAGAGGCTAAAAAGGAGAACATATAAAATGAAACGATGTATTGCCTGCGGGGCTCCTCTCTGGGAGACACCCCTTCTTACATTAGATAATATGCCGGCGTCTGCGCAGCACATGCCAGATGCAGAACATGTAGGAGCTGATAAGGGACTGACTTTGGATCTTTGCCAGTGCAGCGGCTGCGGTCTGGTGCAGTTTGACTGTGAACCTGTGGATTATTACCGGGATGTGATCCGTGCCGGTGGATATTCTACGACTATGGCAGAACTTCGCAGAAAGCAGTACAAACATCTCATCGAAACCTATCATCTGGAAGGAAAGCGTTTTATTGAAGTTGGCTGTGGCCAGGGCGAGTTTTTACAGGTTTTAAAGGAATTTCCGGTAGAGGTTCATGGAATAGAACATGATCCGGCTCTGGTAGAACTTGCAAAAAGCAAGGGCATTGATGTAGTACAGGGCTTTACAGAGACAGAAGATACGGTGTTCCCAGGTGGACTTTACGATGTATTTTTATCCTTTAATTTCCTGGAACATCAGCCGGATCCGGTGACTATGCTGCGTGCTATCTGGAATAATCTGGAAGATGATGCCATGGGACTTATTACAGTGCCAAGTTTTGAGTACATTATGGAGCACAGCAGTTATTATGAACTGATCCGTGACCATATTGCGTATTATACCTTTGATACACTGACTTCCCTGATGGAGAGAAGCGGATTTGATGTAGTAGAAGCTTCTATGATCAACCGGGATACTCTTTCCCTGATCGTGCGCAAACGTCCACAGGTGGAAACAGAAAACCTGCTGGAGTGCTACGTAAACCTGCGGGAAGAGATGAATACGTATATGAAGTATCTGAGGGCATGGCATAAGACTGTGTGCATATGGGGAGCCAGCCATCAGGGCTTTACACTGGCAGCAACTACCTGTCTGGGAGAAAATGCAGAATATATCATCGATTCGGCGCCGTTTAAACATGGAAAATATGCACCTGCTTCCCACCTTCCCATCGTACCGCCGGAGTATTTTGAAGCCCATCCTGTAGATGCCATTGTGATCACAGCTCCCGGCTATACAGATGAGATCACAGGGATCATAAGAAAGCGTTTTGGGGATCAGGTAGAGATCCGTGCCATGCGCTCCAATCACCTGGAAATGGTCTAGGAGGAAATCAGATGAGGATCGTTATAACAGGAGCTACCGGATTTATTGGAAGTAATCTGGCAAAACTGTTTTTAAAGAAAGGTGCGGAGGTTTTTGTGCTGGTGCGCCCGGAGTCCACGCACCTGGATGTACTTCCGAAAGATGAAAAACTTCATGTGGTTTCCTGCGGTTTAAGCAATGTAATGGACTGCGTTTCTTATATTAAAGAAGCGGACGCCTTTTTCCACCTGGCATGGGGCGGTGTGAACCGTCAGGAGATCGACTCACCTGAGGTTCAGGCGAAAAATGTAGCTGGCTCCCTGGATTGTATCCGGGCGGCGAAAGCATTAAACTGCCGTATGTTTATGGATGCAGGTTCCAGAGTGGAGTATGGTCTTACAGATGGCTTTATGCAGGAAGATATAGAATGTCATCCGGTGAACCAGTATGGAAAGGCAAAATGGGAATTTTACCAGAAGGCAGTGCCTTTATGTGAAGAACTGGGACTCCATTATGTGCATCTGCGCTTTTTCAGTGTATATGGAACAGGAGACCATCCCTGGTCTATCATTTCCACTCTTGTGCGGGAACTTCCAGCAGGAAACAAGGTTTCTTTAAGCGCATGCAGACATCAGTGGAACTTTATGTATATTGATGATGCTGTGGAGGCAGTGTATGAGTTGTATGAACAACTGCCCCAGTCTGCTGATGCAGGGGTTAAGAAAAATGGTCTTGTAAGCACCATTGTAAACATTGCCAGCAAAGATACGAGAGTGTTAAAGGACTTTGTAGAGGAGATCCATTCCATTGCAGGTGGTGCCGGTGAATTGGAGTACGGGACTTTTGTCCAGGCAAAAGAAGGTGCCCTTTCTATTAAGCCGGATATTTCACGTCTTACACTGCTTACCAGTGGCTGGCAGGAAAGATTTACCTTCCGTCAGGGCATTGAAATTATGATGAAAAAAGAGAAAGAGAACAAAAACCTATGAAAAAGATCAGTGTATTGATTCCCTGTTATAACGAGGTGGAAAATGCAGGCCCCATCAGCAAGGCAGTAACCGATATTTTAGAGAAGGAACTGCCTCAGTATGATTATGAACTTGTATTTATTGATAATGACTCCACAGACGGAACACGGGATGTGATCCGTGGACTGTGTAAGGAAAATCCAAGGATCAAGGCTATTTTTAATGCAAGAAATTTCGGTCAGTTTAACTCTCCGTATTATGGCATGCTCCAGGTAACAGGAGACTGCGTTATTGAGATGGTAGCAGATTTCCAGGATCCGGTTGAGATGATCCCCAAGTATGTCCATGAATGGGAAAAGGGCTATAAGATCGTTATCGGCATTAAGACCAGTAGCAAGGAAAATAAGTTTATGTACTGGCTGCGCACCTGCTACTACAAGACCATTAAGAAAATGTCTGATGTAGAACAGATCGAACATTTTACAGGTTCCGGTCTGTATGACAGGGAATTTATTGAGATCCTGCGCAAGTTAGATGATCCCACACCGTTTTTGCGGGGTATCGTAGCGGAACTTGGCTATAAGCGCAAAGAGATCCCTTATGAGCAGCCAAAGCGCCGTGCAGGAAAGACACACAACAATTTCTACCGTCTGTATGACGCTGCCATGTTAAGCGTTACTTCTTATACAAAAGAGGGACTGCGCCTGGCAACGATCTTCGGCGGTGTCTGTGCAGCAGGAAGTATGATCATTGCCCTGATCTATCTGGTGATGAAGCTGATCTGGTGGGATCGTTTTCCTGCAGGTATGGCGCCTATGCTCATTGGAATGTTGTTTTTAGGCTCTGTACAGTTATTCTTTATCGGCTTTCTGGGAGAGTACATTATGAGTATCAATCAGCGCGTGATGAAGCGTCCTCTTGTGATCGAAGAAGAACGGCTGAACTTTGACCAGAAAGATGAAAATGCAAAGGACGGTAAGGCAAATGAAGTATAAAGTGGATGTGGTCCGTATCCGTGAAAATTCCATTACACTGAACGGATGGGCTCTGGGAAAGACCCCGGAGAGCAAGGTCACTTTCCGGGTAGAAGATGAACATCACCAGCCGGTGAAGTGCAAAATGGTTTCTACCAGAAGAGATGATGTAAGCCAGATCTATTTTAAGAAAGTGATCGATAAGGAATTTGGCTTTGATATCCAGTTTCCATATGAGAGAGGAAAAAGTTACTGGCTGCTGATCCGCTGTGATGGCAGACAGGCAAAGATCAAATATAATGAAGAACTGATCACCAAGAGAGCCAGTGTTGCCCACAAGCGCATGGAAAAGATCAAAGATCTGATGAACATGGAAACGGTCCATGTAGCTCTTGATTTCTGGAAGGAAAATGGTCTCCGTGCCCTTATTAAAAAATCCTGCCATAAGATCCAGGGACTGGATAATGATTACGATTATGGTGAGTGGTATGAGCTGACCAAGCCGACAGAGGAAGAACTGAAGGCCCAGAGGGAAACACATTTTGAAAAAGAACCTTTATTTTCCGTAGTCATACCGGTATACAAAACACCGGAGCGTTATCTGAAAGAGATGTTAGACTCCATCCTGGACCAGACTTATGGAAACTGGGAAGTATGTATTGCAGATGGAAGCCCCAGAGGCCAGGATGTGGAAAAGGTATTAAAGAAATATGCACAGAAAGACTCCCGGATCCGTTATGAGATCTTGGGGGGAAACAGGGGCATTTCCGGAAATACCAATGCAGCTCTTGCTATGGCAAAGGGGGAATATGTGATCCTGGCAGACCATGATGATACCATTCCGCCCCAGGCATTTTATGAGGTGGCAAAGGCTATCAATAAGCATCCGGACTGTGATGTGCTGTATTCAGATGAAGACAAGCTGGATATGGATGGAAAGGCTTTATTTGATCCTCATTTTAAGCCGGATTTTAACCCGGACCTGCTTACCAGTGTGAATTATATCTGCCATTTGTTCGTGGTGAAAAAAGAGTTATTAGACCAGGTAGGCGGCTTCCGCCAGGAATTTGACGGAGCCCAGGATTATGACTTTATCTTCCGTTGCACTGAGCAGGCAAAAGAGATCGTCCATATCCCACAGGTACTTTATCACTGGCGCTGCCATCAGGACTCTACTGCCAGCAATCCGGAAAGCAAGATGTATGCTTTTGAGGCTGGTTCCAGAGCGATCATGGCCCATTATGAGCGTATGGGCATCCCGGCAGAACGTGTGGAAAAGGGCGTAGATTACGGTATTTACCATACTACCTTTAAGATCAAAGGAGAGCCCCTGATCTCCATTATTATTCCAAATAAGGATCACAGCAAGGATCTGGATGTGTGTGTCCGGTCTATTTTAGAGAAGTCTACTTACCGGAACCTGGAATTTATCATTGTGGAAAATAACAGTACAGAGCCGGAGACCTTTGCGTATTATAAAAAGATGGAAGAAAAACATCCGTCCTTCCATGTAGTTACCTGGAAAGAAGGCTTTAATTATTCTGCCATCAACAATTTTGGCGCATCCTTTGCAAAGGGAGAGTACCTGCTGCTTCTTAATAATGATACGGAACTGTTAGAGCCTGACAGCATTCGTGAAATGCTTGGGTTCTGCCAGAGAGAAGAGGTTGGTATTGCGGGAGCAAGGCTTCTGTATGCAGATGATACCATTCAGCATGCAGGTGTTGTTATTGGTTTCGGCGGTATTGCTGGACATACCTTTATCGGTCTTCACAAAGCGGAAAACAGCTATTTCCACCGTGCAATGTGTGCCCAGGATTACAGTGCTGTTACAGCTGCCTGCCTTATGACAAAGAAGTCTGTGTTTGAGGCTGTGGGAGGTTTAAGTACGGAACTGGCAGTTGCTTTCAATGATATTGATTACTGCATGAAAGTTCGTGCTCTGGGAAAACTGGTAGTATATGCCCCTTATGCAACTCTTTACCATTATGAGTCCAAATCCAGGGGACTGGAAGATACGCCTGAGAAGGTGGCGCGGTTTAACAGGGAAGTAGCTATTTTCATTAAGAAATGGCCGGACATCATTAAAAATGGTGATCCTTACTACAACCCGAACCTGACGTTAAGAAAGTCCAATTTTGCCCTGCGTGATCTGTTAAAAGAAAAGATCGGTGAACCTTACGACCTGTCAGTTTATGATAAGTTTGCACCTGAGGAGAAAAAGAGTGATGAGTAATAAGGCGAAAGTAACGGTGGTCATTCCCAATTATAATGGTCTTAAGTTTATGGATCCCTGTTTTAAGGCTCTGAATCTGCAGCTTTGCCGTGATTTTGACATCCTGGTAGTGGATAATGGTTCTACAGACGGAAGCGTAGAATGGCTGAAGGAACATGAGATACCAAGCATCTTCCTTGAGAAGAATACCGGTTTTTCAGGGGCTGTAAATGTGGGGATCAAAGCCTCAAAGACCCCTTATGTGATCCTTTTAAACAATGATACAGAACCGGACTGCCACTATATTGGAGAGATGATCAAGGCCATTGAACGTTCACCGGAGATCTTTTCTGTAAGCAGCAAGATGATCCAGCTGTATGACCACAGCAAAATGGATGATGCAGGAGATATGTATACACTGTTAGGCTGGGCATTCCAACGGGGCGTTGGACGTCCGGCTACAGGATACAACCGCAGCTGTTCTGTTTTTTCTGCCTGTGCAGGTGCTGCCATCTATCGCAGGGAAGTGTTTGAGACCATCGGTTATTTTGACGAGATGCATTTTGCTTATCTGGAAGATATTGATGTGGGTTACAGGGCGAAGATTTATGGTTATAAAAATGTTTACTGCCCAAGCGCCATGGTATACCACGTGGGAAGTGGTACCAGTGGATCCCGTTACAATTCATTTAAGGTCCGTCTGGCAGCAAGAAACAATATTTATCTGAACTATAAAAATATGCCATGGCCCCAGTTGCTTTTAAATGCTCTTCCGCTGGGACTGGGGATCCTGGTAAAATATGGATTTTTTAAGAAGATCGGGTTTGGAAAAGATTATCTGGACGGTCTGAAAGAGGGAGTGAAGACAGCAAAGCTGTGTAAAAAAGTAAAATATAACAGAGACCACCTGAAACATTATGCTGCCATTGAGTGGGAATTATGCACCGGAACTCTCCTCTATATCCGGGAATTTCTGGCCCGTCAGGCGGCAAAACGGTGAAGTTTATTATATTTTAAGAGAAAAGTTATGGAATAATGGGATTGTATCATGTATAATGTTTTGAATGAAGAAGCCGTTTTCTCCGGCGGGGGAAAATGAGTGAACAGCTTAACAAAAGGTGATATACAATGATAAAAGATAACCAGAAAAGCCTGAACCATGTTCAGGTTCTTCTGGATGCAGTGGTAACAGCAGTAGCCTATATACTGGCGTGGTTTATTATCGTCAGCGGAAAGGTAGTGCCTTTAAGAGGAGCAACTCTGGAGCCGGGACCTTATTTTCTGGCACTTATATTTATTGTTCCTGTTTATCTGATCTTAAATGGCTGTTTTCATCTGTATGTACCAAAGCGCATCCAGGGAAGAAGGGTTGAATTTGCCAATATCTGTAAGGCAAATGTGATCGGCCTGATGCTTTTTACGCTGATCCTTTTCGGCGGAAGAAGCTTTATTGTACATCTGGGGTATTTCTCCACCAGAATGCTCCTGGTGTTTTTTGTTTTAAATATACTTCTTCTGGCAGGAGAACGACTGGCGATCCGCCTGTTCTTACGTTCTCTTCGTACCAATGGTTACAACCAGAAGCATGTGCTCTTAATCGGTTACAGCCGTGCGGCAGAAGGTTTTATTGACCGTGTGACTTTAAATCCGGAATGGGGCTATCATATCCAGGGTATCCTGGATGACCATAAAAAAGCAGGTTATGTTTACAAGAAAGTCCAGGTTTTAGGACCGATCTCCCATTTGGAGACCTTTCTTGCAGCGAATACCTTAGACGAGATCGTTATTACTTTAAGTATCGGTGAATATGCAAATCTGGAACAGATCGTTGCGGCCTGTGAAAAGTCAGGTGTGCATACCAAATTTATTCCGGATTACAATAACATTATCCCTACGATCCCTTATATGGAAGATCTTCAGGGACTTCCGGTGATCCATATCCGCCATGTACCTCTTACCAGCGTATTTAATGCAACTATAAAGCGTATGGTAGATATCTGTGGCGCACTGTTTGGAATCATCCTGTTTTCGCCTCTTATGCTGCTGACAGCAGCATTGATCAAACTTACTTCTCCAGGTCCGATCATTTACAGCCAGGAGAGGATCGGACTGCACAACCGTCCTTTTAAAATGTTTAAATTCCGTTCCATGGAAGTACAGGATCCAAATAAAGAAAAGAACCAGTGGACAACCCCTCATGATCCCCGTGTTACTCCGGTAGGCCGTTTTATACGAAAGACCAGTATTGATGAGATGCCTCAGTTTTTTAACATTCTCATTGGAGATATGAGCCTGGTTGGTCCAAGGCCGGAGCGGCCTCTTTTTGTAGAAAAGTTTAAAGAAGAGATCCCACGTTATATGATCAAGCACCAGGTAAGACCAGGTCTTACAGGCTGGGCGCAGGTCAATGGTTACAGGGGAGATACTTCTATTACAAAGAGGATCGAGCACGACCTGTATTACATTGAAAACTGGAGCCTTGGATTTGATTTTAAGATCATGTTCCTGACGATATTCAAAGGCTTTATTAATAAAAACGCATACTAGAATGACAGCGGTCTGACTGCTGTTATCACTACAATGAGGAAACGTACATGAATCACGACTTTGATAATGAATTTGAAACGGATGACGAGTTAAAAAGAGGGCGCAGCCGCAGAAAAGACGGAAGGAAATACGTTTCTTCCGGACTTACCGGCAGAACAGGCAGTACAGGAAGAGGCAGCCGGACTGCAAGGACGGCAGCCAGGTCCGGGAAAAGCCGCTTAAGGACCATTATCATTTTTATTGTGGCAGAGATCATTGCACTGGCACTGATCGGCGCAGGCTGGTATGGAAAGCGTATGATGTCCCTGATGCAGACGGATACAGAGTTTAATAAGTCTGATATGACAAATCCTTATATCTCTGTGGAAAAAGAGCAGGCTATGAAGGGATACTGGACCGTAGCTCTTTTTGGTGTGGACAGCCGTGACAGTTCTGTGGGCAAAGGAAATATGTCCGATGTTATCATCATCTGCAATATCAATCAGGAAACAGGGGAGATCAAACTGGTCAGCCTTTTCCGTGATACGTATCTGAATGTAGATGATAAAAATGGTTACAACAAGATCAACCAGGCTTACTTCAGAGGCGGCCCGAAACAGGCAGTAGAAGCCTTAAACAGAAACCTGGATCTGGAGATCAATGATTATGCTACATTTAACTGGAAAGCAGTAGCAGATGCCATTAATATCCTGGGCGGTGTAGATGTGGAACTGAGCAAGGCGGAGTTTTATTATATCAATGCCTATATTACAGAAACAGTAGAGTCTACAGGTGTTGGCTCTTATCAGTTAAAGAGCGCAGGCCCGAACCATTTAGACGGTATCCAGGCAGTTGCCTATGCACGCTTAAGAAAGATGGATACAGACTTTGCAAGAACAGAACGTCAGAGAAAGATCATCCAGTTAAGCTTTGATAAATTAAGACAGGCAAACTTTTCTGTTGTTAATAATGTAATGGAAGTGGTATTCCCACAGATCTTAAGCAGTATCACATTAGATGATGTGATCCCGGCTGCAAAGAACCTGACCCGTTATCATATCGGTGATACCGCCGGCTTCCCTGAGGCAAGAAGTGATGCCAATATGGGTAAAAAGGGTGACTGTGTCATTCCGCAGACCTTAGAGAGCAATGTGGTTTCTCTTCACAAGTTCCTGTTTGGTGACGAAAATTACACCCCAAGTGATATGGTAAAGAAGATCAGCGCAAAGATTGCTTCTGATACAGGTCTGTATAAAGAAGGAAAGCCGGTAGGTGATGTTGGTACAGATGGCGGTTATATTCCTAAGACTACAGAGGCAAAGAAAGAAGACAAGACAACAGCGGACGGCTCAGAAAGCAGTTCTTCTTCTGAAAAGAACAATGAAAGTACTTCTTCCACAAAAGAGAGTATTATTGACGGTGAAACTGATTTTGAGTATGAAACAGATGAAGATGGAAATGTGATCGATCCTCCGGAAGATTATATACCACCAACCAGTAAACATTCTTCTGAAACGACCCAGAGTTCTCATACAGGTGAAAGCAGTCAGGCCCATCCGGGAGAGACTACAAAGGCAGCCCATCCGGGAGACTCCACAGAAAGCTTAAAGCCTACGGTTCCAAGCGGTACGCTGTCACCTTCCCGTACCACAGAAGCGGCAACTACAGAGGCTGCTACAAAACCATATGGACCGGGAAGCAGTGAAACAACAGCAGCTTCATCCTTCAATCCTGGAAACAGCATCAAAGAAGAGAATGTAGGCGGTCCGGGAGAGATGATCTCACCGGCAGCTTAATAAGCATTAAAAGATAACACCAAAGTTTAAGAAAGAGATTTCGTGAAAGCAGGGAGAATTCCTCTTTTGCGGGATCTCTTTTTGGAAGGAGAACAGATCATATATGAGGAAAAACAATTTGTTGAAAAAGACAGCCTGGATCGTTCTTTCCGCAGTCCTTTTTGGAACCGTGGCAGGAACGGTTATGACCGGGATCCAGATTGCGTCTTCCGGAATGGTTTCCCAGTTTTTTGCGATCGTTGCGTCAGATGAGGATACAGTAAAGGCGGAGGGAGAAGCACTGCCGCCTCCAGAACCATTTCCGGGAGAAAAGATACCGGAAACATTTCCACAGGCAGCAGACATTCCGGCACCGTCAACGGATGTTTCAGAGATCGTAGAAGAGGCAATGCCAACGGTTGTGGCAGTTGCCAGCACAGCCGTTTACCAGACTCCGGATTACGGATACAGCTGGTTTTTCGGAGGCGGAAGCCAGTCTTATGAGGTGCCAAGCAGTGGTTCCGGGATCATCATTGGTAAAAATGATACGGAACTGCTGATCGTGACCAATAATCATGTAGTGAAGGACACAGTATCATTAAAGATCACATTTGTAGATGATACAGCTGTGGATGCTGCGGTAAAGGGGACAGATGCAGATACAGATCTGGCAGTTATTTCCATCCCGATAGATCAGATCCCACAGGAAACCCAGGATAAGATAGCCGTTGCAAGGCTTGGGGACTCAGACAGCTTAAAAGTAGGACAGGGCGTGATCGCCATTGGAAATGCTCTTGGGTATGGCCAGTCCGTTACAGTGGGATATGTAAGCGCCTTAAACCGGGAAGTACAGACTTCCGACGGAAATACAAGAGTCCTGCTTCAGACAGATGCAGCCATCAATCCGGGAAACAGTGGTGGCGCCCTTTTGAACATGAAAGGGGAAGTGATCGGCATCAATGCGGCTAAATATTCCTCCACAGAAGTAGAAGGGATTGGCTATGCCATTCCTGTTTCAGGAGTCCAGGAGATTTTAGATGAACTGATGAACCGTAAGACCCGTTCTGAAGTAGAGGAAAGCAGACGGGGATATCTGGGGATTCAGGGAACTACAGTAGATGAAGAAACAGCGGCAACCTTTGATATGCCGAAGGGCGTTTATGTATACAAGATACTGGAAGACGGGGCTGCGGCTGGCTCTGAACTTCGTGAGAAAGATATTATCACCAAGCTGGATGGCATGACTGTAAAGAGTATGCAGGAACTGCAGAAATTCCTGAAAGGCTATGAAATGGGAGAGACCATTGAACTGCTGGTGCAGCGCCAGGAAGAAGGCCGGTATAAGGAACAGCAGATCCAGATTACGCTGGCAGGACTGCCGGAAGGTGAAGGACAACAGGAGAAACAGGATAACAGGGAGCAGCCCGGGGAAACAGCACCTTCCAGAAGAGAAGACAGTAATCCCTGGAGTTTTCCGGGAAATGGCTTCCCATGGGGAAGAATGTGGTAAGGAGAAAAGACAGTGGACGATAAGAATATGGAAAACGGGATGACAAATGGATCCCAGGATGATAATAAAAATAACGATAATTATGAGAAGATCTGCTATATGTGCCGCAGACCGGAGAGCAAGGCAGGACCAATGATCTCAATGCCGGGAGGCATGTGTCTGTGCCATGACTGTATGCAGAAGGCTTTTGATACAGTGACTAAGGGAGGCATGGATTTTTCAAAAATGCCCAATATGCCTTATATGAACATGAATTTCAGTGACTTAAGCCAGATGCCGCCAGTGAATGAGATCCCTCAGAGCCAGAAACTGAAAAAGAAAAAAGAACCGGAAAAGCAGCTGACTATGAAAGATATTCCGGCGCCTCACGTTATAAAAGGCAAGCTGGATGAATATGTGATCGGCCAGGACAAGGCAAAGAAGGTCATGGCAGTAGCTGTTTATAATCATTATAAGCGCGCCTTTTTAGGTGGTTCCGACCCAGACGGTGTTGTGATCGAAAAATCCAACATTTTAATGATCGGCCCTACAGGAAGCGGCAAGACCTATCTGGTAAAGACGCTGGCAAAGCTTCTTGATGTGCCGTTAGCTATTGCAGATGCCACATCCCTGACTGAAGCCGGTTATATTGGCGATGATATTGAAAGCGTTGTTTCCAAGCTGTTAGCAGCTGCAGGAAATGATGTAAAACGGGCAGAAAAAGGCATTATCTTTATTGATGAGATCGATAAGATCGCAAAGAAAAAACAGACCAATACAAGGGATGTAAGCGGCGAGTCCGTTCAGCAGGAACTTTTAAAGCTGTTAGAAGGCAGTACCGTAGAAGTTCCGGTGGGATCCAATCAGAAAAATGCAATGACTCCTATGGCTACTGTAAATACAGATAATATCCTGTTTATCTGTGGAGGTGCTTTCCCGGATCTGGAAAATATCATCAAGGAGCGCCTTACAAAGAAATCCTCCATGGGATTTGGAGCTGCCTTAAAAGACAGCTATGACAATGATCCGGATCTTTTAAGCCATGTGACCAATGAAGATCTGAGGGCATTTGGAATGATCCCGGAATTTTTAGGACGTCTGCCTGTAAATGTTACCTTAAAGGGACTGGATAAGGATATGATGATCCGGATCTTAAAGGAACCGAAAAATGCCATCCTGCGTCAGTATGAAAAACTTCTGGCACTGGATGAGGTAAAACTTGTATTTGAAGAAGACGCACTTTCCTGGATCGCAGAGGAAGCCTTAAAGCGTGGAACAGGCGCAAGAGCCCTCAGAGCCATTCTGGAAGAGTTTATGCTTGATATCATGTATGAGATACCAAAAGACCCGAATATCGGGTCTGTGGTGGTCACAAGGCCTTATCTGGAGAAAAAGGGAGGTCCCCTGATCCAGGTAAGAGAAGGATAAAATGAATTGGGTATGGAATTCGATCACTCACGCAGCCGTAAAAATGTCTGCAGCAGATCCAGGGTTCCATACCCAAATTCTTTATTAGGATAGGTAAGGGACGGATTTCTGGCTGCGCCCCGGATCAGATAACTTTTAATAGAAGCCTCGCTCATAGTAGGGTAGTTTCCCATAACGATCCCCCAGCTTAAAAGATTGGCAACTGCTCCTGCAGTGATGGCGGCTGCAGCGCTGGTACCGGTGCGGCGGGAGAAGGCAGGAGCAGTACCGGCTGCTACACTGGATGAAAGCCCAGGGCGAAAAGCAGCTGAGATCCGCACCGAGGGCCCCAGGATCTCCACTCCCGGAGCAGCCAGATCCGGCTTTACATAATCTCTGCTGGTGTAGCCACGGCTGGAATGGATGTAGATACTGTTGTTTCTGTGATTGTAGGCCCCTGTTGTAATAGGCAGGCGGGAATTGCCGGGAACCGTGATCGTGTTTGAAGGATCCGGTTTTAAAAATACAGTTTCATCGGAGATAAAACCCTGAACCGGCAGCCACATGTGGTATTCTCCCGTAAGAAACTGTGTATTGTATACACGAATGGTCCAGATCCCCGGGGAAGGACGCTCAAAGCGCATGGATACAAGCTGGCTTCCGCTTCCTGCCTCGATCAGCTGATAACTTACCGTGATGACCGTAGACTCTAAAAGAAAAGGGATACGGGTCTCATTATTGGATAAAATGGGGATACGGCTGATCCGTTCTCCGCCGGGAGATACAAAGCCTACTGTATACAGATCGGCAGCAGAAGACCAAAGTTCCAGGATAAAGCCACGTTTCCCTTCTTCTTCTCCTACCCGAAGTTCCACATCTTCAAAAGAAGTGTCAGCGGAAAACCTTCCTGCGTAATGGTGGGCGAGTCCTGTTTCATTTCCTGCTGCGATTACAGTGGCGATCCCGAAAAAGCCGCCATAATTCTGCGTTACCTGGCTTAAGGGGGAGGTACCGGTATGGCTGCCGTAATTGGTTCCAAGTCCTAAAAGGGTGACTAAGGGGCGTCTGAACCGGTCAGCGATGACCCGCAGGTATTTAATTCCCATCATAATGTCATTTTCCTGGAAAGCAGGGGTATCTTCGGAAATCAGATAATAGTCCCGCAGATATTTCTTTGCAGGCTTTAATTTTACAATGGCAAGATCTGCCATGGGAGCAGCGCCTGTGAAGTTCTGGAGAGGGAAAGCAGTTCCGGCTGCAAGACCTGCCAGGAAAGTGCCGTGGCCATCTGTATCTTTGGAAGGTACCAGGGAAAAAGGATCCTCTAAGGTTAAAGCTTCGTTGATCTCTTCATGAGTGAATTCCGTTCCATAGGAGGCACCGCCCATGGGATAATATTCCGGTACACCGGGCGGTAAAACAGAAGGATCCTCAGGAAGGGTCTGATCCCACAGACCAAGGATCCGGGTCGTTCCGTCACTTTTACGAAAAACAGGACTTGTATAGTCGATCCCTGTATCTACAATACCGATGATCACCCCGCTTCCCATATTGCTCAGTGCAGGTGTCTGAAGGGCGGAAACGATCCCGGCAGCTTCCATGGCGGAGTCGTCCAACAGGGTAAAAAGAGAGGGAATGCTGTAGTAGGGCTGACGTTCCAGAGAAAGGGGAAGGGCGTTTTCAAGCTCTGTATAAAAAACAGCATAATCATTGCTTACATAATCCACACAGGGAAACTGCTCCGGGTCCCGGAGATTATTCTGCAGGGATCCAAAACGGTAAATGAAATCAGCGACATCCTGGGAAGCAGGATTTAAGATACATTCAGCCATAAAAACCACCGGTAAAATGCTTGTTATCAGTATATGGGAAAATCACCGGAAGTTACCTGCATATCTGGACGGAAACGGGATAATATTGTAAAATGGACTCATGAAAAAAGTACGAACCTGTTCCATGTACCAGAAAGGATGGATGTATAATATGATCTTACCGTGGCTTACTGGCGGCATTGCTGCCCTGGATCTGTTTATAAAAGACGAAATAGAGCGGGAAGGGGAAGAAGAATTTCCAAGGGACCTTCCCGGCACAAAGGGGCTGATACGCCTTCATAAAAGTTATAATTCCGGATTTCCTTTTGGCTTTTTAAAAGAACGCCCGGAACTGGTAAAAGGGATCCCCCTGGCAGTTACATCTGCTGCAGCAGGCGCATTAGGCGCGTTTATGACAAAAAAGGGCTGCCTGGCCCAGAAGATCGGCCTTTCCATGGTCCTTGGAGGTGCTATCAGCAATCTTTATGACCGTCTGGTAAAAGGCTATGTAGTGGATTATTTCTCCATTGAATTTAAAAGGCTGAAAAAGGTGATCTTTAATCTGGGAGATATTTTTGTATTTTTAGGCAGCCTGGTATTTCTGATCGGGGAACTGTTGGAGGATATAGACCTTAAAAACTGAGCATTCCCCCAAGGGTTCCGCCAAAGGCACACACGCCTAATACCATGAGAGATCTGGCAGCCTGGATAGAGGCCCGGGGATCCATAGCCCAGGAAGCAGCAAAAAGGATGAGAAAATAAAACATTCCTGACAGCAGTCCCCAGAAAAAACGCCGGTTTCTGACTTTTCTTCCTGTGAAAAATCCACCTGCGAAACAGGCTGCAAAATACACAGCAAAGATCAGCAGGTTTACCAGACTTTCTCCCAGGCGCAGTTTGTAAAGGGCAAAAGCCAGTGCCCCTAAAAAGAGGGCAGAAAGGGCATAGGAGATAAAAAGAGAGCGCAGCAGCGGTTTTATCACTTTAGTTTCCATAGACATCTCCCTAAAATATGTTTACAGTCAAGTATATTCACCATTGCAAGCCAACATAACCTATGTTATAATTTTATGGAGTTTATTCATATGTGCCTTTTGAGGCATATAAAAAAAGGAGGTACTGTACAATGAAGCATGTAAAGACTTTAAATGCCAATACCTTAAAGGATACCATGAAGAAGGGCGGATGTGGCGAGTGCCAGACTTCCTGCCAGTCTGCATGTAAGACTTCCTGTACCGTTGGTAACCAGAGCTGCGAAAACTCTGCCCGCTAATGGTATAGGTCGGTAACGGATTAAGTGTGCAAAGCCCCTATGGTCACAGAGATTATAGGGGCTTTCCCATGTGATTTGGATTGGCCTGAAAGGCCTATTACGTTTAGAAAGAGAGATTTTAATTTTGATTCATCAGTATATTAATAATGGTTATCATATTGTTCTGGATGTGAACAGCGGTTCCGTCCATGTAGTAGATCCGGTGGTTTATGACGCCATCGCAGCAGTTTCAGAACAGGTTCCGGAAATGGACAAGCCTGAGAAGCTTTCTGAAGAAGTAACTGCAAATGTTCATAAAAAATTAGACGAGACCTATGGAAGTGAAATGGTCTGTGAAGCACTGGAAGATATTCAGGAGCTGATCGATACAGAACAGCTTCTTACCCGTGACATTTATCGTGACTTTGTTTTAGATTTTAAGAAGCGCAAGACCGTTGTAAAAGCGCTCTGTCTGCATATTGCACACGACTGCAACCTTGCCTGTCGTTACTGCTTTGCGGAAGAAGGAGAGTATCATGGCCGCCGTGCTTTAATGAGCTATGAAGTTGGTAAGAAAGCACTGGATTTCCTGGTAGCTAATTCCGGAAACAGAGAGCATCTGGAAGTGGATTTCTTCGGCGGAGAGCCTCTTTTAAACTGGAAGGTAGTAAAACAGCTGGTTGAATACGGCCGCTCCTTAGAAGAGGCAAACCACAAGAAGTTTCGTTTTACATTAACCACCAACGGCGTTCTCTTAAACGATGAGATCATGGAATTCTGCAACCGTGAGATGAGCAATGTAGTATTAAGCCTGGATGGCCGCCGTGAGATCAATGACAAGATGCGTCCGTTCAGAAACGGCAGCGGCAGCTATGATATGATCGTTCCGAAGTTCCAGAAGTTTGCTGAGAGCAGAGGACAGAAGAATTACTATGTAAGAGGTACTTTCACAAGAAATAACCTGGATTTTGCACATGATGTGATCCATTATGCAGATCTTGGCTTCCAGCAGATGTCCATGGAGCCGGTAGTAGCTGATCCTGCAGAGGATTATGCCATCCGTGAAGAGGACATTCCTCAGATCTTAAAAGAATATGACAAACTGGCATTAGAATACATCAAGCGCAAAAAAGAGGGCAGAGGTTTTAACTTCTTCCACTTTATGCTGGATTTAACAGCAGGTCCATGTGTTGCAAAACGTCTGGCTGGCTGCGGTTCCGGTACTGAGTATCTGGCAGTTACCCCATGGGGCGATCTGTATCCATGCCACCAGTTTGTAGGCAATGAAAAATTCCTTCTTGGAAATGTAGACACAGGTATTGTAAATACAGAGACCCGTGATGAGTTTAAGCTTTGCAATGTATATGCAAAAGAGACATGCAAGGACTGCTTTGCAAGATTTTACTGCAGCGGTGGATGTAGTGCAAATGCCTATAATTTCAGTGGTTCTATTAACGGCGCATATGAGATCGGCTGCGAGATGCAGAAAAAGAGGATCGAATGTGCCATCATGATCAAGGCTGCTTTGGCAGACGAAGAGGCATAATATATGAAATATCAGGTAATAACCAAAGATGGACGGGCGAAACGTGCCCAGATGGAAACTGTACATGGAACCATCCAGACACCGGTTTTCATGAATGTAGGAACTGTAGGCGCTATTAAAGGCGCTGTATCTACCGATGACCTGCGCCAGATCGGTACTCAGGTAGAACTTTCCAATACCTACCACCTTCATGTGCGTACCGGCGACAAGCTGATCAAGGAGTATGGCGGACTGCATCAGTTTATGAACTGGGATAAGCCGATCCTTACAGACTCCGGCGGTTTCCAGGTATTTTCCCTTACAGATCTGCGCAAGATCAAGGAAGAAGGCGTATACTTCCGCTCCCACATTGACGGACATAAGATCTTCATGGGACCGGAAGAAAGTATGCAGATCCAGTCAAATCTTGGTTCCACCATTGCCATGGCTTTTGACGAGTGCCCACCAAGCCATGCAGATTATGATTATATCCGCAATTCCGTAGACCGCACTACACGCTGGTTAAAGCGCTGTAAGACAGAAATGGATCGTTTGAATTCCCTTCCGGACACCATTAACAAAGAACAGCTGTTGTTTGGCATCAACCAGGGCGGTGTTGTAGATGAGATCCGTATCCAGCATGCAGAAACCATTAAAGAGCTGGACCTGGACGGCTATGCTATCGGTGGTCTGGCTGTAGGTGAGACACATGAGGAAATGTATCACATCCTGGATGTGACGGTACCTCATCTGCCGGAAGATAAGCCTGTATATCTTATGGGGGTAGGAACACCTGCCAATATCTTAGAGGCAGTAGAGCGTGGGGTAGATTTCTTTGACTGTGTTTACCCATCCAGAAACGGCCGTCATGGTCATGTATACACCAACCATGGCAAATTAAATCTGTTTAACCAGAAATATGAACTGGACCACAGCCCGATTGAAGAAGGCTGCCAGTGTCCGGCCTGCCGTTCCTACAGCAGAGCCTATATCCGTCATCTGTTAAAGGCAAAAGAAATGCTGGGAATGCGGTTATGTACCTTGCATAATTTGTATTTTTATAATAAAATGATGGAGGAGATCCGCGACGCCATCGAAGAACACCGTTTCGCAGAATACAAGGCAGCTAAACTTGCCGGTATGGAAGGCAAATAGCAGGTAGAAGCGGGTAAACAAAAAACTATAACTGCTGCGGCGAGGCGGCAGCAGATGTGAAGGAGGAAAAACCATGCAGGGAATGGGCTTTATAGTTATCTATATCGTATTTTTTGCAGCTCTGATCTATTTTACTTCAATCCGTCCACAGAAGAAGGAAAGACAGAAACAGCAGGAGATGTTAAGCAGCGTTGCTGTAGGAGATACCATTCTTACTACCAGCGGTTTTTACGGTGTGATCATTGATATGACCGATGATACCGTGATCGTTGAGTTCGGCAGCAACAAAAACTGCCGTATCCCAATGCAGAAAGCTGCGATCGTTCAGGTAGAGAAGCCAGAGACAAAATAAGACTGGTTTTTTACAAAGAAAATGAACATTAAAAATGTCGGAGGTTTGGAGCTTGGCAGCCGGTCTGCACAGGTGAGAACGTCCGGCATTTTTGCATAATAAGAAAGGCGGGGTTATTTTGATCAGGAATATTGTATTTGATATGGGAAAAGTTCTAATGGATTATTCTGGTATGCCGGTATGCCGTCATTTTACAGACAATGAGGTACTGGCAAAGAGAGTCTGCACGGCTGTGTTTGATTCACCGGAATGGGTTCTTTTGGATATGGGAGTGATCACGGAGGAAGATGGTATTAAGAAGATGATCAGCCGTCTGGATACAGAAGAAGAAAAAGAACTGGCTGTGAAGTCTTTCGACCATTGGCATGAGTATAATCTGGTCCAGAAGCCGGAGATGGGAGATCTGGTCCGGGATCTGAAAGCAAAAGGCTACGGCATCTATTTATGCTCCAATGCATCTGTACGTATGCTTACCTGCTACAAAGAGGTGCTGCCGGCAGTAGAATGCTTTGACGGGATCCTGTTTTCCGCAGAAGTTCTGTGCATGAAACCACAGAAAGAAATGTATGGTCATTTCTTTGAACGGTTCGGTCTGAAACCGGAAGAGTGCTATTTTATTGATGACCTGCCAAATAATATTGCAGGAGCGAAAGCCTGCGGTATGGACGGTTATTGCTTTGCAGACGGGGATGTGGAAAAGTTAAAACGCACACTTTACGAATCTGTCCTTTCGTAATTCATAGTAAGAGTGGATTGCTACGCACGTGCTCATTTCGCCTCAGCCCGTCCAATGACTGTGTATCCATGCAAGTAAGCTTGCCTGTATCCCCAGTCGCTGTACGGGACTCTTACCGCAATCTTAAGACTTTCTTAATAATCTATTCAAAGAACATTCAAACATTTCCGGCGATTGCATGATATACTTTAGTTACATAAGAAATGCACGAAAGTTTAAGAACTATCCTTCAACCCTTTTTGAAAATCCGAAATCCTTAGAAGAAAGCTCCGTACTGACAGGTACGGAGCTTTTTTCTGCGCATACAGTATAAGAAAAGGGATTTTTTAATTGTGAATCGGGCAAGAATGGAAATTCACTGTGATGAGGCGGCTTTAAAGGGAATTACCGGAAAGGGCGTCGGTGTTGCAGTTTTAGATACAGGCATCTACCTTCATGAAGACCTGAAAGGAAAGATACAGGGATTTAAGGACTTTGTCCATGGAAAAAAGCTTCCTTATGATGATAATGGTCATGGAACCCATATTGCAGCTATGATCGCAGGCAGCGGTCTTGCCTCAGGCGGCCTTTTAAAGGGGATCGCACCGGGAAGCAGTATTACAGCGATCAAGGTTTTAGATCACAGAGGAAATGGATATGCGGCAGATGTTTTAATGGGACTTAGGTGGATCCGGGAACACAGGAAAGAATATGGCATACGGATCATAAATATTTCTGTAGGATCCCTTACCAGACGGGAAATGACGGAAAATTCCGCCTTGGTAAAAGGGGTAAATGCTGCCTGGGATGACGGCTTGGTAGTGGTGGTGGCTGCAGGAAATCATGGTCCTGCTCCGGGAACTGTGACTACGCCGGGGATCAGCCGGAAAGTGATCACAGTAGGCTGTTCTGATGATGACCGGGAGGTAGAGGTGATGGGAAGCAGAATGGTGGATTATTCCGGCAGAGGTCCTACCAATGCCTGTGTGTGCAAGCCAGATCTGGTAGCACCGGGCTGCGGGATCATCAGCTGCTGTAATGAACCGGGCCGGTATTTTATAAAATCAGGTACAAGCATGTCTACGCCTCTTGTATCTGGTGCTATTGCCCTGCTTTTGGAAAAATATCCGTCTATGAGTAATAAAGACGTTAAACTGCGGATCAGGGAGCGGGCAGTCGATCTGGGACTTCCCCATAACCAGCAGGGCTGGGGAAAACTGGACGTAAAAAGACTGCTGGCAGATGAAATATGATCTTATCATCTGTCAGCAGACTGCAAAGAATATCGTATTTTATTTCTCCCAACGTCCGGAAGCGCCACACGGAAGCACCAGACCGTTCTGGGAAACAGGAAGACCTACTTCCTCCGCTTTTACAGTTCCGCCGAATTTTGGTACGATCTCAACGCCCATCATATAGGAAAGAACAGATGGCGCAAGACCGGTGGTATAAGAGTTGATCAAGAAGAACAGCGGATCATCAGAAAGCAGCTGCACACACAGCTTTACTAATGGGTGAATGGCATCTTCGATCTTCCAGATCTCGCCCTTTGGTCCGCGGCCATAAGATGGAGGATCCATGATAATGGCATCGTAGTGATTTCCACGGCGGATCTCGCGCTCTACGAATTTGACACAGTCATCTACGATCCAGCGGATCGGAGCATCAGACAGGCCGGAAGAATGGGCATTTTCCTTTGCCCAGGTAACCATACCCTTAGAAGCATCTACGTGGGTCACGCTGGCTCCTGCTTCGGCAGCTGCCAGTGTAGCACCTCCGGTATAGGCAAACAGGTTTAATACCTTTACAGGGCGTCCTGCTTTGCGAATCTTATCACCAAACCAGTCCCAGTTTGCAGCCTGTTCCGGGAAAAGACCGGTATGCTTAAAACTGAAAGGCTTTAAATTAAAGGTAAGTTCTTTATAATTGATCGTCCACTGCTCCGGCAGATCAAAAAATTCCCACTCACCGCCGCCTTTGCTGCTGCGATGATAATGTCCGTTCATCTTCTTCCAGCCTTTGTGTTTCTTTGGGGTATCCCAGATCACCTGAGGATCCGGACGCACCAGAAGATAATCTCCCCAGCGCTCTAATTTTTCACCTTTGGAACAGTCAATTACTTCATAATCTTTCCAACCGTCGGCAAGCCACATAAATTTGATAACCTCGTTTCTTCTATAATAATTCTATAATATTTCAATTTCCGCCTTCAGGGCGGATATGATGATACGATCTGTTGAAATCACAGGATTCCAATTGAGTATAGTCTATTTACGTGTAGTACGTCAAGCAATTTGGGAGCTGCGTTTGACGGAAACAGAGAAACTGTTTATAATTGGGTACAAATAATGTACGCTTGGGGGCATTTAAGGATGAAGAAAAATAAAAGCCGTCCTCTGATAAAAACTCAGCTGGCCAAGATCGTTGTAATTCAGGTGGCAATCCTTTTGGCATTCCTGGTGTTGTTTACTGTAAAAGAAACGGATCAGACGCTGCTTATATGGCGCAATACCAATGCACGGACCTGCCAGTCATTATTAAATGAATACCAGTCTGACTTAAAACAGGCGGCGGCTGTAACTGCCTATCCGGTACAGCCAACGGTACGTGTTCAGACAGACAGTATTTATAATGAATTTTCACATCAGCCTCAGGAATACAGCCAGGCGTTTAAGATGAAGATCTACAGTGATCTGAAGTCATGGTTTACATCGGGACGTTTTTTCTCAAAAATTGCTGTGTATGATATGGAAGGACGGGGACTGGTCCTTATGCCGGCTAATAATTATTATGTTGAAGAAACAACAGAGCTACAGGCAGACTGGTATCAGCAGGCTCTTGATGGGAAAGGGAGCGCAGTAATAGGACTTTATACTTCAACTGATTATATGGGAAATGCTATAGCGGATCCTCAATTGTTGGTGGCAAGAAGTATTGTTCGGGCGGAACAGATGAAATCTATAGGAATTATGACTGTGACAGTAGATCTGGGAGATTTGGAGCGGGTATTTTCGGAGCAGTTTGCACAGCCGGGGCAGAGCTTTACCATTTTTTATGGAAATAAACAGATAGCAGGAGAAAAGATAAAAGAAAGCGAACGGGAAAATATACAGGGAAAAGAAAGCAGGATCCTGTTGCGGGATGGAAAACTTTATGATCTTCAGCATGTTCGGGCTGGAGAATTTTCATGTATGATCTACACGCCCTTATCCCAGATCCTTCTTGGCGGTGTTTCATTCAGCCTTTTCATGTTTGCTATAGTAGTAGTATTATTAATGTGCCTCACAGTTGCGATTATCCACATTGTGCATCAGATCAATGGTCCTATGCAGAAACTGGTGGAGATCTGTGAAGGAATGAAGGCAAATGACCTGGTAGAGATCGATGATTTTGGAATGCCTCAGGAGTTGTGGACACTGACAGCGGCCATTAACCGTATGCTGGCCCGTGTACGCCATTTGATCGATGAAAATTACAGTATTAAGCTTGAAGCTAAAAATACGGAACTGCAGTTGCTGCGTTCTCAGATCAATCCCCATTATCTTTATAATACACTGGAATACATTCATGTAGCTGCTTATAACAAAAAGGATTATGATGTTTCCAGGATGGCAGAACTTTTAGGAAAAAATCTGCAGTATGGACTGCGTGATACCAACAGGACAGTTTCTCTTTCAACGGAGCTTGAAAAATTCCGTGAATATTTTGACCTGGTTTCTTATCATTATCAGGAGAGAGCGCAGCTGGCGGTCTTTTTTGAAGATGGGATCATGGATCAGGAGGTGATCAAGCTTTTGCTGCAGCCATTAGTGGAGAATGCACTTAAATACGGTTTTCGGGATTCACAGACGAAACTGCGGATCGAAATGCTGGGATATCGCCGGGAAGACTGTGTTTATATTACCGTTTCCGACGATGGTGCTGGAATGAGTTCGTCCAAGCTGCACATTATACGGGAAACGTTGAAAGGACGTGAGCAGACCAATTCCATTGGCCTGCAGAATGTAAACAGACGTCTGAAACTGGTATTTGGAGAAGCATATGGATTGTCAGTTGAAAGTAAGCAGGGAGAAGGGACAAGCGTATTGATCTGTATGCCATACCGGCCGTGGAAGGAGGACAAGTAGATGAAGCTTAATTTGCTGTTAGCAGATGATGATATAACCACAGTGAACCATTTACAGGAGATTATTGAACGGGAACTGGCAGGTCAGTTTTCTATTTTTACAGCATCCGATGGATTAATGGCGTTAAAACGGCTGAAAGAGACAAAAATCCACATTGTTATTTCGGATATCCGTATGCCTGGCTGCGATGGGATACAGCTTTTAACTACTTTGCGGGAATATGCTTATGGCTGTGAGATCATTATGCTCAGCGGTTATGATGATTATAATCTGATACGGAATGCAATGAAATCAGGTGCCTGGGATTATCTGTTAAAACCAGTCAGTATCCCTGATCTGACGGCGCTGCTGGAAGAAGTGAGCCAGAAGATGGATCCCAATGCAGTAGTTGGTTTCCCGGCAGAGTATGAGCCAAAGATGGATTTGTCTGAAAGCAGTGATGCCTCCTTCTGGGATGGAAGCGGCAAAAACACCGGCAAAGAAGGGTCAGAACAGGAATTAAAAGATAAACTGGATGCAGCAGCTCTGGCAGTTGTATCTGTTTGCAGGGAACGGGCGCAGACATGCCTGAAACAGTTTTTTTCAGAGGTTTTAAATACATCTGTAAAACGGGATCAGTTAAGGACGATGCTGACGGATTTTGTTTATGCACTTATGCAGCAAAGCCAGTTGTTTATCCGCATTGTTGCTTCTTATAAACTGACAGACCGGGATATTATGGCCTGCATAAAAAGTCTTCCTACGTTTCTTCAGCTGCAGGAACGCTTTATGGAGATCATTGACTGTTATATTGAAGATGCCGGATACCAGATGAAGCAGAATGAACATGCTATGGTGAGACAGGTGCAGGATTATTTAAAACGCCATTTACATGAAAATGTGACAATGGAGGAAATGGCACATCTTGTAGGACTTCACCCAAACTATTTCAGCACTGTGTTTGGAAGGGAGGCTGGGATTACCTTTCGTGATTATTTGCGGGCTGTACGTGTGGAAAAGGCAAAAGAACTGCTGCGGGAAGGATTTTTAAAGATCCAGGATATTGCCCTGATGGTGGGATATCAGGATGCACCCCATTTTAACCGGGCATTTAAAGAAGTAACAGGGCTTTCACCTTCGCTTTATAGAAAACAGAATATGGTTTTATGATAATAAAGGGGGCTGTATAGAAAACAGGTCCCTTTTAATCTGTTTTACAGGCAGAAATGTAAGGTTCTTAAAATAGGGCAAGAATTCCGAAAACCGGATATTCATTTATCACTGAGAGATATTTACAATAGATTACAGATCCAATGAATGAAAGATAACAGGAGGTAGCAAAATGAGGAAGAGTTATAAGAGAGTTGCAGCAGCGGCAGCGGCGGTTTTTATGGCAGTTTCCATGGTGGGGTGCAGCAGCAAAACGTCAGGAGAACAGGTTCAGGAGACCAAACAGGAAACAGAGCAGGGGGAAGAACAGGAGAAAGAGTTAAAAGTTCTTACATTAAAAAAAGAAAATGTAGATCTTTTTGATGATATGCTGGCTGATTATAGCAAGGATCATCCAGGTGTAACTTTTAAACAGACCAGCGGCAAGCAGGAAAATCTGCTGACTCTGATCTCAACCAATGAAGTACCTGACATAATGAATGTATGGCCTATGAACAGCCTTTTCCGTGAGATGATGAAGGAAGGCGTATTTATGGATCTGAGCGGCAGCGAGGTACTGGCAAATGTGCCGGAGAATATCCTTGAAGCGTGCAGATATGATGGAAAAGATTATTCCGTTCCTATCAGTGTTAATTCCTATTCTATGTTTTACAATACAGAGTTATTTGAAAAAGAAGGACTTACTTATCCAAAGACAGAAGATGAGTTCTGGACTCTGTGCGATACACTTAAAAGCAGAGGTATCCCGGCAGTCACCATTGGAGATAAGGATATCGGCCTGCTCCAGGGATATTTTGCACGTATGCTTACAGGAACAGCTTCCCATGATGCAAAAGAGATCACAGAGGCTGTAGCTTCAGGTGAAAAATCTTATTCTGATTATCCGGAGATCGTTCATTTTGTTGAAAGCTTCCTGAAGCTGCGTGATTATACTCCAACTGACAGCTTGGGACTGGCAGGCGCAGACGCCCGTGAATATTTTACAAATGGAGAAGCAGCAATGTATCTGGGAGGTACATGGAATGCAACATCTATTAAAGCAACAAATCCGGATCTTAAATATGCATCTGCTCTTTTCCCGGAAATGAATGGTGTAGAACCATGGGCTTCTGGTGAAGTAGATACTGCATGGGCAGTGGCTGCTAATACAGCATATCCAGAAGATGCAAAACAGACAGTAGAGTTCTTAGGAACTGTGGAAGAGGCTCAGAAATATGCAGAACAGGATAAAGCTCCATGCGTGATCACAGGTGTTGATTCACAGGTTGAGGCACTGGCAACCATCAATGATGCAGTAGCTTCTGACCAGTATATTGTTTCAGCATTAACATTCTGGCCGGCAGGAATGGCAGACGAGGTAGCACAGGCACTTCAGCAGATGTTTACATCAAAAGATTCTGCTGCTTTCCTGGATACCTTTGATCAGATAACACGTAATTACTACAGCCAGCAGTAATGGAGGCGGCTATGAAACGGAAAAAAATAGGAGAGCGGTCGTTCTGGTATTTTCTTTTTATGCTGCCGAACCTGCTTTTATATGGAATATTTGGCATATTTCCCATTGCTCTGGGAATCTTCTACAGTTTTACAGACTGGAATGGGATCGCAAAAAGCTGGAAAATGGTCGGCTTGGGAAATTATATCAAAATGCTGCATGATAGCCGTTTTCTCAGGGCTATGAGATTCAATATTACATATACGCTCCTTCTGGTGGTGATCGTGATCGCTCTTGCAATGATACTGGCTGTAATGATGGACAAAATGAAATGGGGAAAAACCTTTTTCCGTGCCGTTTATTTCATTCCGGCTGTTTTAAGTCTTCTGACAGTGGGGATCATCTTTGAGAAGATCTATGGAACTGTACTGCCGGCAATGGGGGCATATCTGGAAATTGACTTCCTTAAAAAAAATATCCTTGCTTCAGCAGCAACAGCACGCTATGGGATCCTGATCACGCATGTGTGGCAGGGAGTGGTCCTTCCTACTGTGCTGCTGACAGCAGGATTGCAGACGGTGCCGCAGGAATTAACGGAAGCTGCATATATTGACGGGGCAACGAGATGGCAGGCATTTCGAACGATCACTATCCCGTTTCTGCTGCCGATTTTAAGTGTTGTGCTGGTACTGGTGTTAAAAGACGGGTTGATGCTTTACGATTATGTATATGCCCTTACTTCCGGTGGACCAGGGGGAGCAACAGAAAGTATCACTATGCTGGTTTATAAGCAGGGATTCCAGGAAATGAAGTTCAGTTATGCACTGGCAGAGGCAGTTGCTATTGCTGCTGTGATGATCGGAATCTCGATCCTGCAGACGGCTTTGGCTGAAAGGAAGAAGGTGTACTAGATGAGAGAAAAAACGAGACGTGTACAATTGTCATTGGTGTTTTTGATCCTGGGTCTGGTATGTGTCCTTATTCCCTTTTATCTGGTTGTAATAACTTCCCTTAAGGATATGCAGCAGGTATCCCGTAATTTCTTTGCCTTACCAGTACATCCAAGCCTGAAAAACTATATTACAGTTCTGACAGAAAAAAATTATTTCCGGGCATTATTTAATACGGTAGTGATCACTGGATGCGCCCTTCTTGGCTGTATTGTATTTCTGCCTATGTGTGCATATCCCATTTCCAGAAAAATGGGGAGCAGCCGCCTTTTTAAGATCCTTTATATTGTAATGGTAGCAGGCATTTTTATTCCGTTGCCAGTAAAGATGATGCCTTTGGTTTCTCTGATGAGCCGTGCAAAGCTTATGAATCCCCTTGGAATGGTCCTGCTTTATTTGGGGTCTGCCACATGTGATGGTGTTTATCTATTTGTGGGTTATCTGGCTTCCATTCCAAAAGAACTGGAAGAGGCGGCTTATATTGATGGAGCCAGAACACCGGATGTATTCTTCCGTGTGATCTATCCGCTCCTTAAACCGATGATCTCTACGATCGTGATCAAAAACGGACTTTGGTTCTGGAATGATTATCTTCTGCCAAGTCTGATCCTGACAGATCGGGATTTTCACACTCTTACATTGTTCTTGGACCGGTTTAAGACAGAATATTATATTGATTATACATTGGTATTTGCGGCTATTTTACTGACAATGCTTCCGATGCTGCTGCTTTATATCTTTATGCAGAAGCAGTTTATCGGTGGACTGACTGGAGGCGCCGTAAAAGGATAAGGAGGAAAAAATGAGGACAGTGAGACTGGAACTGATGCGTCCTGATGAGATCTGCCAGGTATTACGTGAAAAATCTATTGCATATTTGCCGGTAGGTCCACTGGAGTGGCACGGACCTGCGATGCCCTATGGAACAGATGCAATGGCAGCCGGGGAATCTGCACGGCGGACGGCAATGATCACAGGCGGAGCGGTAGTGCCTACAATGTTTATGGGTACGGAGACGCCTCGTGATAATGAGTTTCTGCAGACTGCCGGACTGCAGCCAGATACCTATGTAGTAGGAATGGATTTTCCTAAAAACAGTATTCCAAGTATGTACCTGCGGGCAGAATTGTTTGCGGTTATGCTGCGGGAACAGGTACGGCTGTTAGTCAATCTGGGATTTAAACTGATCGTGATCGTGAATGGTCATGGAGCAGTAGCCCAGGAAGAGGCAATCCACAGGATAGCAAAGGAAACGACTGCAGAGACAGACAGCACAGTGATCGGAGTACGTGCTACTTATGCATTAAAAGAGGGAGACCTGAATGGAGGACACGGCTCTGTTAAGGAGACAGCTGTTCAGATGTATCTGAATGGAGGCAGTGTGGATCTGAGTAAATTCCCACCTAGAGAGGAGCCGCTGCGTATGCCTGACTATGGTATTTTAAACCTTTTTGGTCCCCATTTTCCAAAAGATATGATCATGGATCCTGATCCGAGAGATGCAACCGCAGAGCTTGGAAAACAGTATCTGGAACATGGGGCAGAAAAAAATGCCGGAATCGTAGAAGAGGTATGGAAACAACTTTTAGAAGAACAGAATAAGTAAAGTAAATGAGCAAAGTAAATGGGGCAGTTCTGGTATTCGTCCGGAATTGCCCTTTTAAAATGTCCTGCGACATATTCTTGTAATAGAATTGAAAGATTAATCTGGTTGAACTATAAGAAAACTCTTGGTACAATAGTTATAAAGCGCAAACTGTATATTTACAGCAGTTTCGGGGTGAAAGCAGAAGAAGAGAGGAACAGGGCATATGAGGAAAAAAATGAAAGCAGCCTGGTTTCTGGCAGCGTTACTATCAGCAGGGCTGGCAGCGTTCCCGGCTATGGCAGCACAGGGATGGGCACAGGAAAACAGCAGCTGGGTCTACTATGACAGCAATGGAAATAAAGTATATAATGAATGGAAAAAGGGAGCTGACGGCCAGTGGAGATATCTGAACGGAGAAGGATATATGGCTGTAAATGCATGGGCAGACTCTGATTATTATGTAGACAGCAATGGCATTATGGTTACGGACAAATGGTTAAAGACTACTTCTGACGGCGGAGAAGAAGAGTGGTACTATTTTGGAAGCAGCGGAAAGACCATAGATGACACCTGGAAGAAGATCAATGATAAGTGGTATCATTTTGACGGAAACGGCCGTATGGAAACAGGCTGGATCTTAGACGATATGTATTATACCGGAGATGACGGTGTGATGCGTACCGGCTGGCAAAAACTGTATCCGCCGGATAATTACGAGGAAGACTCCAACAAAGTGATCCCGGGAGCTGAGGGCGGTACATTAGATTACGGCGAAGATGGCCAGTATTGGTACTATTTTGGAACAAACGGCAAGAAATATGTTCCAAGTGACGGCAACGACAACGGAGATTATGGCACCAGAAAGATCGATGGCATTTACTATTGCTTTGATGATGACGGCATTTTACAGATGGGCTGGAAGAATGTAAGAGGAAGTTCTGACTCGATCAAAGACTATATGTACTTTGGCTCTGACGGAAAGGCAAAGATCGGTTGGTATTCCATAGAACCGCCGGAAGACTTAGAAGGTTATGATGGAGATGTAGAATGGTTCTACTTTGCAAATAATGGAAAGCCAAAAGCTGCAGACTCAGATCACCTTACCACACAGGATCTGACCAAGATCAGTGGAAAGACCTATTTATTTAATAAGCGTGGCAATCCGGTCTATGGACTTAAGAAGGTCTATATCGGATCCGGTGACAGCAACTGGACCGCGTTCTATTTTGGAACCAAGACACAGAGCTGTGTACAGCGTGGAAAGATGAAAGTAGAAGAAGATGATGGAAACAAGACAGATTTCTACTTCAGTGAAAACGGCCGCGGCTATACCGGTGTAAAAGATAATTACCTCTATTATAAAGGAAAGCTTCAGAAAGCTACAGATGGTCAGAAGTATGTATGCTATAAGATCGACAGCAGCAACTATGTAGTAAATTCTTCCGGAAAGGTTATGAAAAACTCTACTGTAAAGACCAGTGACGGAGTGAAGTTTAAAACAAGCTCCAGCGGCTCTTTAAGTACAGCAGATGATGATAACGATGTAAGCTCTTATTTCACAGAGCCGGAAGAACCAAACTGTACAGAGGACTGATAAAATGATATCTGTTTCTTCTATAATAAATAGGATCAGATCAGGATGTGCTGATGCAGGGATTAACAGTACCGGTATTAATGTATTACTGATGTATTAATTATAGAAAGAACAGGGCAGAATAAAGGGAAACAGGTGGTAAAAAGCCTGTTTCCTTTTTTAATAAAACCCCTTATAAAAATTATTTAGAAAAATACAAAAAAATGCTTGCATTTCTCTGGAATATATGTTATCTTAGAACAGCTGTGACATGATAGCAAAGAAACGTGAGGTTGCTGCCTTACAAAAGGCAGGTTTTCCGTGGAGCGAATGTCAAGTTAGGAAACTGGCGACAAGTCACTGTACCAATTAAAGAAACTGCAATTTAGGGCAGAATCAGTGTGTAGTTCTGTGAGGACACACACGGAAACGTGTACAGTCACCGCTTGTCGTACTTGGTTTATAAAGTGCGAAAAGGAGGCGACTTTTTTTATGGCAAGTCAAGTAATGAGAATCACATTAAAAGCTTATGATCATCAGTTAGTAGATCAGTCCGCTGGAAAGATCATCGAGACAGTAAAAAAGACAGGATCTCAGGTGAGCGGACCAGTGCCGTTACCAACTAAGAAAGAGGTTGTAACAATTCTGCGTGCGGTTCATAAGTACAAAGATTCCAGAGAGCAGTTCGAGCAGAGAACTCACAAGAGACTGATCGATATCACTGCACCAAGCCAGAAGACAGTAGATGCACTGTCTAGACTGGAAATGCCAGCTGGTGTGTCCATCGACATCAAGATGAAGACCAAATAATCCCAGTAAGCATTAATGATTATGTTTATATCCTGAAGGGTTTAGATATAGAAGCAACACTACATTCCTGTAGGAATCAACATACCGGCAACGGTTCATAGTGTTCCACGTATATTAGGCTGTTCTAGGATGAATGCGAAAGCATTCCGCTGTAGATCATGAAACAGGAGGTAAGACAATGAAGAAAGCGATTTTAGCAACAAAAGTCGGAATGA
>OGKB01000259.1_pt1 | contig 43620 bp, 39 predicted proteins | sample 1572351 | NCBI WGS metagenome assembly OGKB01 (sample SAMEA2582088, study PRJEB24529) | metagenome | biome: Human gut stool | place: China | collected 2011
GCTGGTCTTTGAGGATCAGCTCTTTCTTCTTACTGATCAATACTAGAAAGAAAATAGGAGACAAATAGAATGACAAATTCAGTGTTCCAAGGACGTAGCTTCTTGGCAGAAAAAGACTTTACACGTGCAGAGTTAGAATACCTTATCGGACTTTCAGCTCACTTGAAAGACCTTAAAAAACGCAACATCCAACACCACTATCTTGCTGGTAAAAACATTGCGCTTTTGTTTGAAAAAACTTCAACTCGTACTCGTGCAGCCTTCACTACTGCAGCCATCGACCTTGGTGCTCACCCAGAATACCTTGGTGCAAACGACATCCAACTTGGTAAAAAAGAATCTACAGAAGATACTGCTAAAGTTCTTGGACGTATGTTTGATGGTATTGAATTCCGTGGTTTCAGCCAACGTATGGTTGAAGAATTGGCTGAATTCTCAGGTGTTCCAGTATGGAATGGTTTGACTGATGAATGGCACCCAACTCAAATGCTTGCTGACTACTTGACTGTTCAAGAAAACTTTGGACGTCTTGAAGGTTTGACACTTGTGTACTGTGGTGACGGACGTAACAACGTTGCAAACAGCCTTCTTGTAACAGGTGCTATCCTTGGTGTGAACGTACACATCTTCTCACCAAAAGAACTCTTCCCAGAACAAGAAATTGTTGAATTGGCAGAAGGATTCGCAAAAGAAAGTGGCGCTCATATCTTGATCACTGAAGATGCTGACGAAGCTGTGAAAGGTGCTGATGTACTTTACACTGACGTTTGGGTATCTATGGGTGAAGAAGACAAATTTGCAGAACGCGTTGCCCTTTTGAAACCTTACCAAGTAAACATGGAATTGGTTAAGAAAGCTGATAACGAAGACTTGATCTTCTTGCACTGCTTACCAGCTTTCCATGATACAAATACTGTCTATGGTAAAGATGTTGCTGAAAAATTCGGCGTTGAAGAAATGGAAGTAACTGACGAAGTATTCCGCAGCAAATACGCTCGCCAATTTGACCAAGCTGAAAACCGTATGCATACTATTAAAGCAGTTATGGCAGCAACTCTTGGTAACCTTTATATTCCAAAAGTATAATTTAAAACCAAAACCGTTTACCAACAGCTATGAGGGCTGCGACTAATAGCTTTAGTCCAGTCCTCATTTTTGATAGTGCTCGTTTCCATTGTTATTACTAAATACTAAAATAGAAACATAATACAAGAAAAACTCTAAGGAGGCTCATTATTTATGGCAAATCGTAAAATCGTTGTGGCTTTGGGAGGAAATGCCATCCTTTCATCTGATCCATCAGCTAAAGCACAACAAGAAGCATTAGCAGAAACAGCAAGTCATCTTGTAAAATTGATTAAAAATGGTGATGACTTGATTATCACTCATGGAAATGGACCGCAAGTTGGAAATCTTTTATTGCAACATTTAGCAGCAGATTCTGAAAAAAATCCAGCATTCCCGCTTGATTCGCTCGTTGCGATGACTGAAGGAAGTATCGGCTACTGGTTACAAAATGCTCTTCAAAATGCTTTACGTGAAGAAGGGATTGAAAAAGAAGTTGCTTCTGTTGTGACACAAGTCGTGGTTGACAAAAACGACCCAGCTTTCACAAATTTGAGCAAACCAATCGGACCATTCTACACAGAAGAAGAAGCAAAAGCAGAAGCTGAAAAGAGTGGAGCTACTTTCAAAGAAGATGCTGGACGTGGTTGGAGAAAAGTGGTTGCTTCACCAAAACCAGTTGGAATCAAAGAAATTGAAACCATTCGTACACTCATCAATGCAGGACATGTCGTTGTGGCTGCTGGTGGTGGCGGCATTCCTGTTATCAAGGAAGACAATGGTCATCTTGCAGGCGTAGAAGCAGTAATTGACAAAGACTTTGCTTCACAATGTCTGGCTGAATTGGTCGAAGCAGATCTTTTCATTGTCTTGACAGGTGTCGACTATGTTTATGTCAACTACAATAAGCCAGATCAAGCTAAGTTGGAGCGTGTCAATGTAGCTCAATTAGAAGAATACATCAAGCAAGAACAGTTTGCACCAGGAAGTATGTTACCTAAAGTGCAAGCAGCTATTGCCTTTGTAAATGATCGACCAGAAGGCGAAGCTGTCATTACTTCTCTTGAAAACTTAGGTGCTTTAATTGAGTCTGAAAGCGGAACGATTATTGAAAAAGGATAACAGAGTGTTATCATTTATAAGTTTAAGACTGTAATAAAACTTTTTAAAACAATGTCGGTGTTTCCTATTTTTAGATTTGCTTTCTTTAAGTCTATTTTACTGTTGTAAAATGATAATTTTTTTGAAAATGACTAGTATTTTTTATTTGAATATGTTAAAATATAGTCAAAGGAAGCGCTTTCTGAAAATGGGATTCGGTTAAATTTTTACAATTTGTTACATTTAGGAGGAAAACAAATGAGTGAAAAAGCAAAAAAAGGGTTTAAGATGCCGTCATCTTATACCGTTTTGATGATTATCATTGCCATTATGGCAGTATTGACCTGGATTATTCCAGCTGGTCAATATGATGCTGATAAGTCTGGTAATCTAATTACAGGAACCTATAAGACTGTTGCTCAAAATCCACAAGGGATTTGGGATGTCTTAATGGCTCCGATTCGTGCTATGCTTGGGAAAGAACCAACATCAGCAGCAATTGATGTTGCCTTCTTTATTCTGATGGTTGGTGGTTTCCTTGGTGTTGTCAATGAAACAGGTGCCCTTGATGTAGGGATTGCTTCTATCGTGAAGAAGTACAAAGGCCGCGAAAAGATGTTGATTTTAGTCTTGATGCCTTTGTTTGCTCTTGGCGGATCAACTTATGGTATGGGTGAAGAAACTATGGCTTTCTATCCACTTCTTGTGCCAGTTATGATGGCAGTAGGATTTGATAGTTTGACTGCGGTAGCTATTATCCTTCTTGGTTCTCAAATTGGATGTTTGGCTTCTACTCTAAACCCATTTGCTACAGGTATAGCTTCTGCGACAGCAGGTGTGGGTACTGGTGACGGTATCGTTCTTCGTTTAATCTTCTTCGTTGTAATGACAGCACTTGGTACGTATTTCGTTTATCGTTATGCGGATAAGATTCAAAAAGATCCGACAAAATCTTTGGTTTACAGCCATCGCGAAGAAGATTTGAAACACTTTAATGTAGATGCAGTTGCTAATGTAGAATCTACTCTTAGCAAGAAACAAAAACAAGTGTTGGTACTCTTTGTCTTGACCTTTGTTCTCATGATTATGAGTTTCATTCCATGGACAGACTTGAAGGTAACTATTTTTGAAAGTTTCAATAAATGGTTGGTTGGACTTCCGTTCATTGGTAAGATTGTTGGTAGTTCAACATCTGCTTTGGGTACCTGGTACTTCCCAGAAGGGGCAATGCTCTTTATGGTAATGGGTATCATCATTGGTTTTGTTTACCGCATGAAAGAAAGCCGCTTTATCACTGTCTTTATCAATGGTGCGGCTGATCTTCTAAGTGTTGCGCTTATCGTAGCTGTTGCGCGTGGTATTCAAGTTATCATGAACGACGGTATGATTACTGCTACAATCCTTCACTGGGGTGAAGTAGGACTGAAAGGTCTATCATCTCAAGTGTTTATCGTATTGACTTACATTTTCTATCTGCCAATGTCATTCCTTATCCCATCAACATCTGGTCTTGCCAGTGCAACAATGGGTATCATGGCACCTCTTGGAAAATTCGTCAACGTTCCAGCAAGCTTGATTATCACTGCTTACCAATCTGCTTCTGGTCTTTTGAACCTTGTTACTCCAACATCTGGTATCGTTATGGGGGCACTTGCTCTTGGACGTATTGATTTGGGTACTTGGTGGAAATTCGTTGCAAAATTGGTTGCAGGAATCTTTGTAGTAAGTATTCTACTTCTTATTTTAGGAACGTTCTTATAATAGGAAAATAACGAGGTGTTCTTTATGAAACAATTTTTAACCGAAAAAATTAAGTCTGATTATTTAGAATCGCTGAAAACAATCGTTTCCTACCCATCAGTTCTTAATGAAGGAGAAAACGGAACACCTTTCGGACAATCTATTCAAAACGTCTTAGAAAAAATGCTAGAGATCACTAGGAGTTTAGGTTTTAAAACTTACATTGATCCTAAAGGCTATTATGGATATGCAGAAATCGGTCAGGGAGAAGAACTCCTGGCCGTTCTCTGCCATTTAGACGTTGTTCCTGCGGGAGATTTGTCTGATTGGGAAACTCCTCCATTTGAAGCGACGATAAAAGATGGTTGGATACATGGGCGTGGGGTTCAGGACGATAAAGGTCCGTCCCTAGCTGCACTTTATGCTGTTAAAGCACTGATGGATGCGGGTGTGATATTTAACAAGCGGATTCGTTTTATCTATGGTACAGACGAAGAAACGCTGTGGCGTTGTATGGCTCGTTACAATGAGCTAGAAGAAACAGCAACACTTGGTTTTGCGCCTGACTCATCTTTTCCATTAACCTATGCCGAAAAAGGATTGCTGCAAATTAAATTGCATGGTCCTGGTTCACAAGCGCTTGCTATCGAGGCAGGAGAAGCCTTTAATGTTGTACCTGCAAAAGCAAGCTATACGGGAAATTTAGCAGATTCGTTAGAAGCAGAGTTAAAAAAAGCTACATTTGAATATGAACGGTCAGGCGATACAGTCACTGTCATCGGTGTTCCTAAGCATTCAAAAGATGCGGCTGAAGGAGTGAACGCCATTGTACGTTTGACTACAGGACTAAATCCGCTTGTTCAACACTCTGCCATTCAATTTATCGCTGAAGTAGTTGGGGAAGATGCCACAGGCAGCCGCTTGTTTGGTGAAATTTCAGATGAGCCTTCAGGAACTTTGTCATTCAATGTTTCTGGATTAAGCTTAGATCAGGACAAGTCTGAAATTCGGATTGACATGCGGATTCCAGTTCTTGCAGACAAAGATAAATTAGTACAGGAATTAAGCCAAATTGCTGAAGAATATCAATTGCGTTATGAAGAATTTGACTATCTTGCACCATTATATGTGCCGCTTGATAGTGAATTGGTCAGCACGTTAATGGCTGTCTATAAAGAAAAAACAAATGATAATAGTCCTGCTGTGTCCTCTGGTGGTGCTACATTTGCTCGCACCATGCCAAATTGCGTGGCCTTTGGCGCACTTTTCCCTGGTGCTTTGCAAACAGAACATCAAGCTAATGAACGAACTGTGATTGAGGATTTGTATAAAGCCATGGATATCTATGCTGAAACGATTTATCGCTTAGCTGGAAAATAGTTAGAAGAAAGTAGAAGTGAGAATGAACTTGTAAATTGTACAAGAATTCATTTTTTGCCCTGCTAGCAGTCAATCATTAAGACAATACGGTATTACTAACTAAAATAAAGCTACGACTGGATAAAAATCCAGCCATAGCTTTTTAATCTTTACTAAAAAAGAACGGAGGTGCAAATTGTTTTAATTTGTTAAAACAATCTTGCGCTTTTTGATTGTCCTCGCAGATAATCAAGCAGACATCATCACCGCAGACTGTCGCAACAATTTCGGAAAATTCTAAAGCATCTAAGATAGAGCCGAATGATTGTGCCAAACCAGGGAGTGTTTTCATGACGACTTGGTTTTGAACAGGACGCAGCATAATCAAGGCATCTTCCATATAGAGACGCAGCCGTTTTTCCCAGCGTGAAGGTGCCATGCTATTGATAATGTAATAAGAAATATCTGCTTCGTGTACTTTTACTAAGTTCAAAGCTTTAATGTCTCGAGAAAGTGTGGATTGCGTCACTGTAACGCCATTTGCTGAAAGCAAATCTTGTAATTCTTGTTGTGTGTGAATTTTTTTCTCTAGGACAAGCGAGCGAATGAGTCGATGACGACTTTCAATTTTATTCATATTTCACCTATTATTTTATAAACATGGCATCGCCAAAACTGAAAAAGCGATATTTTTCATCAATGGCATGCTGATAAGCAGAGAGCACTAATTCTCTGCCCGCAAATGCTGAGACGAGCATGACAAGAGTGGACTTTGGTAAGTGGAAATTGGTAGAAAAGGCATCTACTATTTTCCAATCGTAGCCAGGTTTGATAAAGATATTGGTCCAGCCGGAGTCAGCTTTGATTTCCCCATTAAATTTTGAGCCAATTGTCTCCAGCGTACGGATAGAAGTTGTTCCAACAGCTATGACACGTTTTCCGCTAGCTTTGACTTGTCGAAGCGTGTTAGCTGCCTCTTCAGACAATGTATAGAATTCTGAGTGCATCTCGTGTTCGTCTACATTATCTACAGAGACAGGACGAAAGGTTCCTAGCCCGACATGAAGCGTCAGATAGACTAATTTCACACCTTTGGCTTCAATCTGAGCCAGCAGCTCTTTGGTAAAATGAAGCCCGGCAGTAGGAGCAGCAGCTGAGCCATTTTCTTTAGCATAAACAGTCTGATAGCGCTCACGGTCTTTTAGCTTTTCATGAATATAAGGCGGTAATGGCATTTCGCCCAGACTTTCAAGCACTTCCAAGAAAATCCCTTGGTAATGGAAACGTACAATTCGTCCGCCGTGTTCTAATTCTTCTAAAACAGTTGCTGTTAAGCGTCCGTCGCCAAAAGATATAGCTGCTCCGACTTTTAAGCGCTTGGCTGGCTTCGCTAGCACTTCCCAATCATCCCCTGCGATGTTTTTCAACAGTAGTAATTCAACATGTCCGCCTGTTTCAGGTTTTTCACCATGAAGGCGTGCTGGCAAGACGCGCGTATCATTCATAACCAAAGCGTCTCCTGGATTTAATTGGTCGATAATGGCATCAAAGTGAGTATCTTCCATTTGACCAGTTTCGTGATTGACTACTAAAAGGCGGGAAGCATCTCGCTTTTCTAAAGGTGTTTGTGCGATTAACTCTTCTGGTAAATGAAAGTCAAAATCAGCAGTATTCATACATTCTCCTTAAGCTGTAAATAAAATCCATAATGAATAACAAGAAGCAACAAGTGGCAGGCACATGAGTAAAATACCTAAAATCAGTAAGGTATAATGCCACATTCGCTTGGTTTTGAGAAGGAGTGCAGTTATGACAAAAGCAACTCCTAACAAAAATAAACAGAATAAATAGACTAACATTCTTCTATTATAACACGATTTTTCTTGCAAACAAGCTCGTATTCTTTAAAAAGGAATAAATTCTCTTGACAAAAATTGGTCTATACCATATAATGTAATTAAATAAGGAAAAGGAGTTTAGCGATGAGAATTATTCAAGTGGAAAATCAAGTAGACGGTGGTAGAGTAGCTTTTGAATTATTAAAAGAAAAATTAGCGAAAGGAGCTAAAACGTTAGGCTTAGCGACAGGTAGCAGTCCTTTGAGTTTTTACGAGCAAATTGTTGAAAGTGATCTTGACTTGACAGATTTAACAAGTGTGAATTTGGACGAGTACATCGGGCTAAGTGGAGAAAATCCTCAGTCATATCGCTATTTCATGCAGGAGCATTTGTTTGATAAAAAACCATTTAAGGAAAGCTTCTTGCCAAATGGTGTTGCAGAAAATGCGGAAACAGAAATCAAACGCTACAATCACGTTCTGGCAGAGCATCCTGTTGATTTGCAAATTTTAGGAATTGGCACAAATGGTCACATTGGGTTTAATGAACCAGGGACGAGTTTTGACAGTACGGTTCATGTAGTGGATTTGGAGCAATCAACCATTGAAGCCAATGCTCGTTTCTTTGACAAGATAGAAGATGTGCCAACTCAAGCTTACTCAATGGGCATTCAAAATATTCTCAATGCAAAGTCCATTATTTTATTTGCTTATGGTGCTTCAAAAGCAAAAGCGATTGCAGGAACCGTGGAAGGACCGATTACAGAAGAACTACCAGGAAGCGTCCTTCAAAAACATGAAGATGTTGTCATTATCGCAGATAAAGAAGCTTTAAGCATTTTGAAAAAATAAGCATCTATTTCCTATCTAATTTTTAGGTAGGTTTTTTGACATTTTGGAAAAAGTTCGTTATCTTATGAATAAAGTGTGTTATACTAGAAGATAAGTGAAAACTTAGGAGGATTCTAGTGAAAAAGCTGTTAGCTATTATTTGTCTTTTTGTGTTGTATGTGGGAGTAATTGCTGCTCGCGCAGATGAGTTGGTTGATATGGCACAAAAAATGTATCCAAACGAGAAGATCAATCCAATCAATCGACCTAAATCGTCCTTGATTGTAGATGCTAATACGGGAAACATTCTTTGGCAAGACAATATTGATGAAGTTCGTGATCCTGCCAGTATGAGCAAATTGATGACCTTGTATTTAGTTTTTGAAGCAATTCAGCAAGGAAAGTTGAGCGAAAATACAGTTATCAAAGCAACACCACGTGATGAAGCAATTGCCAAAATTTACGAAATTTCCAACAATAAAATTGTGGCAGGAGTAGATTATACTGTTTCTGAATTGATTACGATGACAGCTGTTCCATCTTCAAATGCGACAACTGTCATGTTAGCCAATTATTTATCTAACAATGATCCAGATACATTTTTGGATATGATGAATGCTAAGGCAAAAGAATTGGGTATGACCAATACAAAATGGTTCAATGCTAGCGGAGCTGCAGCTGTTTCTTTCAAAGGCTTGTATACTCCACAACGGTATGATAACAACGCAGCCAATCAGACAACGGCGCGCGATTTAGCCATTTTAGGATACCATTTCGTCAAGAATTATCCAAATATTTTAAATTACACCAATAAACCAGTCGTAACGGTGAAAAAGGGAACGCCGTATGAAGAAACCTTTGAAACCTATAATTACTCACTTCCCGGTGCCAAATATGGCATTGAAGGCGTCGAAGGTTTAAAGACGGGGTCAAGTCCACGAGGAGCTTTTAATTACATCGCAACGATTAAACGAGGTAATCAGCGTTTGATTAGTGTTGTCATGGGAGTTGGAAATTGGGCTGATCAAGATGGAGAATATTATCGTCACCCATTTGGGAATGCTTTGATCGAAAAAGCCTATGCTGATTATGAATATAAAAAAGTTTTTAATGCTGGTGAGCGAAAAATCAATGGAAAGACCTATAAATTATCAAAAGATTTCTATGCCACAGTGAAAAAAGGAACTGCAGCAAAAACGGTTGTGGAAAATGGAGTATTGAAAAATGATAATGGTTTGGAGCAACTTTCTTCGCTTATTTCAAACGGAGATAATGTCACAGAAGTAAAGAATACAGCAATTAAAAACAGTACAGCTAAATCAACTGTAAAAACTACAACAGCAAAATCTAGCGGAAAAAGTTTGAAGCAACTCTTTTTAGATTATCACATTCTGGTCGCAGTTCCGTTGCTCATTCTTTTGCTCATTGTCGTTTTTGAAGCAACGAAACGTAAGCAAAGAAGAAAACAGCGTACAACTAACGATACACAGCTATCTCGTCGTCAGAAACGTTAATCACTCATTGCAGAATAGAAAGCTCGATTGATTTATCCAATCGGGCTTTGTCACCTTTTTAGGGAGAAGGAAAAATCATGTTTAGGAAATTTCAAAATAGCTATTTTGCTTATTTTTTGATGTATGATTTTTATTTTTTATCGTATTCGCTTTTTTCGACTTTAATTTCAGTTTATATGCTGGATAAGGGGTATTCGGCTAGTCAGGTTTCACTTGTTGTCTCTGCCTCGTTCTTTTCTTCAATGATTGTGCAGCCTATTATGGGTGTTTTTAATGATATGATTGGCATTAAAAAAGTAACCATTTATAGTTTCCTTCTGATTATTGTGGGGGCAATCTTTTTTATGCAAGCTAACAATCTCTTACTGCTGACGATTTGGTATAGTGCTGTTTTAATGTTGGTAAATGGTGTCAACCCTGTTATGGATGTGCTGGCGGCTCAAAGTCCTTATACTTATGGGAAAATCCGTATCTGGGGGACTTTTGGTTATGCAATGGGTTCGCAATTGGCAGGATTGATTTATAAATTCATCTCTCCTCAAGCGATTTTCATCGTGTTTATCGGCATGATGTGTGTGAGCATTCTTGGAGTGCTAGGGATTGATCCGAAACACGATCAACCTCGCAAAAAGACTAAACAAACGAAAAATGATTCCTATATTGGACAGATTTTTAAAAACAAAACATATTTGTTTTATCTTCTTATCGTGGCACTCTATTCTGGAGTTGGAAATACAGGGCATACATATATCCCTTCTATGCTAGAACATAGCGGTTTAAGTGTTAATATGGCGACAACTGTAGTAGCTATTTCTGTAATTTGTGAGTCGCCATTGATTTTCTTTTCTTATCTTTTTATGGATAAAATTCCAATTAAAAAATTGCTCTACATTCCTTTGGGAATTTTGCTTTTACAGTATGTAATTTATGGGTTGGATTTGGGGCTTACCTCCAAGATTCTTTTGACCTTGATGTCCAAGCACGCCACAGGCATGTTGCTGATTATGGTGACCCTGAAGATTGTTGCTAACTTAGTAGATGAGAAATATCTGGTGACAGCCATTGCACTTGTTCAAACAGCGCGAAATTTGGGAACCATTCTGATTCAGAATATTGCAGGCGATTTGATAGACCAGTCTGGCTATGAAATGATGAGCTTTTTCTTAGCTGGTGTGATGATTGCTGTTATTATTCTTGTGGCGTTTTTAAAAATTCCAGAGCGAAAGAATCAAAACTTATTTGGCTAAAGCAAGAGACGTGTAAAAAAGCTGGGACGAAAGCCTCCAGCTTCATGGCATATTGTATAATAAAGCAATGACAAATTAGTTGCCGGATAAGACTCATGAAGCGAGTCTTAACGTTGTTTGCTTTTTAAGCTCGAAAAAGCACTTTTGATAAAAACGTCGTTTGCGTCATTCCCCACTTTGACAGTCTGAGAGATTATTAAGTAACTTTACGGGTGAGACAGAATTAAAAATTTTCAAATTTTAGTTCTGTTTTACTCTTTTTATTTTACTCGTTGTTTTTTTCCTAAATAGAAAGAGGCACACACAGGCAATCAGGCTGATACATCCATAAACGACTAAAAACGAAAGTGCAATATTAAAAGGCTTGATACCAAGTAGAAAAAGTCCTGTTTTTAAAACACCGTCTATAAAACCAGCAAAGATAAAAGTAGAAACTTTCTTTTTCTGAAAGAAAAGAGGTAAGCTAAAAGGAAAAGTAAATAGGAAGATAGAAAGCGGGCGTGAATCAATGGGCAAAAAGTATACTAAAAAGGCTATTATCGAACAAGTTATAGCAATAATAGGTATATAACTCAAAGATTTTTTGTAAACATTGAAGAAATTTGTAATCATAGCTGAATGAGACGCCCTTTCTTGGATAGAGAAACATGATGTAGATTTTATATTCTTTTTCTTCATTATAGAAAGAAATGAGATGAAAAGCAATCGCTTTCACAGTCTTTGGATTTATTTTCCGCATTGCTGTGGCAAAAATATGGGTTTTAAAAGCGCTTTCTTAGAAGTATAATAAAAGTATCAAAATCAGGAGGACTTTAGACATGTCAACATTTAAAGACGGATTTCTCTGGGGTGGAGCAGTTGCAGCTCATCAACTGGAAGGTGGTTGGCAAGAAGGTGGCAAGGGCATTAGTGTGGCTGATGTGATGACAGCAGCTCGCCATGGGGTTCCGCGTGAAATTACGGCAGGAGTGTTGCCGGACAAATATTATCCTAACCATGAAGCAATTGATTTTTATCATCGTTATAAGGGGGACATTGCTCTCTTTGCGGAAATGGGCTTCAAGTGCTTCCGAACTTCTATCGCTTGGACGCGGATTTTTCCTAAGGGAGACGAAGAGCAGCCCAATGAAGCTGGTTTGCAGTTTTATGATGACCTTTTTGATGAGTGTCTCAAATACGGGATTGAGCCAGTTATTACCCTGTCGCATTTTGAAATGCCTTATCATTTGGTGACCGAATATGGTGGCTGGAAGAACCGCAAGGTTATTGATTTCTTTGTTCGCTTTGCAGAAGTGGTCTTCAAACGCTACAAGGACAAGGTCAAATACTGGATGACCTTTAATGAGATCAACAATCAAGCTAACTATCAAGAAGATTTTGCTCCTTTCACCAATTCTGGTATTGTTTACAAAGAAGGAGACAATCGTGAAGCGATCATGTATCAGGCGGCTCACTATGAGTTGGTGGCTTCAGCGCGGGCGGTCAAGATTGGACATGAAATCAATCCCGACTTCCAAATCGGCTGCATGATAGCCATGTGCCCGATTTACCCGGCGACCTGCAAGCCCAAGGATGTCCTCATGGCTATGAAAGCCATGCAAAAGCGTTATTATTTTGCAGATGTCCATGTTTTCGGTCTCTATCCAGAACATATTCTTAAATATTGGGAACGAAAAGGTATAAAGGTTGATTTTACCGAGCAAGATCAGGAAGATTTGCTGGCTGGAACTGTTGATTACATTGGCTTTAGTTACTATATGTCCTTTGCTATTGATTCTCATCGGGAAAATAATCCTTACTTTGACTATGTGGAAACGGAAGATTTGGTGAAAAACACGTATGTTGAGGCTTCAGAATGGGATTGGCAAATCGACCCAGAAGGTCTGCGCTATGCTCTCAACTGGTTTACCGACCATTATCACCTGCCTCTCTTTATCGTAGAAAATGGCTTTGGTGCCATTGATAAAGTGGAAGAAGACAGCATGGTGCATGATGATTACCGGATTGACTATTTGGGGGCCCATATCCGTGAGATGAAGAAAGCCGTGGTCGAAGACGGAGTTGACCTCATGGGTTATACGCCTTGGGGCTGTATTGACTTGGTGTCTGCAGGTACCGGGGAGATGCGCAAGCGCTACGGTTTCATCTATGTAGACAAGGACGATGAGGGAAATGGAACCTATGAGCGTTCACCTAAGAAGTCCTTTAACTGGTATAAAGAAGTGATTGCCTCAAATGGAGAAACTGTAGACTAGATAAGGGATTTTATGAGTAAAAAAATAACCTATGTCATCAAATTTTCTAAAGGAGTCGCTGTATCAGACTTGGCTGCCAATCCAGCTATCACTCAGCATTTGACGATTAAGTTGAAAAATGCAGACGGCTTTGTTGTAGATAGTGACATCAATGATGTGAAGATTCGGGAGCTGATAATGGTCGCTTTCAATCTAGAAAAGAAAGATATAGTCGTCTTATCCAAATATCTGGGACTGGTGAATATTTTGTAATAGGAAGATTGTGCATATATCTTTCTATATGTAATAGAGCAAGTAAGAAAGAAACGAGGCTAGAGTTTTCTAGCTTCGTTTTTAGAAAGGGAGAAAATATGATTGGAACGATTGCTGCTGTATTAACTACTTTTGCTTTTTTACCGCAGGTAATAAAAGTCATTAAAACCAAGGATACAGAGTCTATTGCGCTTGGTATGTATCTGATGCAAGTTGTCGGTATTGCTTTGTGGCTGTTTCATGGCTTGGTAATTGAAGATTTGCCTTTAATTATGGCAAATAGCGTGTCTTTGGTTTTATCAGGAACCATTCTCTATTATAAATTAAAATATAAGTAAAAAAGTAACTAAGGAAATATTTCCGTTTCACTACGGAAAAAAATGAGATGGATATTGTAATCGTTTTCATCTATAATGAGTTTATAAAATAAATTTTATTTATAAGGAGAAAATCTTATGGCTAAAGCATTGATTATCTGTGCAGCAGGTATGTCATCTTCTTTGATGGCAAAGAAAACAACGGAATTTTTAAAGAGCAAAGGGCATGACATTGAAGTAGATGCTGTTAGTGCGACAGAAGGTGGGAAAGCCATTGCCACTGCTGAATTTGATCTTTATCTCATTAGCCCTCAAACAAAAATGTACTTCAAGCAATTTGAGGATGCCGGAGCAAAAGTCGGCAAACCTATTGTACAAATTCCTCCGCAAGCCTACATTCCTATTCCAATGGGAATTGAAAAAATGGCAAACCTCATCTTGGAAAAGATTTAAATTTTCAGCTCAAAAAGGGTAAAATAGTTCTTATAAATGCGGAAGGAGGACTGTATTGCTACATCAGAAAGAAAAATTGATTCTTCAATCTTTGTTGGAAAATAAAGACCATTATATTACAAGTAAGGAATTAGCTAGTCAGCTTTCTTGCTCTGATCGTACGATAAGAACTTACCTGAAATCATTGATGGACTGGAACCCTCATGAAACAGGCTGGAAAATTATTGCCAAGCAAGGCTATGGCTATAAGTTAGAACTGCAAGATAAAGCTCTTTGTCAGGATTTTATACAAGCTGAACTGTTGACAGAGGTAAATGCTGCTAAGACTGAAAATATAGAAGATCGTTACAATTATATTTTAAACAAATTGCTTTTTGAGCAAGAGAAGCTTTATTTTGACAACTTGGCAGAAGAATTATTTGTCAGTCGGTCAACTTTGTCAGCGGATTTTAAGAAAATCAGAAAAGACTTGGCAAAGTATGACTTACAAATCGAAAGTAAAGCCAATCGAGGTGTTTATGTAAAGGGAAGTGAGCGCAACAAGCGTCGATTTATCATGGATTATTTTTTCCGTGATAATTTCTTTCAAAGTTTGCATAATTACATCACGATTGAAGTTCCTAGTCGGCAAATCAGTTTAGAAGAATTGACGATTATCGTATTGGACGAATGTCGTGAAGGTCACTTAAAGTTGTCAGATTTTGTCATTCAAAACTTGGTGATTCACATCGCTCTTTCTTTTAAACGAATTGCAGAAGGTTTTCAAATCAATCAAATTGAAAATTGGAATCAAGAAAATTATCTGGCAGAGCGAAAAATTGCTGAGAAAATTTTACACAGAGTGTATTTGGCAACCGGGCTGGAATTTCCCAAAGAAGAAGTGGACTATATCACCTTGCACTTGATTTCTAAAGCTTCTTGCCAAGATAATCAATATGCAAAGAAGGATATAAACCAAGAAATCCGCAGGCAGTTACTAGAAGCATTAGAGCAGGTCGAGCATGTCAAGGATTATCAATTTCAACATGACTTCCAGTTAGTTGAGGGAGTTGTCACGCATTTAGTTACCTTACTTGTACGTTTGCAAAATCATGTAGTGCTGGAAAATCCTCTTTTAAAGGACATTCAGCAGCAATATTCATCTGTTTTAGCGATGACAAGAGAGCTCTTGCAGGCCATGCTGATTTTTTCCAAGGAAAACTTATCTGATGATGAAGTGGCTTATGTAGCCTTGCATTTCATGGCTGCCTTGGAGCGGTTAAAGGAAAAGCAAAAATTTAATATCTTGGTGATTTGTGCAACGGGCTATGGATCAGCGCAAATGCTGAAAAATCGCATTGATAATGAACTGGGCAACTTAGTCCACATTGTGGATGTAATTGGCTATTATGAGTTGAGTGATGAACGTCTGAAAAATATTGATTTTATCATTTCATCCATTGATTTATCCAATCTGGTCTTCAGTGTTCCTGTTTTTACCGTCAGCATCTTTTTAAATTCAGAAGAGCTAAAAGAGATAAAACATAGAATGGCTCAGCTGAAACCTGTAGAAAGTTCTTTGATACCAGAAAAAGCAATAATGGTAGATCAAAATGAAGAAAAAATATTTGATGACTATTTTTCATCTGCTTGTTTTGTTCTTGCTCAAGATGCGACAAAAGAGGTCATCTTACAAGAGTTGCTGAGCCAAATGGGACAAGGTGAAGAGCAGGATTTCGTTTCTTGTATGCAGGATTTAATGAAGCAGCGTGAAAAAATGAGTTCAGTTATTTTCTCAGAGCAAATCGCGGTGCCGCATCCGATTAAACCGATTGCTAAACATCATAAAATCGGTGTTGCTATTGTAAAAAACGGTCTTCAGTGGAATGAAGAAAATCCTCATATTCGACTCATCTTTCTTCCATCGCCGGCTATCTATGGAAATGAAGGAATGGCGACGTTGACATCTAAGATTGTGGATTTGTTAGAGCAGCCTGGTTTGCAAAAACAGATCTTTAATTGTCAGTCATTTGCAGAGTTTAAACAGTTATTTTTAAAAATAAAGTAAAGGAGATTGTCTATGAATCAGGAAGAATTACAAGTGGCAGCTTTTGAAATTATCTTGCATAGTGGTTCAGCAAGGACAACGGTTCACGAAGCTTTCGCCGATATGCGAGAAGGACATTATGATGAAGCGGCTGAAAAGTTAGAAGCTGCCAATGCAGAGCTATTGGAAGCTCATCATGCACAAACAAATTTGCTACAAGAATACGCAAGTGGAACGGAAATCAAAATTGAAATCATTATGGTGCATGCTCAGGACCACTTGATGACAACTATGACACTGCGTGAAGTAGCACTTGAAATGCTCAGCCTTTATCGGAAGGTTGAAAAGTAAAAGAAGGAATGAAAGGGGAAAATATGACTGAAAAAGAAAAACAAGAACTAGAAGCCAGACGAAAAGAAGCAGCAATAAAAAATATGTACTATACGCGTTACTTTTCAGTCCGCTACGCGACAGCATTTTTCTTCTTTGTCAATCTTTATTGGATACTCATGTTGTATCTTTCAAAGGCTGATTTAGTTTTGCTATTGCCCTTGTTGCTAACTTTTCTAGCGGCGTTGGCAATGTGGAAGCAAAGTAGGATGTATACTGTAAATCAGAAAGAAGCGACATTGACGCGGTTCTTTTACAGCCTTTCGACAGTGGTGAATGTCGTGTTGTTGGCTCTTGTATTAACAGGGCAGTATCATTTCCTCTTTCCATTTTTTTCGATTAGTACAACCACTGTAACCGTTTTAACGGTTGTACTTTCATTGGGGCTACTTTTAGCCATTCTCATGTTAAGAAAATTAAGTCGGATTCATCACCATACAGATAAGCAATATAAACGCATTCAAGAATATATTGCCACTGTTTAACGTTAGTTTATAAATTATATTTCAAACATCATAGGAGGATATATTATGAATAAATTGTTTGAATTTCTAGAAAAGTACCTCATGGGACCAATGGGGAAAGTCTCTACTTGGCGTCCTGTTCGTGCTATTGTTGCTGCCGGGATGGCCAGTATTCCCTTTACAATCGTAGGGTCTGCCTTCTTGGTTCTTAGTGTTATACCGCAGGCCTTTAATCTTCAATTTATTGTGGATTTGTGGGCAAATTCATTTGATAAGATTCAAGCTCTCTACTTGCTAGCTTATAAGTGTACAATGGGGATTTTGTCTCTCTACTTTGCCATTGTTATTGGGTATGAATACACAAAAATTTATGTCGAAGAAGAAGGGCTCAATCTCAATCCACTCAATGGTGGTCTGTTAGCGGTATTTGCTTACTTTTTGACCATTCCTGAATTAACTTATTCTAAAGGAATGATTTCAGCTGTTACAGGAAAAACAACGATTGGTGGCTGGACTGTTGGCGGAGATAGTTTGACACGTCTGTCTACATCAGGTATGTTTACTGCGATTCTGATGTCCATTCTCGCTGTACAACTATATCGCCTTTGTGTGAAGAAGAATTGGGTCATCAAGATGCCCGAAGCTGTTCCAGAAGGAGTTGCTCGTTCATTTACAGCCCTCATTCCAGGTTTTGTCATTGCATTTGCAGTACTCTTCATTAACGGTATCTTTATCCTATTTGGTACAGATATTTATAAAGTTATTGCAATTCCGTTTGCCTTTGTTAGCCATATCACTAATACATGGCTAGGTATTGTTGTGATTTACTTATTGGTTCATGCTCTTTGGATTGTCGGTATTCATGGTGCGAATATCGTTATGGGACTGGTTAATCCAATTTTGCTTGCTAATATGGCACAAAACGTTGACGGCAAATTCATTGCTTATGCAGGTGAATTTACCAACTCTTATGTAACGATCGGTGGTTCTGGTGCGACCTTATTGCTTTGCTTCTATATTGCTTTCCGTGCGAAGTCAGATCAATTACGTATGCTTGGAAAAGCAGCTATGGGTCCAGCTATTTTCAACATCAACGAACCCCTTATCTTTGGTCTACCAATTGTGTATAATCCAATGTTGACCATTCCGTTTATTTTGGCTCCAATCGTCTCTGCTTCCATTGGTTACTGGTCTGTTCAACTTGGACTAGCTGGTAAAGCGATTGCCCAAACACCATGGCCAACACCTATTGGTATTGGAGCTTACGTTGGTTCAGGTGGTAATATTGGTGCCTTTGTAGTTGCACTTATCTGTGCTCTGGCTGCCTTTGTCATTTGGTATCCATTTATTAAGATGTATGATACTAAGTTGTACAAAGAAGAAATGAATAGTGCTGAAGCGATTCAATAAATTTGTTTCCCCTTATAAAAGATTTGAGAAACTTTTTCGGAAGTTTCTCTTTTTTGCGAATAATTTAAGTAAAAGGGGAAAATAATCTATGTTAATGGCTTGTCAGGAAAACGGAAAAATGCTAAATGCTGTGGAAGATACGGTAAATCCGTTGGATAGGTTTCTCTGCCCGGCTTGTAAGGAAGCGGTGCGATTTAAGAATGGCAAGGTGATGCGATCGCATTTTGCTCATATTTCCTTGAAAAACTGCCATTTTTCTACGGAAAATGAAAGTGCAGAGCACCTAAATCTGAAAGCTGCTTTGTTTACTTGGGCTAGAAAATCCAATCATGCGATTCAAGTAGAAGCTTATTTACCAGAATTGCAGCAAATCGCAGATTTGTTAGTTGAAAAACAAATTGCACTTGAAGTTCAATGCAGTTCGCTTAGTCAAAAACGCTTAAAAGAGCGTACGGACAGTTATCGTCAGTATGGCTATCGCGTTCTTTGGCTCTTGGGAAAGAAACTTTGGCTGAAAAATACCTTGACCAATTTACAAAAGGACTTTCTCTATTTCAGTCAAAATATGGGCTTTCATCTGTGGGAATTGGACGAACAAAAACAGCTTTTGAGGCTTAAATACTTGATTCATGAAGATTTGCATGGCAAGGTTCAGTATAAGGAGAAAAGTTTTGCTTTTGGTAAAGGAAACCTTTTAGACATCTTTCGTCAGCCATTCTGCAAGCAGGAGATGACGAGTTTTCTGGCAAAAGAAGATAAAAATATTTGCCGTTATGTGCGCCAGCAGCTCTATTATCAGCAGCCCAAATGGATGAAATGGCAGGCAGAATTGTACCAAGCAGGTGATAATTTATTAACCAAAACAGCTAATGACTTTTATCCGCAGGTTCAACCTGTTCGTTCCAGCTCTTTCTGCCAGATTTTTCAAGATCTCACACCTTATTACCAGCAATTTTCAGCTTATTATGAAAAGGAAAAGAATAAAAATCTCCAAATTCTCTATCCTCCAGCTTTTTATGCAAAGATTTTTGGCAATATTTATGATAGAATAGGAAGGACGGAGGAAATTTTATGGCAAAACAAAGAAATGAAATTGAAGAAAAATACACTTGGGACCTAACAACGATTTTCCCAACAGATGAAGCTTTTGAGGCAGAGTTAAGTCAAGTTTCAAAAGAATTAAAAGAAGCCAGCAACTTAGCAGGTCACCTTTTGGATTCAGCTGACAGCCTCTTAAAAACAACAGAAATCCAATTGGACTTGATGCGTCGTATCGAAAAACTCTATTCCTATGCTCACATGAAAAATGACCAAGATACGCGCGTGGCAAAATATCAAGAATACCAAGCAAAAGGAATGACCATTTATAGCGAGTTCGGACAAGCCTTTGCTTTTTATGAGCCAGAATTTATGGCAATCACAGACGAGCAATATCAGACTTTCTTAGCTGAAAAGCCTGAATTGCAAATCTATCAGCACTTCTTTGATAAGTTGCTGCAAAAGAAACCTCACATCCTTTCTCAACGTGAAGAAGAATTGTTGGCAGGAGCTGGTGAAATTTTTAGTGCTGCAGGTGATACTTTTGGAATCTTGGACAATGCTGATATTGTCTTTCCAACTGTACACGACGAAGAAGGTAATGAAGTGCAATTAACGCACGGAAATTACATTAGTTTAGTGGAGTCGAAAAATCGTACAGTCCGCAAGGAAGCTTATGAAGCGCTTTACAGCGTCTATGAGCAATACCAACACACTTATGCTAAGACACTCCAAACGAATGTTAAAGTTCATAATTACAATGCCAAAGTTCGTAATTTTTCTTCTGCGCGTGAAGCTGCTTTGTCTGCTAACTTTATTCCAGAAAGTGTTTATGATAGCTTAGTGTCTGCGGTCAACAAACATTTGCCACTCTTACATCGCTATATTGCGCTACGTGCAAAGATTTTAGGTCTTTCTGATTTGAAAATGTACGACCTCTACACACCATTATCAGAAGCAGATTACAAATTTACTTATGAGGAAGCCTTGACGAAAGCAGAAGAAGTCTTAGCTATCCTTGGAGAAGATTATCTAAGTCGAGTAAAAGAAGCCTTTTCAGATCGTTGGATTGATGTTTATGAAAACCAAGGCAAGCGCTCTGGGGCTTATTCTGGTGGTTCTTACGATACCAATGCTTTTATGTTACTCAACTGGCAAGATACGTTGGACAATCTTTTCACGCTGGTTCATGAAACAGGTCACAGCATGCATTCCAGCTACACTCGTGAAAATCAGCCGTACGTTTACGGAGATTATTCTATTTTCTTAGCTGAGATTGCTTCTACGACCAATGAAAATATCCTTACGGAGAAATTATTGGAAGAAGTAGATGACGATCAAACCCGCTTTGCGATTCTGAATCATTTCTTGGACGGTTTCCGTGGAACTGTTTTCCGCCAAACTCAATTTGCCGAGTTTGAACATGCCATTCACAAAGCTGACCAAGAAGGTCAAGTCTTGACGAGTGAATTTTTGAATGATTTGTACGCAGATTTGAATGAAAAATATTATGGTTTGACGAAAGAGGACAACCCACAAATTCAATACGAATGGGCACGGATTCCGCATTTCTACTATGATTACTATGTTTTCCAATACTCAACCGGTTTCTCAGCTGCTTCTGCCTTAGCTGATAAGATTGTTAACGGAACGCAAGAAGATAAAGAGAAGTATCTCAACTACTTGAAAGCAGGAAATTCTGATTATCCGCTAAATGTCATTAAAAAAGCTGGTGTAGATATGGAAAAAGAAGACTATCTCAATGCTGCCTTTGCAGTCTTTGAGCGTCGTCTTGATGAATTTGAAGCACTTGTAGAAAAGTTAGGATTGGCATAAAATGGTCGAATCCTATAGTAAAAATGCTAATCACAATATGCGTCGTCCCGTTGTCAAAAAAGAAATCGTCGATTTTATGCGGACACGGCAAAAACAAGTTTCGGGCTCTTTAAAAGAGCTCGAAACTTTTGCTCATGCAGAAAATATTCCCATTATTCCTCATGAAACAGTTGCCTATTTTCGTTTTCTATTAGAAACTTTACAGCCAGAAAAGATTTTGGAAATTGGAACAGCCATTGGCTTTTCAGCTCTTTTAATGGCAGAACATGCACCGCAGGCTCAAATTACAACGATTGATCGCAATCCAGAAATGATTGCTCTTGCTAAAGCGAACTTTGCTAAGTTTGATAAGCGCAAGCAAATTACATTGCTGGAAGGTGACGCAATGGATATTCTTCCTAGTTTGAAAGATTGCTATGACTTTGTCTTTATGGACTCTGCTAAGTCCAAATACGTTGTCTTTCTGCCGGAAGTTCTGAAGCGCCTTGCTTCAGGAGGAATTATCATCATAGATGATGTTTTTCAGGGTGGTGATATAGTGAAAGACATTAAGGAAGTGCGTCGAGGTCAACGAACTATTTATCGAGGGTTGCACCAATTATTTGATAAAACACTAGATCAACCTGACTTGACTGCAACTTTGTTGCCTCTTGGTGACGGTATTCTGATGATTAGAAAAGAATGAGATTCTTAATATTTTCCTAAACTTTCACAGTTTTTAGGAAAATTTAAGATATTAAATCTATTTTATGGTACAATAAGAAAGTGAATTAAAAAAAGGAGTTTTCATAATGAAGAAAAAAATTCTAGCAGGAGCTATTACGCTTTTGTCAGTTGTAACATTAGCAGCATGCTCACAAGCTGGTGGTAAAGACATTATCACGATGAAGGGAAATACAATTACTGTCAGTGATTTTTATAATAAAGTAAAAAATAATGCAGCTGCTCAACAAGTACTTCTCAATATGACCATTCAAGAAGTTTTTGAAAAGGGCTATGGTAAACATGTTACAGAAAAAGAAGTCAATGAAACGTTCAATAAGAGTAAGAGCACTTACGGAACTGCTTTCCAACAAGTATTGGCAAGAGCAGGATTGACGGAAGATACTTATCGTGAACAAATCAGAACCAATAAATTGGTCGAATATGCTGTCAAAAAAGCAGCTGAAAAAGAATTGACAGATGCAAACTATAAAAAAGCATACGAATCTTATACACCAGAAGTGACTGCTCAAATCATCAAAGTAGATAACCAAGACAAAGCAAAAGAAGTATTGGCAAAAGCAAAAGCCGAAGGTGCTGATTTCGGACAAATTGCCAAGGAAAATTCTACAGATAAGAAGACAAAAGATAAGGGTGGCGAAGTGAAGTTTGACTCAGCTTCAACAGATGTTCCAGATGCTGTTAAAAAGGCTGCTTTTGCTCTTGAAGCAAACGGTATTTCTGATGTTATCACCGTTAAATCATCAACTTATTCTTCAAGTTATTATATTGTGAAACTAAATAGTAAGTCTGAAAAATCAGCGAATTGGAAAGACTACAAGAAACAACTGAAAAATGTTATCTTGACACAAAAGCAAAATGATCGAACCTTTATCCAAAAAATTGTTGCCAAAGAATTACAAGCAGCCAATATTAAAGTGAAAGATCAAGCTTTCCAAAGTCTATTCTCACAATATGTCAAGTCAGATAGCAAATCAACATCTAGTTCGTCATCTTCATCAAAATAAGTTGACGAAAAGCTCATAAGTGAGTATAATAGGACTATTGAGAATTGATTTTTGACCTCTTAGCCCAGAGAATTGGCGGTGCTGCAAGCCATGTAAGAACGAAAATCATGCTACTCAAAGAAAAAATTGCATACATAATGAGAATGACAAGTTCATTGAATGAAGGTGGTACCGCGGTTTTTCGCCCTTCGTCTAGTGGACTTGTCTTTTTGCGAGGAACCGTTATGAAGACCTATCTTGTAAAACAAAAATTTCGCTTTGGTGGTGAGAAATTTGACATCAAAGATGATCGTGGGAACATTGATTATCAAGTGGAGGGGAGCTTTTTAAAAATTCCCAAAACTTTTACGATTTATGATGACAAGGGTGAAGTGGTCAGCCAAATTCAAAAGACTGTGCTAACCTTCTTACCTCAATTTGAAATTCAATTGCGCAATGGTTCGAGTTTTTATATCCGTAAAAAGCTTACTTTTTTACGAGATAAATATGAATTTGACAACTTAGGTCTGCGCATCGAGGGGAATATCTGGGATTTGGAATTTCGTCTGCTGGATGCGCAGGGACAAGTGATTGCAGAGATTTCAAAAGAACTCTTGCACCTGATGTCCACTTATCAAGTTGTAGTTTATGAAGATGCCTATGCGGATTTAGTGATTCCATTGTGTGTGGCTATTGACTATGTGGAAGCTCTTGAAAGTAGTTCTTAAAACTCACATGGGCAATAGAAAAATAAGTTTGAGAAATGTTTTAAGGAGAAGAAAATGAAACAATTATCGAGCGCTCAAGTACGCCAAATGTGGTTAGATTTTTGGGCTTCAAAAGGGCATGCTATAGAACCGTCTGTTAGTTTAGTGCCAGTCAATGACCCAACCTTGCTGTGGATTAACTCTGGGGTTGCAACGTTAAAGAAGTATTTTGATGGCACTATTATTCCAGAAAATCCACGGATTACCAATGCGCAGAAAGCGATTCGGACGAATGACATTGAAAATGTCGGAAAAACAGCGCGTCATCATACCATGTTTGAAATGTTAGGAAATTTTTCTATTGGTGATTATTTCCGTGATGAAGCGATTGAATGGGCTTTTGAGCTCCTGACTAGTCCTGAGTGGTTTGATTTTCCAAAAGACAAGCTCTACATGACTTACTATCCAGATGATCATGATTCTTATAATCGTTGGATTTCAGTTGGTGTCGATCCAAGTCATTTGATTCCAATTGAAGACAATTTCTGGGAAATTGGTGCAGGACCTTCTGGACCAGATACAGAAATCTTCTTTGACCGTGGGGAAGCATTTGACCCTGAACATCAAGGAATTCGTTTGCTTGCAGAAGATATTGAAAATGATCGTTATATTGAAATTTGGAATATTGTTTTGTCCCAATTCAATGCTGATCCAGCTGTTCCACGAAGTGAATACAAGGAGTTGCCTCACAAAAATATTGATACGGGTGCAGGTCTAGAGCGTCTTGTAGCTGTTATTCAAGGGGCAAAAACTAATTTTGAAACAGACCTCTTTATGCCGATTATTCGTGAAGTAGAGAAGTTATCCGGTAAGACTTACAATCCAGACGGTGACAATATGAGCTTCAAGGTCATTGCAGACCATATCCGCTCTCTGTCATTTGCTATTGGCGATGGTGCGCTTCCAGGAAATGAAGGACGTGGCTATGTTCTGCGTCGTTTGCTCCGTCGTGCTTCGATGCATGGTCAAAAATTAGGAATCAATGAGCCTTTCCTTTACAAACTTGTTCCAACTGTCGGAAAAATTATGGAAAGCTATTATCCAGAAGTGCTTGAAAAGCAAGATTTTATCGAAAAAATCATCAAAAGTGAAGAAGAGTCCTTTGCTCGCACGCTTCATTCCGGTCAACACTTTGCACAAAGCATTGTAGAAGAGTTAAAGGAAAAAGGACAGTCTGTTATTTCAGGAACGGATGTCTTTAAACTGTATGATACTTATGGTTTCCCAGTAGAGTTGACTGAAGAAATTGCCGAAGAAGCTGGTATGACAGTAGACCGCGAAGGCTTTGAAGTTGCTATGAAAGAACAGCAAGAACGCGCACGGGCTAGTGTTGTTAAAGGTGGATCTATGGGCATGCAAAATGAAACCTTGCAAAACATTACAGCTGAAAGCCACTTTAACTATGAAAAAGAGGCTTTATCTGCGAAGTTGGTTGCGATTGTGGCAGATGATAAAGAAGTAGAAGAAGTGACTTCTGGTAAGGCTTACCTCGTTTTTGCAGAAACGCCATTTTATGCTGAAATGGGCGGACAAGTAGCAGACCACGGACAAATCTTTGACCTTGCAGGCAATCTCGTTGCACAAGTCGTAGATGTTCAAAAAGCGCCAAACGGACAACCGCTCCATACGGTAGAAGTGGTAGCACCACTCACGCTAAACCAAGAATATAAGCTTGAAATTGACCACAATCGTCGTCACCGTGTTATGAAGAATCACACAGCAACACACTTGCTTCATGCGGCTCTTCACAATGTTTTAGGTAAACACGCAACGCAAGCAGGCTCTCTCAATGAAGTAGAATTTCTTCGCTTTGACTTCACTCATTTCCAAGCAGTTACAGCAGAAGAACTACGTCGCATTGAGCAAGAAGTCAATGAAAAAATCTGGGAAGCCATTGACATCAAAACGATTGAAACAGACATTGATACGGCTAAAGAAATGGGAGCAATGGCTCTCTTTGGTGAAAAATATGGCAAAGAAGTTCGTGTGGTGACAATTGGAGATTATTCTATTGAGTTGTGTGGTGGTACTCACATGAAGAATACTTCTGAAATTGGTCTTTTCAAGATTATCAAAGAAGAAGGAATCGGCTCAGGAACACGTCGCATTCTCGCTGTGACAAGCAAAGAAGCATTTGAAGCGTATCGTGAGGAAGAAGATGCTTTGAAAGCTATTGCAACGACATTGAAAGTCCCACAAATGAAAGAAGTTTCTCGTAAAGTTGAAGCCCTGCAAGAACAACTTCGTCAATTGCAAAAAGAAAATGCTGAACTGAAAGAAAAAGCAGCAGCCGCTGCTTCAGGTGAAGTCTTCAAGAATGTTCAGGAAGCTAATGGACACAGCTTTATTGCCAGCCAAGTTTCTGTATCTGATGCGGGTGCTCTACGCACTTTTGCAGACACTTGGAAACAAAAAGACTATTCAGACGTTCTTGTCCTTGTGGCAGCCATTGGTGAGAAAGTGAATGTTCTTGTGGCTAGCAAAACAAAAGATATTCACGCTGGCAATTTAATCAAGGAACTTGCTCCAATCGTAGCTGGTCGTGGTGGCGGTAAACCAGATATGGCAATGGCTGGAGGAAGCAACCAAGCAGCTATTCAAGAATTACTTACAGCTGTTCCTGAAAAATTGTAATGTCATATTACTTTAAGCGAGATAGATCTGTGCTTGTCTCTACAAGGATTTCAAAAAATGAAATCTAAGAGAGTTGCATAAAAATCATACAAAAAACGAACAGTTTCGATATTCTGTTAGTCAGAACATCGGAATTATTCGTTTTTTTATTTGTACGATTAGGTTGTGGTGTTTTATAAAGATTTTTTGACTGAAAAAGATAGTTATTCCAATTTCCTTACGATTCACTTATATTTTTGATAGTTACAATTTTATAAAAATATGGTAAAATGGTTTTGGAGATAAAACGCTTTCATACAGCTAATTATGTTGCGATAAAAAGACAAATATTGCCAGTTAGCGTATGATTTTTTGTAAAAATTTACAAATTTATGACAAAGGAGATGATGTCGTTCAGTAGTACAGTTTAAGGTAGCGGAAACATGCTTTTTAAAGAGAGAAAGGAGATTCTTATGGGACTCATTAAAGCAGGAATTGGTGCTGTAGGCGGCGTATTGGCTGACCAATGGAAAGAATTCTTTTACTGTGATGCCATGGACAAGTCTGTCATGGTGGTCAAAGGACAAAAGCAAGTATCTGGACGTTCATCCAATACGAAGGGCAGTGACAACATTATTTCAAATGGTTCTGGAATTGCTGTTGCAGACGGTCAGTGTATGATGATTGTCGAGCAGGGAAAAATTGTTGAAGTCTGTGCCGAGCCTGGTCAATTCACTTATGACACGTCTAGCGAGCCGAGTATTTTTACAGGTAATTTAGGCAATTCCATTAAGGAAACTTTTAAACAAATTGGAAAACGTTTCACTTATGGTGGTGATACAGGCAAAGATCAGCGTGTTTACTATTTCAATACCAAAGAGCTGATTGATAATAAGTTTGGCACACCAAACCCAATTCCATTTCGTGTGGTGGATTCAAAAATCGGCTTAGATGTAGATGTTTCTGTCCGTTGCTCTGGTGTTTATTCTTATAAGATTGCAGACCCACTTCTTTTCTATACCAATGTCTGTGGCAATGTGGAAAAAGAATATTTGCGTGAAGAGTTAGAATCACAACTGAAAACAGAATTTATCAGTGCTCTTCAACCAGCATTCGCTACATTGTCTGATTTAGAATTGCGACCAAATCAAATTGTTAGCCATAATACAGAACTCGAAAATGCTATGAATGAAGCACTCTCTAGCAAATGGGGCGAGCTTCGTGGTTTGAAAGTCATCAGTGTAGCTCTTGGTTCAGTAACTCTTCCAGACGAAGATGCTGAAATGATTAAGCAGGCTCAACGTGTGGCTATTATGAAGGACCCAACCATGGCAGCGGCTACCTTAGTCGGTGCACAGGCAGATGCTATGAAAGCAGCGGCTGAAAATCCAGGCGGTGCTATGACTGGCTTTATGGGAGTAGGAATGGCAGCGGGCGCAGGCGGTATGAATGCCCAAAATCTTTTTGCTATGGGACAAGAGCAGGCCGCTAGTCAGCAAACGCAAACAGCGAGTGCAACCTCTCAAACCCAAACTACTGCAGATAAATGGACTTGTCCAAATGGACATGAAGCTTCAGGTAAATTCTGTCCAGAATGCGGTTCACCAAAACCTGTGAGTGACAGCTGGACTTGTACTTGCGGCGCTGTAAATAAAGGTAAATTCTGCTCAAACTGTGGAAAACCAAAGCCAGAACCCCAACGTCAATACCGTTGCAGCAATTGTGGCTGGCAACCAGAAGATGCTTATAATCCACCTAAATTCTGCCCTGAATGTGGCAATGTATTTGATGAAAATGACCTTGTTTAGAAGCTTTTCTAACTATCTCATAGCTCGATGACAGTAGAAAGGAGGTCATCATGGCTGATTTACAAGAATATAAATGTCCAAATTGTGGCGGTGCTCTTGAATTTAATAGTTCAATCCAGAAAATGAAGTGTCCTTATTGTGATTCCGAATTGGATATGTCAAGTTTGAAGAAATTGGATGAACAATTAAAAACCCAGACTGATGAAAATATGACCTGGAGTACGCAGGCTGGTGGTGAATGGGATACGGGCGAGATTGATCAGCTATCAGTTTATGTCTGTAAATCTTGTGGTGGTGAAATTGTTGCTGACGAGTCAACAGCAGCCACTTCGTGTCCATTCTGCGATAATCCTGTTGTTATGATGGGACGCTTTGCTGGTGATTTAAAGCCAGATTATGTGATTCCATTCAAATTAGATAAAAAGGCAGCAAAGGCGAATCTGAACAAGCATCTCATGGGGAAACGTCTCTTGCCAAAAGTTTTTAAAGACCAAAATCATATTGATGAAGTAAAGGGGGTTTATGTTCCGTTCTGGCTTTTTGACACAGAAGCAGATGCGGATGTTCATTATAAAGCAAGCAGGATTAGAACATGGAGTGATAGTGAGTATGACTATACCGAAACAAGCTATTTTTCAGTTATTCGTTCCGGTCAGTTAGCGTTTGAACATATCCCAGTAGACGGTTCAAGTAAATTGGATGATCAACTAATGGAATCCATTGAACCCTTTGATTTTTCAGAAGCTGTTGATTTTCAGACAGCTTACCTAGCAGGATACCTAGCAGATAAATATGATGTCGGAGCCGAGGAGAGCATTACTCATGCTAACAACCGTGTCAAGCAAAGCACGGAGGAAGCCTTTGAAGACACAGTTACGGGGTTTTCTACTGTTACCCCAGAATCTTCGAATATTCGCTTGATAAATGGTTCAACTAAGTATGTTCTCTATCCAGTTTGGCTCTTAAATACGACTTGGAAGGGCAAAAAATTTGTCTTTGCGATGAATGGTCAGACTGGTAAATTTGTCGGAGATTTGCCCTTAGACAAGCAAGCTTATAGACGTTGGCTAATCGGACTGGGCGTGGCGGCAAGTTTAGTTAGTTATGCGGCTGTATGGATGATTCACTTACTGTAAGAAGGGAGGATAAGATTATGTTGAAGAAATTCATAATTTTACTGACAACTCTTCTTCTCTCCTTTCTCATGATTGGGACTGTCTGTGCAGAAGAAACTAGCTATATTCGTGATGAAGTCTCAGCCTTTTCAAGCAAGGAAATAACAGAGATTAACAAAGCGGCTAAAGTTATTGAAGAACAATATCATTTTAAAGTTTACTTTTTGGCAGCAAAATCAGTAGGTGAAGGTGGTATTTTGGCCTATGCTGAAAAGGTTTATCAAGAATCTGCAGGCACAGCTGAAGGTATTCTCCTTGCTGTTGATAAAGAAAAAAATGAATGGATCCTATATTATGCCGGAAACGCTAAAGAAAAGCTAGGTGCAAAGAGTGATGACATACTTTGGCAAGCTTTTGATAGAGGGGAAAACAACTATAGCGGTGTTCGATATTATCTCAATAAGGTAGTCAAATTGCTAGATACATCAGCTAATAAATTACTTGTAGATGATGCTGATTTGCTGAAGCCAAAGCAAGAAAAAGCCTTGTTAGCAAAGCTCAAAGACATTAGTCAGCGCCAAAAATGCGATGTCGTTGTTGTGACCGTCAAGAGTCTGGAAGGAAAGAGCGCCCAAGACTTCGCAGATGACTACTTCGACTACAATGGCTACGGTCAAGGAAAAAACCACGATGGGGTGCTTTTCTTAATCAGTATGGCAGAACGGAAGTGGCATATTTCAACGACAGGCTACGGCATCACTGCTTTTACCGATGCTGGCTTAGACTACCTATCAAAGCAGTTCTTGCCTGATTTAAAAGATGGTGACTACAATGCTGCTTTTACAACCTACGCTGAGCAGTGTGATGAATTCCTCACTCAAGCACGAAAAGGGCAGCCTTATGATGTAAAAAATCTCCCTAAGGAGCCCTTAAGTTGGTACTGGATTCCAGGAGCATTGGCTATTGGCTTTGGTATCGCCTTTCTCATCGTAACAGGAATGAAAGGTCAGCTCAAATCTGTTTATTATAAAATCGGAGCCGCTGATTACATCAAGAAAAATAGTCTCCAGATTACCAATGCTCAAGAATTCTTCCTCTACTCAAATGTAGATAAGAAAGCAAAACCGGAGCCTAGCAGCTCCAGTGATTCTGGGGGTAGTAGTACACATACATCTTCCTCAGACAGAAGTCACGGGGGTAGTGGCGGAAGTTTTTAGATGGATAATAGTGGAAGTTTAAAAAGGTCAGGATAGTTATGCTGGCCTTTTTATTACACTTTATTTTACAACGGGGCGAATTTTAAAATTTTCAAACGATGTTGTCCACAATAATTTTATTTCTAGGGGAATTCAACGAGGAATGGTAAAAGATATCAATTTGCTTTACATCATTTTCCAAGTCAGAAAGAATATCTTCATTTTTTGCACTTAGATTGTAAATTCAAGTACAAAAAAGTAGCAAACATCTTTCCTTTTATATTCGTATTGAAGTCTGCAATGATTTTTGCATAGAAATAGCGTTTGCCTGCCAAACCTAAGACAATCAGCATATTTCCAAGAATTCCCAACATCAAGATTTGCCAGAGAATTTTTAAATTTTTCGATTGAAAACTATCAATAATCATCCGAACGAGCGTTGGGTTTAAAACTGACTCAATCCATGTCAGCACGATAAACAGAAAGTAAATCGCTAGTAGTTTTTTTGAAATAAATCGTTTCAGCATATTTGATAAGTCCTATCTAAAATACGAATATTTAAAAACTCTCAAAAAGCTGTTTGAGAGTTTTTAAGCGCGCCGTAGCAATTTTTTAATCAAACTGAGAATTTTAAATTTAAGTGGTTGTGGATAATAGCGGAAGGTACCCATTTTGCGAACAATGTAGCCATTGAAATTTTGTTTGAAACGGAGAACGCCGTCAGACCCATCGAAAATTCCTGTAATACCAAGAAAATTGTAAAAAGGAATGTTTCGCTTGAGAGCTTCTTTCATGACATATTCTTGGAGAAGTGCTGGGGCGTAGAATTTGTTAAATTCAGGATAGGAACCACTAAAGAGGTAAGTCGCTTCCTGTGATGTATAGATAAAGAGGCTGCCTGCAAGAACTTGGTCTTCTGTTCCATATTTATCTATCAATTCTTGCGCTTCGGCTTTGCGTGTTTCAAAACTTTCAAATTGGCTAGAGAATTCACGCAGTTGATTGTGTTTTTTCTCTGACTGAGGATTTTTTTCTAAATCCGCTTTTAATTTTTGAATTTTTTGTTTTAGTTTTTCTTGATCATGTTGCAGATGTTGCAAATAATCTTGAAAATTAAGCGTTGCAATCATGAAGTCCGCTTGATTGCCAAAAGCATCATAGAAATCTTGGTAGTAATCCAAAGGTTTGTCACTATATTCACGTCGCTCGGAAGTGGCAGAAGTGATTTCTTTGAAAATATTTAATTCGTCTCGTTTCAGCTTTTTTAATTGAATTCCGAAAGTATTGGCCTTTTTGACGGTTGATTTGCCATTTTTGCTGAAGGATTTGATGAGGTCTTTTTCGGTAAGACCTGCCAGATCTTTGACATAGTGCCAGTCAGGTTCCCCGCCGGGATAGCCAGTCTGCAAGCCATCAAATTCATAACCTAAGTCTGTCAAATCTTTTATCAATCCTGTTTTTTCTGGCGAAGTAGGCTGTCCATTGCTGTCAAATGTTTGATAAGTTTCATAAGGTTTGACAATTAGCTCTAAAGCACCATTTTCTTTGGCGTAGGTCTTGAGTTCACGGTAAAAAGCTTGCAGGTCGTGAGGATTTGTTGAAACAGGACCGCAATTGATTTCCATGTGAAGTCCGCCTGTCATGGGCATACTGTAGAGCACTGCTGAAATGGTTAATTCACCGTGTTCATTTGTGTGACCGACATATTGGCAAGTAAAACCGCGTTTCGCTAAGAGCTTTTCCATTTCTACTGTTTGCATAAAAGAACGTTGATCGCAAGACGCGCTATGGTTTACAAATTCTTCCTGACTAAGTTGTCTGAATGTCATACGATTCCTTTCTTAGTGTTTGCTGCGGAATTTCTTTCTCAAAGTATAAGCAAGGTTAGAGAGATGATAGAGTGGATTGGTTGGCAAGTTAAACTCTCCGACAAACTCTTCAATAGTTGGATTGAACTTGGACTTAAAGTGATAAAGTCCGCCGTCTAAATCATTTTCAACACCGCCCATGTTTTGCCAGTCCGCTCCACGGTCGAAGGCGTGTTTTGCTGTTTCATACCAAGTGAGGAGAGCTGGCTGGTAGCGGCGGTATTCTTCATCCATTCCAGCATAGATATTTTCAGAAGTGGCACCATATTCGAGAACCAAAGTTCCAGATAGAGGCACTGTCATGGCTCCTTGAGTCATTTTTTCTACTAAGAAGTCCATTTCTTCTTGCAGTCGTTTTTGTTCTTGCTTGTTATTTTCAATTTTACCGGGCTTGGTTTTTTCAGTGAACTTGCTGGCTTCTTTTTCAGCCTTAACTTTTTGATCTTGGAGACTTTCCAGACGCTCGTTTAAGTCAATGCTTGCAAGTGTGATATAGGAATGCTCAGGGTAAGTATCCAGCAGTTTTTGATAGTAATCCTGCCCGCGTAGATGAATGCTTTTCCGATTCTCTGTTTTTTTCATCAAAGCAGAGAAATCATCCAAAAGCTCTTTGCCACCAAATTGGACTTGAATACCTTTGTTGCGTGCGGTGCGAATGGCTTGGCGTGTACTTTTTGATAAAAGTTCTTCGCTGAAATTATCCTTATAAATATTTGCTTGAAAACGTGGTTGAATCGTTTCATCAAGTGATTCTGTCCGTCCCACCCAAATCGCTCCAGCTTTCTGGAGATTTTGAATCACGTCAAGTGTTTCTTGCTGTTCTTTTCTGTCTTCTCCAATTTGAGCCTGCACGATGAAAAGACTGGGATCAAACTTGATAAAAAGAGCTTTTTTAGTTTTAGCAAATTTTTTCAAGGAAGTCAGGACAAATTGCAGTAATTTCTGATCATGATAATCCATAATAGGACCGCGAGGAATATAAAGCATAGTCATGCCGAGTGGCAAAGGCTTGATGAGAATGCTAGCAGAAGCCACTAATTGGTCATTTTTGTAAAAACCAATTCGTTCATTGTCCCAATTATCTTTGACCTTTGCCCAAGAAGCGCTTTGAAGCAAGTTGGTTTGAGAACTTGCCTTAACAAAATCATCGTGTTCTTGAGCAGATATTCCTATTTTATAAGTGTACATTAGTTTAAAACCCACTCTCTAATAGCGTATGCAACGCCGGATTCATCGTTTGATTTGGTGATATATTTGGCAATTTTCTTCAACTCGTCAGTCCCATTTTTCATTACAACAGGATTTCCCACAACTTCTAGCATCGCACGGTCATTTTCTTCATCACCAATTGCCATGGTTTCCTCTTTTGTCAATCCTAATTTTTCCGCTAGATGCACGACTGCAGCCCCTTTATTGACGGATTCTTTGACAATTTCTAAGTAAAAAGGTGCAGATTTTACGAGTGTATACTTGTCGTACAATTCTTTTGGAAGTTTGGCGATTGCTTGATCCAAAATTTCTGGTTCATCAATATACATGATTTTGACGATTTCTTTGTCTACCATCTCTTCTGGAGTGCGGTAGTAGACTGGCATATTGACCAGTCCGGCTTCGTAAACGGTATATTTTCCAATGTTACGGTTAGCAGTATAAATACCGTCCTTGGTGATAGCGTGCATGTGAACCCCTAATTTGCGACTGAGACATTCAATATCCAAATAATCATCGTAGGTTAGAGTTTCTTTGATATATTCTTCCCCTGTAACTGTATCTTGAACCAGCCCGCCATTGAAGGTAATGACATAATTACCTGGCTCGTTTAGGTGTAACTCTTCAAGCAACTTTCTCACTCCTGGAATGGGGCGTCCGGTTGCAATGACAATCTTTACTCCAGCAGCTTTGGCATCTTGTACAGCAGAAAAAACTTCTGGTGTGACTTCTCTTTTGGTGTTTAATAAGGTTCCGTCAATATCAACGGCAACTAGTTTAATACTCATGTTCGTGTGCTTCTCCATATATAAATTGGTCGTTTTTGATATACGACAAGAAAGTTTTACTATTTTCACTAAAAAGTCCAGCTTCTTTCAACATCTCTTTTGGAAAGTAGAAACGATTGTCTCCATGTTTTGTGCCTGCTAACGATTCAACAATGGGTGACAAAGTGGATAATTCAGCGAGACTACCATCCTTTTGGATAATTTCAATCTGAGTGCGTGGTTTTTCGACATCTGGACGGTAAAAATCATAAGGTAAGTCAAAATTACGATGAATGGCAGTGTAATAATCAGGGTCAAAGCCAACTTCTGCAACTAAGCTCCGCATGACATTCAGATATTTCTCATTTTCTTTTGAAAAAATAATGGATTTAAAGACTTTGCGGTTGATGAAACGCTGTGCCAAGTCAGATAAAATCGTATCAGGGCTTGTCATCCAGACCTGGAAATAAGTATTCATCACGCCGTCATCCAGTGCTAGATAATCTTTCAAGGTCACTCGCTTTTCAAAGAAAGGAATGAGGTTGGGAGAAGAGAGTGCAAAATAGTCTTTCTGCTTTTCATAGAGAAATTTTGCTCGCTTGAGCAAGTTTTGCAAGAGCACTTCCATTGCCCGACTAGCAGGGTGAAAATAAACCTGCATATACATCTGGTAGCGACTGACGACATAGTCTTCCACGGCATGCATACCATTGCGTTTGAAAGCGATACCATTTTCAACAGGACAAATAACGCGCAAAATCCGTGTTAAATCAAATTGCCCATAAGAAGCGCCTGTGTAGTAGGAGTCTCGCAAGAGATAGTCCATGCGATCGACATCAATCTGACTGGAAATGAGCTGCACCACCTGTTTGTTTGGATAGGTGTGATTGATAATGCTGGCTACTTTTTCCGGAAAATCAGGCGAAACTTGAATGAGAACTTGGTTAATCTCTGTTTCAGGGTTTGTGATAATCTGGCGTGTAATTTCCTCGTGGTCAGTATCAAAGAGACGCTCGAAAGTATGTGAATAAGCACCGTGACCTACATCGTGCAAGAGAGCTGTTGCCATGACAAGTAAGCTTTCATGACGATCCCAAACCTCTGGATATTTTTCGTCAAATATCTTTGTGATTCGTCTTGAAATTTCATATGCTCCGAGGCAATGCGAAAAACGGCTGTGCTCGCCTCCGTGAAAAGTATAGCCGGAAGTTCCTAACTGTTTAATGCGGCGCAGTCGTTGAAATTCTTTGGTGTTTATTAAATCATAGATGACTTGGTGATCCACATGAATGTAATTGTGGACGGGATCACGAAATACTTTTTCAATCATGGCTCTATTATACCACATCTCGTCTAGCAGTCCAAATAACAAAGTAGTCTATAAACTCTTAAAATAGCGATTCAAACTTGCTGTTTTAATTCAAAAATTCTCCCATTCAGAGCTATGGCAAAATAAAAGTATAAGAAAAAATAGGAGAAATATTTTTGATTTTCTGCTAAAATGAAAAAAGAAATAGGAAGACGGGGAAATTTGAAGAGTGAAAATTAGAATCCAAAATCGAATTCAAATAGATGAGCAAGTAGAGCAAATTGACCAAAGTTACGATGTAGATTGGACTCAAAAAGGCGCTTATCATTATTTATTGTTTAAAAATGAAGAAGGAGAGAAGGTTGTGCTGAAGTTTCATGATGAAGAACTGGTCATGACACGCTTCTCCACTCCTAAATCCTTGATGCGATTTATCAAAGAGGGAGAAGCTTTGGTTGGGATTCCGACACCAATAGGCATGCAGCAATTTATCACGAAAACAAGCCATTACCAAGTTGATTTGAAAAAGCAGACACTTGAGCTTCATTATCAATTGAGAACGCCTGACGGCGAGCGAACTTTTGCGGATTATCAAATGGAAATTTCGTGGAGATAGAAAGATATGAAAAGAAACCTTCCTAGTTTAGTGATGACGGCTATTTTCATTCTCAGTAGATTTATTTGGTTTTTTCTAACGAGAGGCGATAGGCTCTTTGACCTAGCAGGGACAATCGTCATAACGATTATTTTATTTATTGCGTCTTATTCTTTGTTGGGTAAAATAGATAGAAATTGAACTTTTTTTGCTTGAAAAAATTGAAGAATTTGGTATAATAAAAACACTCAAGGGAGTAGCTAGCGGGATATCCGTTACAAGGTCGTCAATACGAAAGCAATTTCCGGCCTTGTATGAAACAGCGAGACTTGTTGCAATAAACAGGTCTCTTTTTGTTTGTCAAAAAGGGATCAAAGGAGGAAATATTTTGTCAAAAGAACAAAAACGCCAAGCGTTTTATACGCAAGGTTCGGAGGAAGTTTTAAAAAATTTAGAAACTTCTGAGCAAGGTTTATCAAGCAATGAAGCCGCTAAGCGTTTAAATGAATACGGACGCAATGAACTGGATGAGGGAGAGAAAAAATCTCTTCTGATGAAATTTATCGAGCAATTTAAGGATTTGATGATTCTTATTTTGCTGATTGCGGCTATTCTTTCGGTTGTGACTTCAGGTGGTGAAGATATTGCGGATGCCATTATTATTTTAGCCGTTGTCATCATTAACGCTATTTTTGGAGTTTACCAAGAAGGAAAGGCAGAAGAAGCGATTGAAGCGCTCAAATCCATGTCTAGTCCAGCTGCGCATGTGCTGCGTGACGGACATGTGACAGAAATAGACTCAAAAGAACTAGTCCCTGGAGACATCGTTATGCTTGAAGCAGGGGATGTGGTTCCTGCCGACATGCGTCTTCTAGAAGCAAATTCTTTAAAAATCGAAGAAGCAGCTCTGACTGGTGAATCCGTTCCAGTTGAAAAACATTTGACTGTTGATGTAGCTGCTGATGCAGGTATTGGCGACCGTGTTAATATGGCATTTCAAAATTCAAACGTCACGTATGGACGTGGAATGGGTGTCGTTGTCAATACAGGTATGTTTACAGAAGTCGGTCATATTGCTGGTATGCTCCAAAATGCTGATGAAACAGATACCCCACTCAAGCAAAATCTAAATGGTCTTTCAAAAGTGCTGACCTATGCGATTTTAATCATTGCAGCAATCACTTTTGTGGTCGGCGTATTCGTTCAAGGAAAAGACCCGCTGGGCGAATTGATGACATCAGTCGCACTTGCTGTAGCAGCGATTCCAGAAGGACTTCCTGCTATTGTGACCATTGTATTGGCACTTGGCACACAAGTTTTGGCGAAGAGAAATTCCATTGTTAGAAAGCTTCCTGCAGTTGAGACGCTTGGCTCGACTGAAATTATTGCTTCTGATAAGACCGGTACCTTGACCATGAACAAGATGACGGTTGAAAAAGTCTTTTATGACGGCAGTTTGCATGAAGCAAAACAAGATATTGACCTTGGACTCGACTTGCCGTTGCTACGTTCTGTTGTACTTGCTAATGATACTAAAATTGACCAAGACGGGAAACTCATTGGTGACCCGACAGAAACAGCCTTTGTTCAGTATGCACTTGATAAAGGGTATGATGTTAAAGCTTTCTTAGAGAAATATCCTCGTGTCGCAGAATTGCCATTTGATTCTGATCGTAAGCTTATGTCAACCATTCATCCTTTGCCAGATGGTAAATTCTTGGTTGCTGTAAAAGGTGCGCCAGATCAACTTTTAAAACGTTGTGTGGCTCGTGACAAGGCAGGCGATATTGCGCCGATTGATGAGGCAACGACTCAGTTAATTAAGGAAAATAACTCAGGTATGGCCCATCAGGCTTTGCGTGTTTTAGCTGGTGCCTATAAAATTATTGATGAAATTCCAGAAAACTTAACATCTGAAAATCTTGAAAATGATTTAATTTTCACAGGTATGATTGGAATGATTGACCCTGAACGTCCAGAAGCTGCAGAGGCTGTACGGATTGCGAAAGAAGCAGGCATTCGTCCGATTATGATTACGGGTGATCACCAAGATACAGCGGAGGCTATTGCTAAACGCCTTGGAATTATCAATGATGATAGTAAAGACCATGTCATGACTGGTGCTGAGCTTAACGAATTGTCAGACGAAGAGTTTGAAAAAGTTGTTGGTCAATATTCTGTCTATGCGCGTGTATCTCCTGAGCATAAGGTGCGAATTGTCAAAGCATGGCAACATCAAGGCAAGGTTGTTGCTATGACAGGTGACGGTGTCAATGATGCACCAGCCTTGAAGACAGCCGACATCGGTATCGGAATGGGGATTACAGGGACAGAAGTTTCGAAAGGTGCTTCTGACATGATTCTGGCTGACGATAATTTTGCAACGATTATCGTGGCTGTTGAGGAAGGACGTAAAGTCTTCTCTAACATTCAAAAGACCATTCAATACTTGCTTTCAGCCAATACAGCAGAAGTGTTGACGATTTTCCTTGCAACTCTTTTTGGCTGGGATGTGCTGCAGCCAGTTCATCTTCTCTGGATTAACCTTGTGACAGATACTTTCCCAGCTATTGCTCTGGGGGTTGAACCTGCTGAGCCAGGTGTGATGACTCATAAACCGCGTGGTCGTAAGTCTAGCTTCTTCTCAGGTGGCGTCATGAGTTCGATTATTTATCAAGGTCTTTTGCAAGGTGCTTTGGTACTCGGTGTTTATGCTTATGCTTTGATGAATCCTGTCCATGTTGGTGACATGAGAGCCATTCATGCAGATGCATTGACCATGTCCTTTGCAACGCTTGGACTAATCCAGCTTTTCCATGCCTTTAATGTAAAATCTGTTTATCAATCACTTCTAACAGTTGGGCCATTCAAATCTAAAACTTTCAACTGGTCTATTCTTGTTTCATTCATTTTATTGGCTTCTACCATTTTGGTTGAGCCACTAGAAGGAATTTTCCATGTAACAAAATTAGACTTTTCACAATGGGCAGCCGTTCTCATTGGCAGTTTTTCAATGATTATCATTGTAGAAATTGTCAAATTTGTTCAACGTAAATTAGGCATGGATAAAAATGCCATTTAAGACAGAAAAGTCATCTTCGGGTGGCTTTTTTAATTGTCAAAGTATAATAAAAAATTGCCGTGAATGCGACAATTTTAAGTCCTTATTACAAGCTATAAATACGGACATCTGGATCTTGTTTCCAAAGTGGTTGAAGTCCAACAAAAACATCATTTTTGAACATATCACTTTGTAGATATTTTTGAGCGTGCTCAACAGAGTCAAAACCATGTAAAACTTGCACATCTTCTGTGCGAATAAGTAAGTTCTTGCTCACAGCCCCTTCGATAGTATCTAGAAATGGTTTGCGATAGTCATTATAAACTTTCGCTGCGGCGGGACGGTTTTCATCCGAAATATCTAGAGTGATTTGTAAATGTGCTTTAACTTGAGACATAGTATTAAGTCTCCTTGTCTCCTTTCCTTTTATTTGAATTTATTATAAAATAGTGCTATTTTAAATGCAATACGTTACCAAATTAGTGAGTAACTAACTATTTTGTGAGGAGGCAGATATGTATCAACGAAAAATCGAAAGAAAACTCCGCTGTCCATTAGAGTATGGGTTAGATATCTTTTGAGGAAAATGGAATTCGCGCATTATTTGTATTCTTTTTATCAAAGGTTCATTGCGCTATAATGAACTAAAAGCAGAAATGCTAGATATTACAGATACTGTTCTCTCTAGAACTTTGAAAGAATTAATGCAAAATAATATGGTGGAAAGACGACAATATAATAAAATTCCTATGCGCGTTACTTATTAGTTGACAGAAAAAGCAGAGCCTGTGATACCAATTTTTGAAATGATATGTCAATGGTCAAAAAAGTATTTAGCGCCTGATGATATTAATAATAGTATTTGTGGACAGTTTCCTAAACAGGATGGTGAGTTCTTCATCTTAGCCGAGGAATAAAATGGTAAGAAAAAAAGATAGTTTACAGCAGAAGTTACTTGATAATCAAGTGCGTTATGAAAGGGAAGAAATTCTTTGGATGTTAGATTATATCGGTCATCCTGATTATAAAATACGAGATGAGTTGATTTTCGTTACTCTAGCTAGAGCCATACAAGAACAACTATTTACAAAGGAACAGTTTGATTTTGTAGCGATTGAGGCTCTAAAACGACAAGGACTCTTGTATAAAAAAGAAGAGGTTGGTCAAGCGACTCTGACTCGATCTTTTACGGCTTTATTATTAGCTAATTTGCTAAATGCGGATGCTAAGAAAAATTCACTTTATTTTAAAAGACTTTCTAGTCAGCAAAGAATGGCTCTATTTGAACAAGGAATGTCTTATTTGCTGTATGAAAATGATAGGACTGGCTATTCTGAAGAATATGGTTGGGTGCATGCCTTTGCTCATGGTGCAGATCTTTTAGTTGAGATTATTTGTCACCCAGATTTTCCTATAATACGAGTAAATGAAGTTCTTCAAGTATTAGAAAAGATTTTTAAAAGAGTGAATTGGCGTTTTATCAGTGATGAGGACTGGCGTTTGGCACGAGTCATCTATCAGGCTGTTTTAAATGATAGACTCTCACAAACCAGAGTTGCAGCTTGGTTAACTTCACTTGACTTTCCACTAGAAAATTCAACAGACTTCTTACAATTTTCTAATGCTCGTTCGTGCTTGTTAGAAGTTTATCTTCAGTTAGACAAAGAAAAAGCTCTCTCAGACGAGCTAAGAGAAGCTATTCAGTTATTTTCGTACTAAATATCAAAAATGATAAGGGCATCTTCTAGTTCTTCTCAGAGGTGCTTTTTCTTACATGATTGGAAAAGAGATAAGTCTTTTACTGCATTATAGCGTTTATGGAGACGGTACATTTGAGGGATTTTGTATTGAGGATGATCTTTGAAAAATTGTTGGGTCAACTGCCATTCGCGGATGTAACCAAGAGGTCTTGTATGATAGCAGACACCGTCAATCATTCGAGCGGAGTGGCGGTGGTGAAGATGACCAAAGGCAACATCTTTCACACCATATTTGACAAAGAGATTATGAAAGGCTTGACTGCCCAGAAAAGCATTAAAGCGCTGAAAATAAGGGTGATTGTAAAGAAAATCTTTGTGAGGAACAAAATGCATAGCTAGGATAATAGGACCATTCAGAGAAGCCAAAATTCTCTCAAGTTGTTCTAGGGTCTGTTGAGTGAGTATAGGGTCATCAGTGTTGCGGTTCAATCGTCTATCAAACCAGAAAAATTGATTGATCCGTTTGTGTTCTTCAAATGTTTTTTCAGGAACAAATCCATAGTCATACCAACCTGCTAGGCTAATAAACTGAGTCTGCCCAAATGATTGTATGTTGAAATCGTGCTGTTGAATCTCATCTTCAGTCATTCCTAGCATGTCATGATTGCCTAAATTGTAAGAAGCGGAGAAGGACTTTTTGAGCTTTTGTAAAAAGGCAAACTAATGTGCTCAAAATCATTAGACAGATCCCCTGCGAAATGAATATGATCAACCTTTCTTGCTGCTAATAGTTCCATTAAAATAGTGATTTCTTAATCAGTAAATTGGTTTGAAACCAAATGAAGATCACTCGTAAATGCTAAATTTGTCATGCTCCTAGTGTAGCATATTTGAGGTAAAATGAAAGAAATAAATTTTTCGCCAAAAATCATAGGAAGGTTTAAGTCTTTTGGTGTAAAATAGAAGCAAGAGGAGGCCTACGAATGATAAAATTAGTAGCATTTGACATGGACGGTACATTTCTGCGCTCAGACAATACCTATGATGTGGAGCGCTTTGAGAAAATTTATCGAGCATTGCAAGAAAAAGATATAAAAGTGGTCGTCATTTCAGGCAATCAATATGCCCAACTGGCTTCATTTTTTCCAAAATATCAGGATGAGTTAATTATTGTTTCAGAAAATGGAGCACTAATTTTTGAGGGAGAGAAGCTATTACGAGAAGAAAAAATCGCTAGAACAGAGATTGGAAAGGTTTTAGACGTGCTTATGTTAGAAGGATTAGAAAATGCGACAACTCTTTGTGGGCTTCATTCTGCTTATTTGCTCAAGTCAGCACCCAAACAGTACAAAGAAGAAATTGCAATTTATTACCATGCATTGAAAGGAATCTCTAATTTTCAGGATTTGCCAGAAGATGATTTTGTCAAATTAGCCTTATTGGTACCAGAAGAAAAAACAAACCAACTCCTTGAAAAGCTAAATCAAGCTACTGGTCAACTCGTTCAGGCAGTTTCAAGCGGACATGGTTCGATTGATATCATCCAAAGAGGTGTTCATAAAGGCTCTGCTCTTGAATTCCTTAGTCAGCATTTTGGTATTGCACTACAGGAGATGATGGCTTTTGGGGACGGTGGAAATGACCTAGAAATGCTAGCTTATGTGGGTCACAGCTATGCGATGGCAAATGCTTCTGAAAGGGTCAAGAAAACAGCAAAGTATCAAGCACCAAGCAATCAAGAATCAGGCGTTTTAGAAATTCTCGAGCGAAAGGTTGTAAAGAAGGGACTATCATGAATATCATTTTGACGTATCTAACCTCTTAATATTTTTAGCCAGATGGCAATCTATCTAACAATCATGTAACAAAGAACGAAATTTCTTGATTCAGAATTAGAAATTTTATACAATAACTATTATTGGACTCTGTCAGAAATTAGAAAAAAATACTGACTTGTGATATAATAAAACGATATGTGAAAAGAGGTAAGTATGGATATTTCAGAAATTCGTCAAAAAATTGACGCAAATCGTGAAAAATTAGCTTCTTTCAGGGGGTCTCTTTGACTTAGAAGGTCTGGAAGAAGAAATTGCAATCTTAGAAAATAAGATGACAGAACCTGATTTTTGGGATGATAATATTGCAGCGCAAAAAACATCTCAAGAATTAAACGAACTTAAGCAAACCTATGATAACTTCCAGCAAATGACTGATTTATTTGACGAATCAGAGATTTTGCTTGATTTTCTAGCGGAGGATGATTCTGTACAGGAAGAGTTGGAAGAAAAATTAGCAGAGTTGGAAACAAAAATGACCAGCTATGAAATGACACTCCTCTTGTCGGAACCTTATGATAATAACAATGCTATCCTTGAAATTCATCCAGGCTCTGGTGGAACAGAAGCTCAAGACTGGGGGGATATGTTGCTGCGGATGTATACACGCTTTGGCAATGCTCATGGTTTCAAGGTTGAAGTATTGGACTATCAAGCGGGAGATGAAGCGGGAATTAAGTCTGTTACCTTGTCTTTTGAGGGTCCTCATGCCTATGGTTTGTTGAAGTCTGAAATGGGAGTTCATCGCTTGGTGCGCATTTCGCCATTTGACTCAGCTAAGCGTCGTCACACTTCTTTTACTTCAGTGGAAGTCATGCCGGAGTTGGATGACACGATTGAAATTGAGGTGCGAGACGAAGACATCAAGATGGACACTTTCCGTTCCGGTGGTGCCGGTGGTCAGAACGTAAATAAAGTTGAATCCGGCGTTC
>OGKB01000271.1_pt1 | contig 42494 bp, 59 predicted proteins | sample 1572351 | NCBI WGS metagenome assembly OGKB01 (sample SAMEA2582088, study PRJEB24529) | metagenome | biome: Human gut stool | place: China | collected 2011
ATCATAAAAGAGTATATCGGTTTAAAATATTTCAAATTTCAAAATACGTTGTAATAATCAAAGTTTTATGTTGTGGTTTAATAAAACCAACTACGGAAAACATCATATTTAAAAATCAGTTTTTGACGAATTTTTGACGGCAATAAAAAAGAGGGTAGCAATTACGCTACCCTCTTTTTGTTTATTTATCAAGTTCTACTAATCTATGCAATTCACCATTCACAAACCACATTTCACAACGCACGTTGTCTTGGTCTACTAATGTTGCCATGTATAACCCATCTTGATTAGGTTGAATATCTTCTGCGAATTGATGTGTTTTTCCCTCGAATGTAAATACTTGTGCCATTGTGTTGTTCCTTTCAGTTATAAAGTAATGCTTTTCAACTGTCAACTAACAGTTGACTGTTGCAAACCGTGCAACTCGGAGATAGATTAGATCACCATGCCTTTACTGTATAAAGTACACTACCACCTTTAAATTGTGTTCCCTCAAAATGCCCTAGCATTTCAACTCTACCAGCTTGATAACCGATAGTTTCATACATCTTTTTATCAATCACAGTAACACCAGCTTTTATCTTATGTTCTTTATTTAGATTTATTTTATACACATCAACTTTTTGTTCCTCTGTATTAGCAACTACAGCCGTTCTATCAGTTTTTTCAGTCGCTGCTTTAGGTAAATTAGGGTTGCTATGTGCAATATCCTGTTTAACCTTTTCTGCAGCTTTTTCTACTGTAGGTGCTTGTGTGTAATAAGTCGCTACTGGTTGAGTTCTTTCCTTAATGGAAATAACTTCTTGTGCTTGCTGTTCCGTTACATGAATTGCCTTTGATAGTTCCTTTGGAGATTTAGCTTGTTGTTGAGTAATTACAACAGCCTTTTCAATCTGTCTTTTATTGTACAGATGATAGCACCCTACACATAGGAATACAAACGCTAATAGCGGAATTATCACCTGTAAGGTGCGTTTGTGTGTTTTGGTATAAGTTAGTATCTTAGACAAATAAAACATTCATCTATGCCCCCTCTACCTCTTCCATTAGCATTTTTAAAGCCTTAAACTTTTCATCAGCAAATCGATTATTTAGACTTTCACGTAACACGCTACTATTCCATTCAAGACTCATGCACGTATCATAGATACCAGCTATAAGGTCATAATCAAACCGCTTATCATCGATATAGGATAGGTTTGGTAATTCAATATCTAATGCTTTTTCCATTAACTTCAACGCATCATTGAACATATTGACGATTTCACCAGTACCATATTGTACCGCTCGACTCCATACTACATCCTTTAATGCATTAGAATGTTTTTCCACATTAAACATATTCTGTCTTAGGTACTCACACGCTACATCGTAGTAAGCACTTTTAATATAGTCATGTTGCATCTGTTCAAAACCTACCGCATCAAGTGTACCTAATTCTTGCCACTTAGCAATAAAGCCATCAGAATTGATTTCACCGCTATCAATCAAGGCTCTTGCGTAGTCTTTGTAAAAGCCATCTTGCTTTAACCCCCAACCAAGAAACGCATCAACACTACCACAATTACTTGCTAGTTGATATGTTCCGTAAGAGATACCGCCAGCATCATTGATGCCACTAGATACACACGCTGGATCACCATTACTTTCATATTCAGCACTCAACTGTCCTAATTCAGCCATTCTAATCACTCCTTTTCATTGTCATTGCTGCCCCCATTTGTATGTGGGGAGCGTTTAGAACCACTAGCAGCACCGATATAACCACCAAGCACACCAACTATTACACTTGCCAAGTCCTTTTGTTCAAGATAAATAGTCATGATTAGTGCAGCCGCTAGTGCCACTAAGGTTATAGTGTCCTCATAATTAATCTTCATTTAATCGCATCCTTTATTGATTTAACGAACGCTATCAACTCTTTAATCAAATTCATCGCACGTTGAAACCATATACTTTCCACAAATTCAAGTTCAATCATGTTTTCTACAATACTTGCTAACTCTACCATGATAGGTACTAGATATAACAAGGTGGATAGAAATACATCAATTCTGCCTAATACAGGAACATCTACATCAGGCAAAATCAACATGATAAATGACAACAAGAAAATCCAAGGATAAGATTTAACTAACTTCTTAGTCATATCTGCCCTTAGCTTTCCACTTACTAGAAATCTATGTGTTTTTCCATTAATCTCGACTGGCGCCCAACCTCGCCATACCATAGCTAGAATAGTATTCTTGATTGTGATTTCTCTATTCGTGGCTAAATTATAATTGCGTGCCTCAACTAAGACACGCAACAATGTATCAACAAACACCAACACAACACTCGTAAATATAGCTAGTGATATTCGCACCGCCTCTACTACGTTAAACCCCTCTGCTATGAAAGGTGATAGTACAACTTCAATCATGCTTACTCTCCAATTCGTTCTATTTTGATATTCAACTTTCTATCACTCGTCAATATTTCTTTTCTCCATCCGTCAATATTGAATGTAGCCTTTTTGGTTGGATAACTAGCAGCAATAGATACATTGACTTCAATGTCTTTTGATGCAGTTATATTAAATTCATTACTCTCTTCGGAGATGGCACGTACAGTCGCTCTATACTTCCCTTTAGGTAAGTACACAAACATTTTTTCTGTTCCCCTTACATCATTTGTGTACTTCGACCACTCCCATCTATTAAAGGAAATTGGACTTGTTTGGACATAACTCTTATTTCCGTTTGATGTACGTTGCACAACAAGGGCGGTTTTATCACCGCCCAATCGTGCGTAGTATGTTTTACCATTAATTACTATCGGTAATCGATTATCGCCTACATCACGCAAGTTATCAGTTAGTTCAAATGTTAAGGTATCATTCCCTTTCTTAACTTTTAGATTAGGCATTATTCAACATACACCTCATTTCCACCAGTAGCACTCCACAATTTCAATCGGCTATTCAAGGATGTTTGTACCCTGCCCCAAGATTTCCATTGATTAGCCATGAACATACGATGATATGTTTCGCCATTGAATGCATGGAATGTTTGGTCTATCATCGCACCTTTGCCAAAATTCATTACGATTAGCATACCTTGTTTGTGCGAACGTGGAGGGTTATTAGCACCGCCATCAAAATTGATTTCGATTGCACCTTGTGTTGTGAGTGTGTTCCAGTCTGTAGCCGCATCAATTTTTGTATATGGAAAACCTAATTGGTCTACTTCTGTTTTCTTAACAAAGTTATCGTCTACATCCTTTTTCTTATAGATAGCCGTTCCGTAATGTTTGGTGGTAAGTACTGTGAAACTATCTGTACCATCATAGTGCTTAAATTCCTTACCTTTAATAAACGTATTAACGGAGTTATCGCCAAGTTCTACATTACCAGCAGTAGATACCTTAGCCATACCAACACCATGACCATCTGGTTTATACCCCTCAATCAAGGTATTGTTAGCCATTTTAAGTGCGCCATTCAATGTGCCGCCTGTTAGTTTGAGATAATCAAGCGTTGCTAATCGTGCGGTATTGATAGAGTTTTGATAGTCTTTGTTTGGATCACCAACATAAATATCAACTTGGTGCCGCTTGTTCGGTTTTTCTGTTAAAACTGCAAAATAGAATTTTCCGTTGTAGTAAGCTATATCTTCGATTTCAGTAGTTCTATTGATTTCAATAATCTGTTTGACTGTGCCAAATGGTGTACATTCTACCAAGCTACCAAGAGTTGCACTCATGATACACCCATTTAACATGAAAGCACCATTGTTATTGAAATCATCGTATTGGTAATCAACTTGATATGATTTCATTTTCACAAAATCATCATTGTATAAGTTGATTTCACGCAAACGTTGTTGACCGCTAATAGGTACGATACTTACATAAGTCCGTGTGATTGGGTCATAGCCAATATTGAATACACGTTCATTTAATGTGATAGTACGTTCATATTGCATTGTATCTGCATTAAGTACTGTTAAGTTATTACCATTTTTTAAGCCATTGGCAAGATAAATCTTGTTAGTGTTTTTGTTATAACACATTGTGTTACAATGCCCCATTTTATCTGGGTCATTAAACTTGTACGTGCCTACAATTTCAAATGTAGATGAATTGAGTTCATATAATACTTGGTTAGTACCATCACCGCTAATACAAGCTAATACGAATACGTTTTTCTTATCGTTGTAAGTGAACCCTTGGCATTGGTTCACCTCATCGCCGTATTGGATGTTTTTTACAAACGCAATATTATTTGCACCTTTAAGCATTGGTGTTTCAGTCGGATAGAACGGCTTGATATTGCTATATGTACCCATATCCATTACGCTATCGACTGTGTTAAACGATAGATGCTCATTGATTTTGTAGATGCCATTAGGTATCAACAAGATTTTATTTTTCAAGTTATCATTAGCACGTTTAAATGCTGCGGTATCATCTACTACACCATCGCCTACCGCCCCAAAGTCTTTTACGGAAACGATACCATACAAGCTATCTTTAGGAATAAACTTTGTATCTGCCTCTGTTTTTGTAATTAAACCACCGCCATTAGGCAATGCAATTTGTTCTGCTTTACTTGCTGCGACTTCTGCACGTTTAGCAGCATCTGTTGCTTTGATAGCATTACTTGCGATTGATGTTTGTTTATTATCAATGTCATTCTTTAAGGCCTTAGCTTGGTCTACAAGATTATTAATATCTCGTTTATCAACTGTAGTCTGACCTGCATAAGCCTTTGCATCTTTCACTAATCGTTCTGCCGTAGCAACATTAGTTGAGGATGTATCAAGTGCAGTATTAGCGGTTGCCAATTTATCATCAACAGTAGCTGCAATCGTTTTTATTTCTTCACCTAATTTGTTAATGATGTCTGCGTTAGCATTAATCTTATCGGACTTTTCAGAAATAACATTCATTGCATTAATTGCATCATTAGCAGCTTTCACGGAACGCTCTACAATATCCCTTGCAACTTCATTAGCGTTCTTGTCGCTATCCACTCGAATTTTTAAGGAGCGGTCTAGTTCCGCTTTCATTTCTTGTAAAATGAGTATGATCTTATCGGTGGCGTGTTCGATATTCTCGAACGGATACTCATCAGGCAAGTCCATATCTTGTGAAATAGGTGTTTTACGTTCCAAGATAACCTTTTGCCCTACGGCTAGTGCATCCCCATTAGCTGGGTAAATTACCGATTTGGTGCTTTCGTCATAATCGATATTGCCTACTTGTACCGCCTCTGTACCATCTTCATCAACGATAGTTAGTTTAATATCCTCGATTTGCACGAAATCATATGGGAAAATAAACTTCTTATTTCTCCCATCACATTGATACACTACAGATGGTTTTAGTACTTCTGGTGTCAATTTAACATCCCCTTTCAATGTATATAAATAGGACTACCCATTACGGATAGTCCTTATTTATCAATGTTTCTTTTTGTCTTTTTTAGTTTTAAGTCTGCGGTCAAATGTAATAGCCATGATTACATCTTCTAAGGCTGCATCGGTATCGGTGAACGTATATTTAGCTAATGTCCATAAGCCGTCAGTTACAGTATCACTAAACCCAGTTGCTCGGTTAGCTAACTGGCTGAAACTTCTGCCTACATCAATACCATCTTTTTTATCACTCATAATAGCGTTACCTAAATCGTAGAATTTCTCAACGATGCTTAATGCCATAACGCTATTACCTTTATTAAATACCTTTTCACCTAGAATGTATTTCATAGCCATATTTGACATATCACGGATGATTGGTACACCCATAGTACCTTGTGAAACTAATTCTTCGATAAATGACTTAGCTAAATCTTCAAGCTTATCATCATCGCCATTCGTCATAGCTTTATATGCCATCATGCCTATTGCTTGTGAAATCAATGTCCACCATAGCATTTTAACGAACCTTGCATAATCGCCGTTATCCTTACGTGCATAGTTACCCTCTGTAATGATGTTATAAAGCGTATTAGCGTAGGAATAGAACGGAACGAATAATTGAGTAAATGTAGAACGTGATCGTTGAATAGCAGCAGCATCCTTTGTATCACCACTACCAAATATATCACGTACTGCTCTATCGCCAGCTTCAATAGATTGTTGCTCTACCCATTCAGCACTCACTCCCTCTTTACCAAAAAGTTCAGCTTGCTTTTGGTCATATGCAAATTTCCATACAGGAATGGATAATGCAAAGTCTGTTTCCGTAAGTAATCTGAACCCCATTTGATTTATATCATCTCGAATGTCAGCTAACTGTTCTACCTTATAACCACCAACATTTGTATCGCCCAAACGTAAGCCTTTACCTGCAATAGATAAACCTTGTTTTAAATCTTTATCTAAAGTTTGTATACGTTCACGCATGAAGATTGATTGACCCAACACAAAATCTCTAGTGTTGTTATAAGTAGTTGTGCCGTGTCCGTAAAAACCAATACCAGCATGATTGATAGCTCTAATGGTATTACCTACACCGATACGATAGAACGCAACAGGAATGTTCAACGCATTTTGTAATGCTACTGATACTCGACCAGCCATTACTGCGGTTGATGTATTCTTTTTCAATGTAAGAATAAGTCTATCAATATCGTTTGTTTTAGCCGCCTCATCTTGCCAGTTATCACGAACCCAAGTACGTAAGAATTGGTAGGTGTCAGCACCAAACTTATCTACAATGTAGTTTTGCAATTCTCTATTACTGATTAGCTTATTAACGTCTGTTACCGCCTTACGCATTGTAACGTGATTAATAGCCTCTGTGATTGCGTTAGGAATAACATCAAAATCAAGCAACAATGATTTATCCTTAACCACATCTAAACGTGATTTGGTTGCACTCATACCAGTTCCCCATACTGCATTACTACTTACCATAGTTTTTGCAATATCTTCAACTTGGTTATCACTAACAGATGCATTTACCTTAGGGTTATATACGATAGGGAAATATTGCCCCTCAATGTTTCTACCGCCAATAGTGAATGTTAAACCCTCTACTTTCTTCAATGGGTTACCATAAAGTTCTTCTTGAACCTTACTACGTTCTTCAAAGAATGAATTGATATGATCCCATGTGCGAATAACAAACTCCCAGTCCTTATCAGTCATGTGTTCTTGGAACGCACGTTCAATTTCAACCTCATTTGCTTTTGTGGTTTCCATTACACGTTGTCTATTGCTTTCCGTACCCCAGTTAAGGGCAATCATGATAAGTTGCTCTTTTGTTAAGCCGTGCAGTTCACCAACTGTGTATAGATGGTCATTACGCATATCAAATAATTCACGCTTGGAATATATCCCTACATCCTTGGCTAATCTACGCATAGATACTTCTTTACGTTCATTGAATGCTTGCGTTGCTCTACTGATTGGGTCATAGATATATTTAACTGCGAACCCATTTTTACCGCCACCCATTCTACGTAGGAATGTTTCAACTTTAAGTAACGCTAAGTGGAAACCATACAACTTGCCACTTACCGCATCCATTTTAGTTTGGTTATTAAGTTTGTTGAATACATCGCCATCTGCATTACCAAATGTTTCTGTAGCCTCACCAATGATTTCTTGTACTGCATTTTCAAACGATACGCTATCGCCTTTATCATTGAGAATTGTTGTACCCTCATACTCATTTCTACCGTTCTTGTACATTCCAGTCATGAGTTCTTCTAGTGTTTCTAATTCATTCATGGTGATGGAATGGAACGGTTTAGGTGTTTTAGAGTAAAACATCTCAACTATCCAAGGTTCTAACTGAACCATGCTTTGTTGATTTAGAATACCAACATCAGGATCTAATGCAGCTAGTACTGTGTTCATATCGAACCCATCAACAGGTGGTAATCCGTCATACTTAGTTAAACCCATTTGGTATGCCATATGGTTGTAGAAATAACGCATATTAGGTTCAATAGCGATAGGGTTCTTAGGTCTAGTCATGCGTTGTAATTGTTGTTTCAATTTCAATCGCAATTTCTTGGACTTTTCAAAGTTTTCAAACGCTACTCTTGCCCTTGCTTGTTGTAGCATCTGTTCACGCTTAAAGCCAAGTGCCTTATCAACATCACCTACCGCCAATGCTCTATCTGCTTTCTTACCAGCAGTAACGGCTTTATTTTGATATGTTTTAAACTGTACCGCATTAGAGATAGGTAACGCACCTAATTCTTTTCTTGCACGCTCCATGTAGTCTGAAATTGTACCAAGTCCAGCACCACGAATAGAACGTACATTATTGATGCGATTATTCAACATAGCTTGTAAGCGTTTGATACGTTCTTCTGCCTTTTCTAGTTGCTTAGTAGTATCAGATAAAGCAGCATCTACTTTTTTCTTATCAGATTTCAACTCGTCGTACTTAGTAGGTTTTACCTCTTTTTCGATTTTGTCTAATTCTGTATCGATTGTTTCTGCATTAGTATCTAGTTTACGAATACGTTCTAGCAATTCCCAGTTCTTCGCTAACTCACGATTAGTAGATTGTTGGATAATCTTACTTTCTTCTTCTGTGAGTTTCATTTGACCTTGTGTAGATAGTAAGATTTCCTCTGCTATCTGTTCATTAGTTTTGCCTACGTTGTTATCACTCATAAACTCTGCTTTCGCATTGTCCATTTCTTGATTGATAGCATCGTTAAATGTAGCGCCAGTTTGTTCTACTTCCGCTTTCTCTAACTCTTCAACAGATTTGTACTGTGTATCTTTCAACGCACTTTCACCAAACACATTATAGCGTTGATGCTCTTTATAGATAGGATATTGCTCAATCAATCGTTTTTCGATTTCAATTTGGATAGCATCCTTTTCTTCTTCCCATTCCTTGATAGGTCTGTTTTCAAGTTCTTTCATCAACTTACGCATCACACGTTCTTTTGCTTTTTCTTTTACATCTGCTATGTAAGATTGCATACGTGCTTGGTCTTGCTCGGAAAGTTGCTTGTAGAGTTCAGTTTTCTCAAACTGTTCAAGTTGTTGTTGCTCTGCGTATGCCTCAATATCCTCTTGGGTTGCGATCATACGTGCCATAACATCTTTAATGTCAGATGGTACTTCACCACCTAATCGTTGAACGCTACGATAAATGTATGTTAGCCATTTGGAGAATTGACGGAATACTCTTTGCAATGCACTTGTTGGTGCTTCACCACTTCGCAAGTAGCTTTCCCAACCTCTTGCGAATTTCTCGTGTGCTTTGGTATTGTCTACGTTTTCACCATCAACCCAACCGCTCCACTCTTTCAACTTGTTCCAATCCGTTACAAGTTGCTCTGGAGCGTTCTCCATTTCAGCTAGGTTTTTAATGTCGTCAAAGAATACGTGTCCCATTTCATGTAAGAACGTTGAACGGTCAGCCGTTTTGAAGATTTGAATAAGGCGGTCAGTAGGACTTTTGATAGTTGTCATGCCATTGATAGATTGATTGTATTTTTCTATGACTTGTATTGCTTTGTCATCGAATACTACATAACATCGTCCGTCTTGTTCGCCATCGTAGTATATGCCTTTTATACCGATACTATTTAAAAATTCACTAGCCTTTTTAGCATTTTTCACATTATGAAGATTAAAATGTTCATCATTACCAAGTGCATGAGATAAGAATGAATACAGCTGTTTACCATCAATATTTGTTTTCTCTAATGCACCATATACATCAGTCTTAACATTCGAGATAGCTTTTTCTTCACGTTCTCGTTCTAACTGTTTTTCTTTCTCGTATTGTAAATATAGATCATATCTAAACTTTTTATACACAGCTTCCAATAAATCTTCATTACCAGCTATGGTATCAATATTTTCATCTATACCTACTGACTTCAAAAATCTATCAATATTTCTTTTTTGAATTTTATTGATGTCATTTATTGTTTTATTTTTGTTATGTAGTTCAGATATTATGTACCCTACATCCATAAAGCGTGTGTATTTATTTGTCCATTCATCACCAATAATAGACCCTTTGTGATATTTAATTAATAAACTTGTAAAACGTTCCAGTTGTTCTTCTGACATTTTATGTAATCCGTTTTTCAAGCTATCTTTTACATATCGACTATATCCAGAAATAGGATATTGCTCTGGTAATAACTCTGTTTCATTTGGTATTTCTACTTTAAATAAACTGCTTTTGTTAGAACCTTGTGCTTTACTCAATACCTCTTTATATAGTTTGGATACTTTTTTATCTTTTGCAAAATATAAGCCCCAACCATGTGCTTGGTTGCCCTCACCGCTACCGATAGCACCTAAATCAAACTCATCAAAATCATGTGGTGAACCATGCCATGCAGCTTGATAGTATTGATAATTATATTGTTTGCGTAGCTTGTCTAAATCGTCTTCGTTTGGTATACTATTGTTAAGAATAAACTGTTTAGTAATCGGTTGGGCCATTTGTTGCCTGCTACCCGTTACTAGACGGTTTATTTTTTTTGTATTCGCATATAACAAGTTGCCATTTGCGATTTGTTGATTATACCAATTGATATTATGTCTTGGAGTAATGGTTTTAATTTTATTTATATTTGTTCCATTAGCAGTTTTGGTAAATGTAACGACAACTTGAATATTCTCACCGTTTGCATTTATATTTGGGTCGCCGTTTTTAGCGTACATATCTAATACAAGGATTGCTTCATTAGGAACTGCTTTTTGTGAACGACCATTATAATTCTTAAATACAGCAACTGGATTAGCTATTTTTTTAGGTAATAATTTAATGTCATCAATTGATATTTGATTAGCATGTTTCCCAGTAATTACTTTATGAATTATGCTTGGGTCAATCATGATAGCACCATCGAATCCTAACATTTGTAATACGAGTGGAGAATCCATTACTTTAACAGTTCGATTAATTTGTTTTCCACTCAATTGATGATCAACAACTTGCCCCCAATTCTTTATATCCGACGCCATTTTTTGTTGCATTATTACAGATTGTGCATAGCCATCTTCACCATTAAAGATAGCATTCATGTTGATACGCACGCTATCACGCAAATAGTCCATAGCAGTATAACCGCCTTTACCCATTTGTCGCATATATTGTGCCATTATATCAGCGTGTTGTGCCATCAATAATGCATTTGCTTTTGCAGTTTCACGTTGTTTTCTATTTGTGCTTTCACTAATAGCTTTAACTACTTCGTTGTACACATCATATCCACTTTTAGATAATTGCATCCGTAACGCTATGTCATTGTTCGCCAATTCAAAGACTTTGTCTTTCATAGCCTCTAAACTTTCGATTTGCATTAACATATGTTCCATATCTGCATAATGTGCATCAGATTGTGCTAATGCATCAGTATTACCATCAAGATTTGCAGTTGTAGTCGCTCGGCTATACTCATATGCTGCTCGTCTACGTTCTGCATTAGTACGTGGTGCTTTACCGCCATTGTTCGATTTATAATCAATCAGCCATTGTGGTTCAATGCCAGTACTCACCGCATCGTTGATAGATTTATCTGCATTGTCAAAGTCGCTTGCATAAGTTTCTCTGTATTGCTCTTTGAGTGTATGTAGTAAGTTATTGAAGTTACGTTTAATGTTGGTTGGGTCTGCCAATACTTGATTAAGTACTTCACGATCTACATCAGATGCACCCTCAAATTCATTACGAATAATATCATCCTTGATACGTTCCGCACGTTTAGATGTATCATCTTTCAATACAGATTTAGCTACATCCACTTCTTGTTTTGCACGTTCTAGCGTAGCCAATGACATACCGCCACGTGTAAAGTAAGAGGTTTGTTTCAATGCCTCTACTGTTTCATCTGATAAGTTCATTGATACTTGTGCATACGAACCAATAGGAATTTCAACAGGTGCATCCGCCTCAATAGCTGCTTTTACTTCCTCTTGTGTTACCAAGCCGTTATCTACCATATCACGGATAGCAAGTTGTCCGTTTTCAGATTGTACTAATTCCGCTACATCAACATATTGTGTAGATACACCAATCTTATCGCCCTGTGCTTGTACGATTTTTCCGTATAGTTCAGGGTTTTCTTTTGCGATTTTATTGGTTGTACTATCCTTACGAACATTATCCATAATGACTGCACCATTGCGGTTTTGTTCTGCAATGATAGCTGCTTGTTGTTGTTCAGGTGTCAATTTCTGAAAATCACGGAAAGCCTTTGCGGTACGCACACCACCTACTGCACCACCGATAGCACCAAACCCTATTACCGCTGGCAATGCTTGTTTCATTGCATCTAGCGAACCTATAGCAATATCACCTACGCTATAATAACCCTCTAAGTCATTATCCTTGCGTGTTAGGTTATGTTGTACCTTTTCGTTTACATCTTGCAAACCCTCTTCAAAGAGTTCAGGTACACCAGCTTTAATAGAGTTTTTAGCCATTTGTGCAACAGTTGTTCCAATACCTCTATCAAAGGTTTTAACAGTATCACCTACACCAGTACTAATAGCTTTTGCAATCATACCTTTAGGTGCTACCGCTTTAAACGCTTTCCCCATAGCTGCGGTTGCTGCAACCTCAATACCAGCATCAATAGCAGCATAAGACATAGCGTATTGATTAGCCTCTTGGTCTGTGTATACACGATTACCATTTGCATCTTTCTTTTGAATGAGTTCGATGTACTTGTTGCCGAATGACATTTTATACATATTGTATGCCATGTCAGCACCGCCACCCCATTTAGCACCAGTAGCAGCACCAGCACCTACACCTACACCCTCTGTAGTCAAGCCACCAACTAATGCACCAACGGCTGCACCTGCAACTGCACCTACGCCACCTTGTTTAGCCATCATGTAGCCTTGGCCAGATGTTGCACCAAGTACCTCTTCTAATGGACTTCCGCCATCTGGTCTTCTATAACTTTGTAAGTTGTTTTGTAATCGATTGACTTCATCTGTTAATTCGCTAATCTTTTGTGGATCAGTTTCACGTGCCAACGCATAACCAACATCGCCCAACTTCATTTGGTCATTCATCGCCCAAATACTTTGTTGCATCGCATCGAATACACCTTTTGTATTTCTTATCGATTCAAGATTATTTAAGGCTTGAATACCCTCGGCTTGTGAGCTGTATTTTACCTTGTAGAGTTCTGGAAACTCATCATAAATATCTTGTAAAACTTGCCCTCGTTCTACACGTCTTGATAAATAATCGGCACGTTCAAAGGCTCTATCATCGCCAAACATAACAGTATCTGCACCAATATTTAAAGTCTTAGCAATGCGCAATGCTTCATTAGCACGTAATTGTTCGTTGTTATATAAAAACAATCGGTCTGTATTACTAACAAAGCCAGCAGGTAAAGCATTAGGCAATGATTGTCCTAACTGACCTATCGCTTGAAACAGATTAGCTTGTTGTCCAAACGGCGAAACCGTTTCACTTCCATCTGCATTTTTAACATTGATAGGCGTGTTAGCTATTGTAGATAATGCATCTGCCGTGTTTTTAGCAATGCTTGATACAGTATCTATTCCTGTGCCAATAGCCTGCCCTATAGGTGTTAAACCACCTACAGGACTAGACTGTACACCAGCGCTAGCAGTAAAGGAACGTGGACTATCCCCATGACCACGTATTAACGCTTGAAACTCCTCACGCTCTTTTTGATTAATATCAGCCATTTGTGTATCTCCGTTGTAATGCATTGTATTCTGATTCGTAAATATCTTTAGTTGAGCCATCTCTATATGTTACTCGAATGTAGTGATTGCCTACAGGTTCAGCGTGTACAATACCTAATGCTTGATTACTTGCGCCACTTATGGTAGATGAATAATCATCTCCATCTCCAAAGTATGGTTTGCTTGTGCTACGCAATGTGCTTGTCGCTACTGCAGCATCAAAGATTTCATCTTTTTCAGCATCTGTAGGTGGTCTATGATGTTTAATTTTAAACTCTTCAATACGACCAGCCATTTCTTGTTTAACACCATATTTGAAACTACCAGCCAATGTTTTATCTTCTGGCATAACTGTAGCAAGTTTATATTCATATGGTGTTAAATCAATGTTGCTAGCTTTTTTGTTGTTATCATCGATTTCAAGTAGTGATGCATCAAGTTCATCATCCATGATTTTATTAGGTAGTACACGTTCCGCATATGCTCGTGTTTGTTCGTAAGTGTGAGATTTAGCATATTGCTTAATTCCCCATTTTTCTTGCGCCGTCATTTTTAAACTTTTCTCATAAATTCTATCTAGCTTTGGTCTTTCGCTAGCCATTTTGCCACTCCAATATTCTTGTTCTTCTGGAGTTGTTGCTCCTGCTAGTTGGACTTGTGCATATTGGAACGCACCACTTACATCACCATTAGCTATCTTTTGATTCAAGATTGTTTGTCCTGCTTGCAAGCGATCATTAATAGCAATCTTTCTAGTTTGCTCTTGTAGTGTATAGTAATTCTTATATGCTGCCTTAGCCTCATCTTCAGCTTTTTTGATTTGGTCTTCTGAATATTTAGGACTGCCACCGCTAGACATAGGGGCATTTCTCATCCCAGCTGAATAAATAGCTTCCGAATCTGTGTAATAAGAATTAGCTTTTAAAATATGCGCCCATGTGTCTACATCATTAACATCTTTTAGGCCGTCATAATGTTTTAAAAAACTTTGGACATAATCATCTGCAAAATCTTCATCAGTCTTATATACCTTGTAATAATTAGTGCCACCATCTCGTTGTCGGTTTTCTTCGCCATTTGGTTCAGCTTGTGTTAGTCCAGCATAATTTCGGTTTTCTGTTTGTAGCTTACCAAAGTTAGCACTACCACCTGTTTCATGATAAAGCTGGCGATATACCATTTCAGCGTTATAACCATATTTTTTAGAGATATATTGTGCGATTCCCCATAAATGAGTGTCAGCACCAGCACCGCTTTTTAGCGCTTCCTCGTTTTGCGTTTCCATCTTGGCTCTAACATACATAGCAGCACTACTCATGCCTGTATTTAAATCATGTCCATACATCTGATACAACTTAGCATATGTATTATCATCATTAACTAATTTGTTGATGTTCATTTGATTGGACATTTTTTTATATGGCGTTAATACATCTTCACTAACAACACCACTTAATGAAGTTATTAGGTTTTCAACTTTCGTTGAATCATTTTCTGCAACAGATCTATCAAGTAAACTTTTCCCAGTTTGGTCTGTATTAGCACGAATTTTTTCGTTGATTTGTTCATCATCTAACCCTAACTCTTTACCTGTAGACCGATACAAATCACCCATTAAAGAAATAGTTTTCATTTGGTCAGCCATGTTATCTGAACGAATAGCTGAATCTCTTAGATTTGTAATTTGATTTTGTGTGGCTATACTCAATGCGGTTTCATACTGACCTCTCGAATATTTGGATATGTTATTGTAATCAGTTGTTTTGGATGTTTCAACGGCTTTATTAAATGCATTGATTGCATCATTGGTTCTGAATTTATATTTATCTAATATATCCTTTTGTATTTTTTCCACACCAGCGTTATAGTCAGGCAATATAGATTGAGCATTCATACCTTTACGAATCATCAACCCATCTTTATCATCGTTAAGTAATTTGTTAGTGCTATTATTAAATTCGTTGATGGCATTGGTTACATCGATATAATCTTTTCGTTTGTCGATTTCTATCCATGTGTTAGTCGCATCTTGCAATGCTTTGGTCATAGCATTTAAGCCACTTGTGTTACCACCATAAGCCATTTCATTTACGTTAGCTTGTACACTACCATTAATTGTGTTTAAGCGTTGGTTGCTATCATAGCCTATTAACTTCATTAGATACCCCACCTATTATTTCTAATAGTACCTTTGGTTACAAATTTCATCTTAGGCATACCAGCAGCCGCCAGCGCATCGCTAGATGGTGTGTAATAGTTATTACCACTACTTACACTCTTACTTGCATACTGACCTTTTAAACCATAGATACTAGATGCACCACTCAATATCGTTCCTAGCATAGCCATTCTAGTTTGTGATTTAGCATTACTTGCTGCCGCTCGTGCGGTGCTTGCCTCGTTGCGGTAGTTCATACCATTAAGATATTCATTGTAGATACTATTATTCTTGTTAGTTTCCCAATTCTGAATGTCTTTGTTGTATTCATCATAGCTACTAGCCATCAACTGTAATGGTGTACCGCTCATGGTTAAACCACTAGCACCAGTTTCCGCTACGTTCTGACCTTGGATAAGTCGCATCTTATCGGACATCTTATCTCGTTCTTGCAAGGCTTGGTCTGCTATTTGTTCTTGCTTGCGATCACTTATACGTGCGTTAGCCTCTGCCACCCTTGCTTGTTGATTGTACATTGCAGCTTGCGCCCTACCTTGTTGATGTTGCGTAAACAACGTACCAACCATACTCGCTGCCGTTAATGCAATAGGGTTACACATTCGCATCCCCCTTTCTCAATGTGAATAAAACCATATCCCCATCGTTAATATCGTAATGAATAACCGCACCTAATGACTTTAGCCATCTTATGGTGCGGTGATTTTCTTTGTGTATGTAATTAAAAAGTACTTCCCTAGTTTGTAGCCATTCCCCAATGATATTTCTACTAACTTTTATAAATTGTTTTTGTAGCGTTAAACTACGTTCAAAATCTTTACTCCCCAAAAAGTAAATACAATGCATCCCATTTAGTGATGTGTTAGATACACCGTACACGCATAACGGCTTGTCATTATCAATAACAATGCGACTTTGATAATCTTCCCCAAGAATATCATTCACAAAGTCATTTTCTCCGTAGTTTGAATTTTTTCGATTGATATATTTAACCTCTAAGGCATCTATCGAACGTAAGTTGATATATAACTCACGAATTAACGAAACGTGCTTAGAACGGCTAATTTTACATTCCATGAACATTCGGGAAACCACCGCCAATTTCTACCTCTCTTGTTACCGCTAACAGGTTAAATGGGAAAGGTTTTGAGTGTTTTATACAGATTTCTGTATTTGTATTAACGCTAGTTGCTATCTTAGGTAACACAATAACAGTATCACCAGTAAATAGCGTTTTAGGTTTTAAGATTAAATCGTCTACATCATCAAATGTTCTACCTACGCTACCACCATATGAACGATATAACCGCAACGCAACTCGTGATATAGTTACCAGTCTACATTGCAATGTACCATCGTTAATTTGTTGCTCTACGCTAGGTATTTTGATTTTAGTAGTGTAAGGTAAACCAACAGTAATTACATTCGCTTTACCATCTAATTTAATAACACCTGTAGGTGGTACTTCCCTAGATGGCATCTGTTGACCATCAACTACTATGTCTACCATTTGCCCTACTAGATGAGGTGCGTTGATGTAATCAGTCTTAATTGAATTAGCAACTTTAACATAGCAATCTAGGAATACATCGGAGTTATCTTCTGTGTATAGCGGAATACTACGTTCAATACATTTCACATTTTTATTATTAATCACACGATCTACTACAAAATAGATTGTGTCTTGTTCACCCTCTGCCACACTTTCCACATATCGATACTTACCATTCGTTACAAAGTGCGACCACCCATACACCTTTTGTTCAGGTATATAAGTTAAACAGTTAAGTTGCCCATCATCTCTAACGTAGTAAATAATACTATCTGGGTCTTGTGCATAAGCACTTGTAACCGCCACATGACCTTTAACTAACGTTTTAACAAATAGCGTTAAGTCTTGCCCTGTGTAGTTATCACTCTCATAGCTATAACCCATATCACGAACAGTACCGCCACGCTCTTGAACGAATACGCATCTATTACCGATAAATTGCGGTTCGCATTTTAACGCACCACGTTGTGTTTGTGTTTTAAGATAACAGTTAGTAGGTGTAATAGTCTTGCTACCATCGACTATCCATTCATTACCGCTAGTAAGTACGATTAAGTCATTAGCTGGTACAAGGTGTCTAATTTCATACATCTTGCGGTTGATTACTGGTAATGTGATTGCGCTATCATCTGTAATCGTACCGCCTACTTTTTCAACCCCAAAGTTAGGATAATCACCAGTACGGCTAAACCATATGAAGTTAGGCTTGCTATCAGTAGCAGCCACTACAAATCGGTCTTGATAGAATGTACAAAGTTTCGGATAACCTCTACCTTTATTCCAACTCCCCAACTTCCATTGGTAACTAGGCTCACCCTCTTTAATGCCATTCAGAATATTAACTTTTGCATTCTTAGCATCGGTTACACTTTTAATCTCAACGATACCATATTGAGTAAATGGTAGGATGGATAAGTCGCAATTTACAGAACCGCCCTTAATATCCGATACATATTTAAGCCTTGCACCAGCCTCTATCTTACCTGTATCAGTTACGTTGTAGTCATTCTTAGATGTGTACGTTCTGTAATCTTTCCATGTTTGACCATCGTTGTTAGAAATCTGTAACTTGACTGTACCTTCCCATGTACCATGCGTTGTGAATTTCCATGATAGCTCTGTATCTGTACTGAATGCTCCAACATTGTAATTGATATTGTTGTATGTCTTTTCGATAGTTGGTGCGCTAACGATACCATGTCTTACTTTTTTCTCTACAACTTCGCCAGCGGACTTAGTATGTACTGCCTCGACATAGTAAGCAATTTGAATAACACTACCTACCATATCTTGTGTGAATAGGTCTTTTGTTGATGTGATCGTATCACCGCTAACAGTCAATGTGTGTCCGTTATCTGTATTGATTTCATCGTAAGGTTGTTCAGTTAGCTTGTATGCATCCAATCGCCAGTCAGTATCACTATATCGTGATAGCGTTTGAATAGGGTACTTACCACTACAAATAAACATTACATCGCCACTTTGGATGCAGTTTAATTCACTTACAATGTCCGCCTCAAATGGTGTTGCTACTTCTACATTGGTATACACACCATTCCGCCACACCCTAACATATCTTTCACCAAATTCAAGCATGAATGATTGGTTCTTATTCGTGGTAAATTCAAACAATCTAACAGGCTTATCATGGTGTTTAGCATATCCGATAAACTGTGAACCTTGCCTACGTGCCACCGCTCCATAAGGTCTAATCACCGCATTTTCAGCAAGTAATAATGCACTTTTATATTGTTCTAAGTCAAATCGACTAGATACGTCAGGCGATACCTCACCAGTAGTAAATGCGACTTGTCCGATATACATAGGTTGCATATCACCAACTCCTTGCCTTTAGATAATTAGACACATAAGGCATATCTAGTCTACGCTCTTTAGCGCTCATAGATTTTGCCTCTTGTAATGCTGCTTGATACAGTTTATAGGACTGGTCAAATAAACCGCTATTGCCAGTTAATGGCATAGCTAAGTCAGATGCCATCTTGCACACTAACGCTTTAACGAATATAGGGTTCATTACATCAGCATCGGTTACATCGTACACATAATCGATGTGCATTAATGGTACATCAGATACGATGTACTTTGTATTGTTATCAGTCAAATATACATCATATTCTCGTTGTTTTTCTGCTCGGTATCGTTCGCCTTGCGGAATTACCGCTAGCATACGAACACACTTTTCAGGGTACGCATACACATAACCCCAACCATCAATCTTGTGTTCTGACAATACCGCTCGTTCACGCTTTCGTGCAAAGTTCCATTCAAATTGCTCTAACAATACTTGCCGTGTTAGATCATAATGTAATCTGCATTGTCTAGCAGGTTCTGTTTCTTCCGTCATGGAACGTATTCGACCTGCATTTATAAGCGATAATGCTTGATTGCAAATGTCAGTAGGTGTCATATTTCCACCTTTCTATAAAAAAAGAGGGATGCATAAGCACCCCTCGTTCAATTATTCAGCAGTTTCTTCCGCTTTTTTACCTTTGGTTTTCGCCTTTGGCTTTTCTTCCGTAGGTTCTACTGTTTCCTCTATAGGTTCTTCCGTAGGTTCTACTGTTTCCTCTATAGGTTCTTCCGTAGGTTCTACTTCTGCGACTTCTTCTGCACCAACAGTTTCAAATAAATCTTTGAAGTAGTCCTTATCGTATTCGGCTACTTCTTCTTTTGTAAATTCAACTGTTGTTCCCTCTTCAATTAAACCCTTTGTATTGTGATAAAGGGTTACTTTTGCAACGTATTCCATATTAGCCACCTTATTTAATGTTAATACCACTTGTTAAGAATGCGGAGATAGTACCTGCAGTCATATTATTGGCGTTGATGCGGATGTATTTCTTACCGCCATTAGCCAAACGTACTTTGTATTCTGTACCAGCTGGTGCATTAGCTGCCATTGTAATGCCATGCAACAATACCGCATTAGCCATGTTATCAGTATCAGATGTATACACATTGAATAAAGGTGTACCAGTTACTGTTTTGTCGATGCGAATTACAAGGAATAAGTTAGGGTCAGCATCGCCACCATTACCATTCATAATTACATCGGAGTTTGTGTTTGCTGTAATATCTTTTTTCCAAAAGAAAGTATTTTGAGTATCAATAATCATATATGTTTATCCCCCTATTAATTAAGCAGCAGTAACTCGTGCTTCTGTGGAAAGCAATGCATCGATTTTACGTACTGGAATACCATTAGCACGTGTAACCATTTTGCCCATTTCCATTTCTTCTGTGATTGTAGAACCATGTACTTTGTTCTTTTGCAAACGTAAGAATGTACGCAATTCTTGGTTCATGTACCATACAGGGCGGCAGCCAGTAAGAGATTGCATTCTTTCTTCTGCACGGATCATTAAGTTAATCAAGTTAGGACCTACGGAAATATCCTCTTTAATAGCTTTCATATCGATATTAGCGATACGCACTACATAGCGCCAATCACGTACTGCTAAACCGATGTTTTGTTTGAAGTGAGTGCGGTAACCTTGGAACATAGAACCATCAGGTTTAGTGATTGTTACTTCGCCCAAATCTTCTTGTTGTAAGCCTGCCTCACTACCACGTGGATAGATACCATGTACTGTAAGTGGACTCCAACCTACAAGCCACATGGATGCAAGGTTAGCAGTACCGCCTGCATCAATAATATTTTTAGCGCTATCAGCTTTCTTAGGGTCTAATGTGTTAAAACGTGCGGACAAACCAATGAATTTTTCAGGTGTTGTTTCATCACCATAGAAAAGTGTACGTGCGATTTCTTGACCCATAGCCTCTACAAATGCACTATCTTCTGTAGCACGGAACGCTACAGGGTCATTGGAAAGTTTAACCAAGTCTTTATCTACTTCGGAGTAAGCCTCTAACATACCACAAGTATCTGTGATTTGTTTTGTAGTAGATTTAGATGGTTGTACACCGCCATAAAGCATACGCCATGTAGCATCTGGCAAGCCAGTACGTACTGTTGTTTTATTAGATGTACCATCGTTACATTCAATCATTGTCATATCTTGAATGATTTCGTTAGATTGGTTTAATTGTTCAATGATTTGTGCGATTTTTCCGTTAGGATCCATACGCTTTTGCAAATCAATTAAAGTAGGGTTTTGTGTTCCGATTGTAGCCATAAATTATTTTCTCCTTTTATTTTTTGAACATACTCGGATAAAGATTGCGTCTGATTGCATCTTCTGACTGCGTGCCACCAGTTGGTTGACCACCACCTGCGTTACTATCTTCTGCAGCCATATCAGCGATTTTTTCAAACACACGGATAACTTCGATACGATTACCTAAGCCGTTTTCAGCTAGAATTTCACGAATATTAGGAATTGTTTTTTCAATCAACTCAATACCTGCACCTGCTTTAGCTACAGTTTCATCAAATTTATTTCCTAATTCTTTAATTGCGTTTTCTTTGTAGCTTTCGTATTGTTCGGCTAATGCTTGTTGCTTTTGTGTTTCATAAGCAGTTACAAGGTCTGTAGCATACTTGTTACCAAATTTAGCTAACTCTACTGCTTGCTCTTGCGTAGCACCTACACCATTAAGCATTTTAGAAAACTCATCTGCGATTGATTGGTCTACTTGACCGCTATCAAACGCTTTCGTGAAGTCATACACAATAGGTTCTGCAGGTGGTTCTTGGTTACCGCTTGTGTCAGTACCGCCACCTAAGATTGTGTCTTGTTGTTGGTCTTGTGTATTCGTATCTTGCGGTGTACCACTTTCCGCACTACCTGTGTCAATATTCGTGCCTTGTTCTAATTCTTCTGCCATGTGGTTTATTCACCTTTCTTTTCTAAATCGTTAAACAATTTCTGTTGGTTGATATATTCAAGTTGTGCTTGATGATATTTCTTAACACCCTCTACACCATCACCGATGCGCCCCAATTCGTTCATATAGGTTAAACCTACTTTTCGTTTCCCCTCATTAAAGAATGTTTCAGAATTACCAGTAAACGATTGTTTTAATATGTCGGTACGGTCTAAAAGCCTACAAAAAAACCACCTACCAAGTTCAGTACTTAGTACGTGGTTCAACGCATCAATATCACGATCACGAATATATTCTTGTTTTGTTTTACTCATCTACACCCCCATACCCATTAACTGTTGCATTACTGGGTTTCCGTCATTGGCTGCATCTGTTGCTTGTTTAGCTGCTCCAGCCATTTGAGGTGCTAATTGTGCCATTTGTAATGCTTGTGCTTGTTCCTCTTGCTCTTGTTGTGCTTGTTGTTGTTGCTCCATGATTTCTTTGTATTCATCATTAGAACGAATAACCCTAGCTGGTACACCAAGATTTACACCATAAATATCGGCTGCCTCTTCAAAGTTGAATTTCTGAACGATGTTAGCATTACCTTGTGCTAATGACATTATGAAAGCATAGTACTGCTCAATATTCACCAATGAAGACATTTTCTGTGCTTGTGCTAACGGAGAAATGTATTCGATTTTTACATCTAAACCATTTAGCATTTCCGCTACATCATCGTCAATCGGTGGAAATATTCCAGCTCTATCCAAGATGCCATAAGTACGCTCGATTATAGGGTTTAAAAACTCACTTTGTAAGCGTTCAACTACAGGGCCTAACTGCTGCATCTTCTCTTGTGTTCGCTCCATAACCTCACGTGCGGTCATTTGCCCTGCATCTAGGTTATCAAGCATTAAGAATAAATCAGCACTATAGGCACGTTTAATGCTTTCAGATACAAACTGTATCTTAGCTTGTACGTTCGCAACATCAATGCCTACATTGAATATCGGTTCAACTTTACCGCCTGTATCAACTTCCGTTACACCGCCTGGGAATAAATTCACGCTACCGATTACATCAGATGTAGCACTCATAGGTGGTTTAATACCCAATTCAATAGCCGTTACTAAGTCTTTTTCAAGTAACTGTAGCATTTGTGCATCTGATTGTGCGAACCATGCACACCCTTTACCATAACCGCTTAGATCATGAGTAGTGTGTCTTGCAATAGGTATTGCCCATTCTTCAAAACCACTATGTCTTAATACTTCATCTGTGTTACTCCCCTCTACCCAATAGATAGAGGAATAAGGCATATTCTTATTGCCTAGTTTTCCGTTGCGGTCTTTGTTAGGCATTACTAACCAACACACAACAAAAGTACTTGCATTACCTTTGCCATCGTCATATGCTCGTTTGACTTTATCTGGGCAAGCATCATAACCAAACTCTTCCACTAATTGGTCAGCCGTCATTCGATACTTGCGACCAAATGTATTTACGTCACCAATACTGCCACACTCTAATGCGTATGTACCGATTGGATAAGATGTAAATCGAACACCTACTTTTGCATCAGGCATTACTGACATAGGTGCTTGTCCAAATGGTAACTCCATATAGGTTTGATGTACTGTATTGTAGAAATTAGACTTAGCAAATACTGCGTACATTATTTGTTCCCTATCGTCTAACACTTTCGCCACTTTACTATTAGCAGCTAGTCCAACATTCTCTAATGTGAGTTTAAACCATTTACGGCTAGGCGGTGTCATGCCACTCATTACACCACTAGCGAATATCTGGCAACTTTCCCAAGCAACACCATTATTAATCTTATCGGTGTAGACTTTCGATTGGTCTTGTTCATCGTCAAATACACCTAGGAAAGGTAGTTGATAATCTCGAATATCTTTCCATCTTGAAATGTACTTTTGACGATTATCAAACATTGCCTTAAACTTCGCCTTAATTTTCGTGTAATCACGTTTTTTAGGTTCTGTATTAGTCGGTTGTCTAGCAAGCGTTGATAGGATAGTTCCTTGCATATCTAACCCCCTAATGTGTTTTTAGTGCCAGTTGCCGTAGATAAGATAGTACTTTCAAAGCCTTTCTTACCTTTCTTTTTCTTCATATACCAATCTTCACCAGTTGTTGTAGTAGCATCATCTGTTTGTACAGTCGGTGCTGGTGCTGGCATTGGTGTATCAGGCATCTTATTTTTCATGCACATTAAATCACCCCTTATCTTTTAAATGGATCATACTCTGTGTTAGCATGAACCCTACTCCCTACATTCACTTTTTTATTGACCCTGAACGCAAAGGTCAAGGCTAATGCATCGCCTTTATTTGGAGATGGTAAGCCACGTTCTTTCATATCCTTTTTACTTTCAAGTTGTATTCGCCCATTCTTATCGATGATAGCCTCTGGACTGGTTAAATCATCATATAACCCTTGGTCATTAGGTGGAATAGAACCGCCCTCTTTTAGCCAGTTTTTCATTTCGCCCCACATATACGCCCTCATATTGAGGTACATATCATTAGGTGCTTTACCACCAAAGGCAACTAACCGCCATCGTCTACCCATTGATTTACCGATACTATAAATACCAGTTCCGTAGCCTTGGTCAATGAACACCGCATCTGCTTTGTATTCATCCTCAAATTGTGCGATGAGGTTAGCCATACGCATATCATCGTCATTCTTTTCAATGGTTGCTAAACACTTCATTGAATAGCCTTGTCGCATTACGATTTCTAACGTATCGCCACCAGTCCACGCCGGGTCAACACCGATAATTGTTGGTAAGTTAATAAAATCAGTAGGCTTGTATACTCTCTTTTGTGCCTCATCTACGATTGATGCGGAGATAAACTGTGTGTCAGATGCACTAGGGAATAACCCTCTAACACGCACCTTTACAAAGTCGCTATCCTCACCATGAATATCTACCCACTCTTGCAACTTGGCTTTGTTTGAGATTTTAACAGTACGGCTATCTATTTGATATGTAGTCCAGTATGCTCGATGCTTTCTAAAACATTCTCTAAACCTACCGCTATTACGTGTAGGGTTACCAAACACACACCAGATAATCTCTGTTTCCTTATCTGTTAAAGCACCCTCTGTTACTTCCCATATCTTATCGGATATTGCGGATGCTTCATCGAATATGATTAGTATTCTATTTCCTTGATTGTGCAAACCTGCAAATGCTTCTGGATTGCTATCACTCCATGGAATAGCATCTATCCGCCATGTCTTTTCATATTGCTTATCAGTACTAAACAATGCGGTAGCCGTATAGGTGAATAATTCTTTACCTATAAACAGGTTGTACCATTTGTTAAGTTCCGCCCAAGTCTTAGACCTTAACTGTGTATCAGTATTAGCGGTAACTACCCCTCTTGTATTCTCATGTGTAGCAATAGCAAACAGTATCAACAATGAAGAAAAGGCTGACTTACCAATACCATGACCAGATGCAACTGCAATTTGTATCGCCTTAGCTAATGATTTACCTTTTCGTAATTCTTCACCTATTTTCTTGAAAGTCTTTACTTGCCATTCGTCAGGACCCTCAAAGTTTTCTAAAGGTGTTCCTTTTTCTCCCCAAGGGAATGCAAAATAAACAAAGCCTAATGGATCATGAGTGAACGAACCCAACGCATCAATCAATTGTGCCTTGTTGTACTTCATCAGATTTCACCCTTGCTTGTTTCATCCTATCGGATATATCAATCTCTATTTCTGCATCTAGTTTCACCTTATCGGTAAATAGCATATGCCGTTTACCTAAGAGTTCAGCTGCCTTAGTTCTATCATTCACAGATACATCCAAACCAAATGCATCTTTCTCTTCGCCATTCATAACCCTAGTTAGATATTGTAGGACTTCATCAGCAGTTGCGATTGTGTTTTTACTGCGTTCATGCATTACTTCATCTATGTATTTACGCACGTTTACTTTTGTTAATAACTGGCTACCCTTACTTCTTGCCGTCTTTTCTGAATATCCAGCAGTAATTGCACTTTGTGTTCCGTTGGTGGTCTTAACGTATTCATCGGCGAATATGCGTTCTTTCTTAGTTAGTTTTTGTGCTAATTCTTCTATATTCGTCAATGTTACTCACCACCTTTATACGTTCTAACTAAAAATAGCAACACCTCATGTTGTTTGGTGCTGCTATACTCACTTTCTTTTTTATAGAGTTGTCCTTGTTTAAAGGTCTTACCTTTTTTGTACTTATGAGGGAATGTTAGTTTATACTCTTCCTCTGTGTACATTCGACTGACAATGTATACTTTGCAAGGCTTATCATATTTGCTCCATGATTGCCTTACATCGACTACATATCGCCTACCATTCATCCGTAATGCGGTTAATAGTTTCTTTATCGTTGGTTGATAATTCACATCCAACACCACACAATACCAATCAATATTAGTACCGCACACAAAATAGCTAAACCATCAATGAGTGTAATCATATTATCGCCACGATGCTCATAAGCATATTTTGCTTTAGCCTGTAGTTCTTTATCTTTTAGGTTCTTAGCTGCTTGTTTGAATAGTTTTCTATCTTCAATAAATTGTTTAATTGCTTTAATCATTTAAGTACTTCGCCACCTTTCCTTTTTAACTTGCCATGTGATCTAACACATAAGCCGTAATTACCTTTACTTGCACCGCCACAGGTTATGTATGTTTGACATAAGCCATCGTACTCTATCACGCTTGCGGTACACATTCCCTTTTTGTTGTTTAAGCATTTACTTTTACAACACCTGACCTCTGTCATAATCTCCCCTTTATGATAGATTTATGCAAGAAATGGAGTATATCGCCGTGGATACACCCCATTTTGTGATAAATTTATTCTGTTTTCATGTATTAATCACTCAAAACTAGGTGCGTTGATGATATGACAATTTATACTATTTGAGGTTCAACTATGAATAAAAAACAAAGTTGGAAAAGAAAAACACACCTAGTTTTCAATGATCATTACACACTCAATACCAACAACTAACATTTTGATGAATTATAATCGTGTTAGGTTAAGTAACAACAAGAATATGAATAAGTTTCTTTTGGAGGCTGCTAGTTGTCAGTATTCAATGTGTATAACCAATTAGGGCAGGTTCATATCTTTAAGGTTAATAATGTATAAGCTATATATTGTGAGGATATTCGACCCACCCTTATCAGTTAGCAGTAAATTTACATATAAAGTTTTGTCTTAACACATACTTCAAAATTGAAATTAGAAAAAAGTATAGTGTTGTTTCCTTAGTAATCAATTATGGTTGCGCTGCTACTCTGCGACCGTTAGCGCTATACGTTCCATTTCGCCCATATACAACAAAGGCACGCCCATATAAGAGCGTGCTTGTTGTTGTGTTCGATGTCCTAAGGAAAGAGTGAGTAGTAGTCGCTTAGTGGCAACTTCTACATATATATTATACCTAATAGCAAACTATAGGTATATGGACATTCACGGACATTTGCGGACATTACTGGACAAGTTTTTGCCCAAATTCCAATAATGCTTTTTGCTTGTATCGTTTCGCCTGTTTGGTTGAGTAACACCCAATCATTTTATAAGCATCTTCTGTAGTGTTATTGAGTACAAACTCATAACGCAAGATGATTGCCCCTAGCTTTTCATCTAGTGCATCTATCTTAGTGATCGCATCGCATTTTAATTTAGATAACTCATCAATACGTTTATCACGTTCTGCGACTGTATCAAGAAATCTAGCTACGCTACCCTCTAAGCCTTGCGGAGTTCCACCGCCTGTTACTCTGTCTTTTGAGTAATCAATAGCACCTATGGATGTAAGGTTTGCTCTTAGTTGATTGATTTCTTCTTTGATAGATGCAATCTGTACATCAATTAACTTAACAGGTTGTAGGTACTCAACCGCCATTTCTATTAGTTTCTTATCGTCTATTTCCCCCAAATAATCACCCCCAAAAGACACAATAAAATCAAAATCAAACCTGCTATAATCGCACTTCTAACACCAAACTTCACATCAATAAAATTTAATAACAATGTAATAACTATAGATGCGAAAATGCTAGCAAGTATGCTTTCAAGTGTCATGTTTTTATACCTCTGCTAGTTTTATATGGTTCCATACCTCTGTATCATTAACATTTTCAATACTCCACGATGTAGCACCCTTGTTCCATACATAAACATCACAATAGTCAGCTTTAGCAAAATACCTTTTATACCACTTAACACCATTAACGCTAACCAATACAGGAGTATCAACTGCCACGTTTCTCCAATCAACAATACCTAATTCCTCTTCAATACTAAAAACCTCATTAGCACTTAATTTTGGCAACGCTGCCATAACCCCAGTTATACCAATATATTTTTTACAACTGCTTATTCTTACTTCGTCCACATCATCAAACATGGGTGGCTTTTCATTTGTTAGATACATATTATCGTATTTATCAGCCACAATATACCGCCAGCCATCATCATATATCTTTTTAAGCAGCCACTTTTCCCCTTGTTTATCTGTGATCATACTTTTTTCACTCTCCTTTATAAAGAACCCTTTGGCAAATTGTTTGATACTTTCCACTTTTTCATCAGTTGCATTTTCAATACCACACAACAAACACTCAAATCTAACCCACTTTTCTTTGTGTTTATAGAAGAAGATACACTTACACACATCTTCTTTTATGGTTGGTTTACATACTTCACCATTAATGTCTATTGCGAATTTATCGTTATTGAAAAAAATTCTATCTCCAATCAATCGCTCGCCCACTCTCCTTTTTCCTCATTCCAAACAAACATCACTTCATCTTCTAGGTCAAAATCATATCCATTATCTACAACTTTATCGATATAAAATGTATTCTCATCACTCTCTACCGCAAGCTGGCACAAGAAATCAAATGCATCTTGATAACTTTGAGGTCTTATGTAAAAGTCGGAGTGTTCAACGTAACCGCTATAGCTTGTCATTTAACAATATACCTCTCTGACATAGAGTTGTAGATTTGGTGTTTTATTTTAAGAGTAACCTTTTCAACAAAGAAATCTAATCTAAAACATTGTTCAAGCTCAAATATTGTTGATAACTCTGTAATAGTAAAACCAGAAAACTCATATATGATTTTTACACTACCATCATTAACTTCAATTTTAGGTTTGATTATCGTATCAGCTATAACTATTGTTAATGCACTAGCTAATAAATCAAAATTAACTCTTCTCATACTCACCTCTTATGATAGGGCGGATATTTCACCGCCCATACCTTTAATTAATCAAAACATACAGTAACGCACCTACTATGAAAACTAAAGGTACTATCGCCACACCTACGGCAAAATACGTAAGTTGTTTTAACTCTTTTTCTTTTCGTTGCCGTTCTGCCTCTAGTATCCACAGGATATAGCCTTTTCGTTGTGGCACATTAATTTTTCTAGGACTGCACACTATCTATTCACCACCAATACTAACATCCATATAAAGAAACATATTGATACTATCAAGCCACCAATAGACATATAACCAATCATATTATTCATCTTTCGGTTTGTTTCCCTAATGCGCCTTTCAAATTCTAATTTATTAGCTATAATCTCGCTTTCATAATTAATTCGTAACATCGCTAGTTTTAACTCTAACTCTCGTTCTTTAGTCAATGGTTCTCTAGTTAATTTATCCATTATTTATTTTCCTGTGCTGCCATAACCACCAGCACCACGTTCTGTTTCGCTTAATTCATCTACCTCTACCACATCGACTAATTTAATCGGTACGATGATTAGTTGTGCGATGCGATCACCTCTATTTATTGTGTAGTTTTTGCAAGATACATTCTCATACACAATGCTAATCTCACCTCTATAATCTTCATCGATTATCCCAACGCTATTGGCACATCGTAGCGGTGTATTGCTCATACTACTTCTTGGTGTTAATAACCCCATGTGATGAGGTGGAATTTCAACTGCTACACCCAATGGAATTTGTCGCTTACTATCCGCTGGTATAGTTACACTAAACGGACAATATAGGTCTAACCCAGCGGACACTTGCGGTAAATCGGAGTTCACCTTTCCTCTTGTTGGTAGGTGTGCGTATTCACTAACCAACTTTACTTTCATTTGTTCCATTAAAGCTCCCCTAACATAACTAACGCTCTTTTTACTGTTTTTCTATCTGCACCTAGCTGTACTCCTATTTGTGTCAAGGACATTCCATCGTGATGCATTTTCAATAATGAATTTTTATCTAACTCACTTACACGTGTATATGTTTTCTGTGGCTTCGTACCTTTCAAACCTAAACAACATAACGCTCTACCAGCACTAATATTTCCATATACACAAGCTGCTAGTGCTAACCAATTAAGGTTATTATCAGGCACAAACTCACTCATATTAACCGCCATTGCTCCACTCACTTTCCTTATATAACTTAAACCAATCATCTGCGCTCATAACTACAAGCCACTTTTGATTGCTTTTCTTCCAAGCCACAATAGGTATATCTCCATTGTTTGCTTGTTTTGCATCATGTTCTGCTTGTTCATAAGCCTTGCGTACATTCAGATTTTCAACAAATTTGACCTCTTGATGTATGTTAGGTAAGCCTACACAGTCCGATGCATCACCTGTGTTACCACAATATTGTGCAGTTCTACGGACTTTATCAAACCCATGTGACCTACACACATCTCTCCACATTCGTTCGCCTCTAGCACCTTTTTGTTTACTGTTTATTGGCAATGATCATTACCCCCTATATACTTTTCACCCATAATACCCAACAGGCGTATACTCATCTTTTATGCAAACATTCTTTTGTTTTTTGTAAACATCAACATACGTTTCTTTCTTTTCACCGTTATATGTAACTTCAATGTATTCATCGATTTCTTCACCACTTACTAATGCTTTCCAGTTTTGTAGGGTTTTACAAAACCAAACAATGTACATTTTCTCCTCATTTATTTGACCTGTAGAATAACCAAACTCTTGAAATAATACTGTTCTTGCTGCATTAATTGCTTTTTCTTGAAATTTATTCATATTAACCTCTATTCACCCATTTCATACACCCAATTCTCATATAGTATTCCTTTTCCTTTTCGTTCAATTTAACAGAACCTTTTATTCGTTTTGCTCTTTTTACAAAACCACCAAAATCGTAAAGATTACCTCGAAAATCAAATGTCTCTATTTCATCGATTAAGATTAAACCAGCATCACCAAGCATTTTATCGATTACTTCATAATGATCATCGTACAATTCTCTAGGTACTGCATAATACAAATACATAACATTGTGATTGTCATGGTAACGTGCTTTTTTGAAATCATTCCTAAAATCGTTTATATCAGTTTTGATTTCAACTTCTGTTAAATGCAAAGTGTTTAAGTTGAAGTAGATAAAGTCAGCCTCATAAGGTGGTTTTCCACTATCCCTCATCATCACATTTGGTATACATATATTTTTAAGAAATAGATGCCGTCCTAATGCATCTTGAATATCTTGTTCTGTCATTCACTCATCCCTCTACGTATTGTTCACACCTCTTTAAAATATCTTTTACTAACTCCAACGGAATATGCGACCTCATGTTGTATCGATTTATTCCTTTTATGTTTAACTTGTTGAATTTGATTTGGTTTTTCATATCATCTTTGAGTAGTTTCAAATCGATATTGCTACCAAACTTTGTTGGTTTCTTAACTGGGTAATCATAGTTGTTGTAATATGTTAGGTTTTCATACGGAACATCAAACCCTATTACATTCTTGATATACTCCCATATCCGCCCATATGCTGGGTTTTCAATCACGAATACTTTAGGTTGATAACGCTCAATGATTTTTAATGTGTTGTATATGCACATCTCACCATTGATACGTGTTAGGAATGACTTATCATATTTGAACTGGTAGTTTTCATAATCAATGTGATTTCTGATTGTGAATTTACTCCCTTGTTCATATTCACCAAACAAGTTGATAGTCATATCCTTTTCTTGTTTCCAGCAAGCGTTTCCACCTTTCATGGCACTTGCTAGGCTCCAACTTTCACAGGGCGGACTGGCTAGAATAACATCAGGTCTATCTAGCTTGTCCAACGGTTCCCATAGTGCGTTAGGTTTATGTAGCGTATTGACTGCAAGGTCTTGGTTTATACACGCATCACCAATGCCTATTGATGTGATCGTGTGCTGCCCCCCCATATTCACGTTATATTCATCTACCGCTTGACGATAGCAGCCGTTGCCATCATCAAATAACCCCCATATATGCATCCTCTTTCCCATTCACCTCTAATCAATCACCATACACCCATACTTTGCTTTTCTCATACGATGCTTAACTTTCTTTACATTATCCCCAAGGTACGCTAACACATCATTCTGTTTGATTGTGTTCTCTTGCATCGTTTCCCTTTTGCGTTTATACATTCGATACGCTGGACACTTAACGTGGCAAGCTACCTCCCTGTATTCGCATCCCTTACATGGTGCATCCATTTGATACTTACTCCTTAAAAAACACTAACCATACTGTTTTACCTCTACGTTGGCCAATTAGTGGTTCATGCGGTAACAAAGGTTTTACCATTGGCAATGTGATTTGTTCCTCGTTCCATTTAAAAATCATTGTTCCGTTTTGTTTTAACACTCGCCAACACTCAGATAGTCCTTGTTTAATATCTTCTTTCCACGTTTCATCTAATCTTCCGTATTTCAATTTTAAAAATGATGTATCACCAGCTTTCAGTAAATGTGGTGGATCAAAGATAACAAGATGAAATGTTTCATCCTCAAAAGGCATCTTGCGGAAATCTGCAATCACATCAGGCTTTACAATTAATTTCCTACCATCGCATAGCGTTGTGTCTAATGTGCGGTTATCCATATAAACAGTTTCTTTGTGTTCTTTATCAAACCAAAACATTTTAGAACCACAACAAGCATCTAATATTTTCACATTGGCCACCTAGAACGGAATATTTTCATCTTGGTTTGTGTTTTCAAAACTTTCAAAGTTACTTGGTGCAGTTTCATCATTTGTTAATGATGTACCTACAAAGTTGGCTACCACTTCTGTTACATATCGTTTTTGTCCATCTTGTGTTTCGTAACTGCGTGTCTGTAACCGCCCCTCTACAAAGCAACGATTGCCTTTACGCAAATTACCGATGCTTTCTCCTAGCTTTCCCCAAGCTACACAGTTGATAAAAGCAGTTTGTTCTTTTGTTTCACCATCGCTCGTTGTGAAAGTATTGCTTGCTGCTACATTGAATGTGGCTACCGCTTTTCCAGATTGTGTGTAGCGTACTTCTGGATCATGTGTTAAATTGCCTAAAATTTGTACATTGTTCATATATCAATCTCCTTTAAATCTTTTGTTCAATACACATTCTGCCTTTATAGATACGCATCATTTCTTCTAAATTCTCAAAGGTTCGTGCATCTGCTTTTGCAATCATTTCCATTTGTTTTGATGCCTCTTCTTGTGTGTCCACGTTTAGAGGTATCTCAATAGTGATAACCATCTTTCGTTTTTTGCTTAGCATTTATCCCCCTCAACATAATCTCCAATGAGATACTCTTTTGTTTCTATCACCACATATGATGTATTTTCGTATTTGTGTCTTTTTTCCCATGATTGAAATACTTTTGTTAGTTCTTCACTTAGTTCGTCGATGTGTTCATTTTTAACATTTTTCATGTAATCATCTGACCATTCAGCGATTTCATCATCTAAGTTATAATCACATACATTCCAAATAACATGCTCGCCGTCTACCTCTGGTACATATCGGTATGGATGACCAACTTCTATCGTTGTCTGTAATAACTCCTCTCGACTTAAAGCACCATAATCGCCGTAGTCGTATTCGTTATCTACATAATCAGCGATAGCCATTTTAATGCTATCTTGCGGTTCGCCAGCCACTTCATCATTAACCCAACAATACTTTGTTTCATCTTTAACTAACACAATCTATCACCCCTTACCAATAGCTGATTTGATTTAATTCAGCATCTACTTCATCAACAAACACATCGTAGTTAGGATGAATGTGGCAATCGACTGTTGCCTCATTCCTCATAATTTCAAGTAGGTTATCAATCTTTACCCTTGCTTGTTCCTCGCTAGTTGCCATGACTTGAAAACTAACGTTAAAGCTAATGTTTACACTTACATCAAACTCTTTCACTCTTTCTTTCATCTATCCCCCTATTGCCTGTTTCAACAACTCTTTCCCTTTGTCAGATATTTTGCTTTTGTTGATTATTTCTGTTACATCAACTGGTTCTTTTGCTACCTCTACCAAATTACCAGTAGCTGTCATTTCGATTTGCTTTTGACCTGCATTTAGCAACGCTCGTTCATGCTCTGCTTTCTCTCGTGCTTTAAGCAACAAGTGATTATCCTTAATTGAGTTAGATAATCTCAATCGTTCACGTTCTCTTGTTTCTTGCACTTCATAGTTTTTGACGAATTGTGAACGGCAAGACATTTCGTTGAAGTTATCGCCATTTTGAGGGTCGAACGATTTCCATATTGCTTTGGCACATTGTTTTGTTAAACCCTCTAATTTATCTAACCCTTTTTCGTAGCCATATGATCTAGCTACTTGATACACTCTTTCCCATGCATCTTGTGCAGTAGGTAGTTCCTCATGTGCATTTACAAAGGCACTTAATGCGGAACATTCCTCTCTGATTTCTGCAATCGTTGGTAAGAATTTACATCTATCAATTAAATTATTCACCGCTTGTTCTAACGTAACTGGGTTAATATCTGATAGCTTATAAACATATAACTTCATGCGTTCCTTTGGCATATCAGTACTGTACGCTAGCTGTAACATCGATAGTGCTTTCACTATCTGTTGCTGATTGTTCATTTGCACCCCCAAACTCTTGCATTAAATCATTAACAACATCAATGGCTTGTTGTTTCTTACTCACTTTTACATTTCTGTATTCGCTACGTTCCCATGTTCTGACTGCTGCTTTCCAGTCTTTCATGGAGTTTTTACCAACTTTCCAACCATTACTTTCGTAATAGTCAAAGAAATGTTCAGCGTTTACATTGTTGTTTCTTTCAATGCAGTACTGTTCGATTTCAGATAGAGTAGGTTTTTCAAAACGCTTGCGTTTTGTTGTAGTGCTTTTTGCACTACTATCTATCTCTATCTCTAACTCTTTCTCTATCTCTAACTCTTTCTCTATCTCTCCGTTACACAATTGTTTCGCTTGCGTTACATCAGCGTTACATTGTAACGCTTTTTTTCTTTCTCGATGCTTACGAACCCTACTAGCGACTGCGGTTTCACACCCTGTACTATCTTTTGTATCAGGCAAGTAATATTCCTCATCAGAACACATTTCAAGTAGTCCGCTTTTGAGTAAGTACTGTATTGTTATTTGTACATTCTCTTCTTTTTCATCAAGATCTAATGCGAGTTCTGATGCAAAATCATCTTCAAGTCCATCAAAGTAAAGTTTTCCATCACTCATGATTGAACGTAGTAACATTTTGAGATAGATAATTGTATAGGTATCACCACCTGCAATCTTTCGTAATCGTTTAATTTCTTTTCTTTGGAAAAAGTCTTTATGCAACTTCAACCAAAAGTATCTCTTCGGTTCGCTCATAAGCTAATCTTCATTCACTTTAGATAAGCATTTATCAATCTTATCTAGCGTATTTGATAAAAGCTCTAGTTCGTCATCATCTCGTACTTGTTTGTCAAAATTAACACGATTGATTACATCTAACACTTCTTTTAATTCAGCAATTTCTTTTTTATTAATTTGATATTCGCCATTTGCTCGTTCTAACAATTCAATACGTTTGATTACATATAATTCAACTACATCAATTCGCTTCATATCTTTTCGTCCTTTCTTTAATGATCGCTTCTAACTTCTTTTTTGTTTCTTTAGCAAACACTCCATGTGCTAAATTCTCATGGCAATATCTACATAAACACGCTAGGTTATTTAATTGGCTTGTTCCACCTCTACCTCTAGGCAATATGTGATGTACCTCACTAGCAGGTGCTTCGCATATCACACAACACGGATAGCCATCTATACTATCTCGTTCGATAGCTTGTGGTCTTGTTATTTTGTAAAGTTTATCGTCATTCCTTTTTCGTTTGTTCACTATCCCACCCCTCTATGAGTGATTGAATGTATTCACTAGGTTCTAACTTAATACCTAGTTGTTCGCATTCATCAACTAAACACTCTATTAATCGGCTCATTTCTTTTGTGTTGTACACGCTGCTGCCGTGGTAACACATGATGTTGTGGTAGCCTTTGATGCTCTGACATTCGCCAGCATCTTCTGCTAACCAACCGATACCATGTGCCTGCCATATTTGGATGTAGCGTTCTATGGCATCTTCACGTACTGGTACGTAACTAAAGTGTCCACAATCTTTGATTGCCTTTCTATACACATCTTCTTTTGATGTGTACCCAGTCTTACTTAACTCTTCCGCTATCTTTTGACATAGAACCCAGCAATATGCATTAGCGTTCATGCTACGTGATTTTGATTTCTTTTTGATTTCAATCACGTATTCTTTTTCTTTATCTAATTTCGCTAGATCATTGTCATGTGGTGCTGGTATTACTACCATTACACCTAGCGGACTACGGAGTGTTTCAATATTACTTGTTGTCCACTTCATAATGACATCAACCAAGATTTAACTTGTTTTAACTCTGTTAGGTCTAACAATTTTGAAGATGATTTATTGAAAGTTGTTTTGATATAAGATGCTACTGTTTCATTCGGAATACCTTTTACTTTTACAAGTTCTGTTACTTCATGTAGTACTTGTTTTGTTAATTCGGTTTCATTGTTGCTTTGTGCATCATCATCTTCATCCCAAGCCACACCAAGAATAGAGGATAAGGAATATCTTCTTGCGTATGTAACAACGCTACCTACACCTTGAGGGTCTTTTTTCATTAATGGTAATGTGAATGGGTCGCTTTCAAACCACTCACCGCTGGTGTGCAACAGAACAGTAACAACAGTTACTTCATCTTTCGATGTTGATGGTACTTGTAAGAACGATAAGCCATTTTCTGAAAGTACTGGTCTTACTGTTTGCAATAAACTATCAAGTGTTACATATTTAGCTTTTAAAAAAGCATTTTCTTTTGTTCGTTCAGGGTCAGATACTTCCGATTGAAATTTAGATAGTGCCTTTGCTATCTCTGTTATTGTTTCGCTTTTATTCATTAAATCTCACTCCACTCCACACCTAATTTAATCAACAAATCATTGATTGCTTTTTGTTGTCTTGCGTTAATATTTTTAACAACGTATGTTACTGTTGCCACTTCCTCAAAAACTTGTGTAGGTTCTAATGTTTCATCTTGTTCTACAGTAGCCTCTACTGGTTCTTGTGGTGCTTTTGCTTTAAGTTCAATCTCTAAACGCTTTTCAAACTCTGCAGCAATAACACCATCAAGTTCACTAAATGGAACATTATTTACACAATGTTGAATTTCTTCGTACTGAATTGGTGTATCTAATGCGTAGTTTTGATTGAATAAGTCAATTTTCATCTTAATCATTTCGATTTTTTCAGCTTGCATACGTTTTAGATCATCATCATTTTGTTGTTGCTCTAATACACCTTTCAACATTTCTTCAATAGATAGTGCTACATCGGACATTTTAGCGGTTTTGTTTTCCCACCATTTAGGGTTTGGCATAACTCTGTTTTTATATTCTTCCCTAATGCCTAATGATTGCGCTTTATCTTCAATCATCTTTAATACAGTTTCTTTACGTTTTAACATTTCTTGTTGCTCAAATTCGCCGATTTGATTTGCGATAGGGTTTTCAACTCGGCTTACAACTGCAAGCACTTGTTCTAACTCTGCGGTAAATGTATTGTATGGAATTTTTAACTCACGTTTTTTATCAGCACCAAAACGTGTTAGCTTAGTACGGATAGAAACAATCTCTTTCAATACAGATTTCATTTCTTTTAGGTTATCTTCGGTAACAACTAACCCATTATATTTTTCTAGTTTCTCTTCAAGGTACTTCGCAAGTTCTGCGTTATTCCAAGTTAAAGTTAAATTGCTATCAATTACTTGTGGCTCGATAGCTGGTTGTACAATCACATCAACTGTTTCCATTTATTTCTCCTTGTGTTAAAATACAAGTAGAGTATTTTCCAATATCTCTACACAAAGTCCGCTAAAACTTCTCACTTTTCACTAGCGGACTTTTTTATTTTCATAAATCTTACATTCATCTAGCCAATAGCTGGTTAATAGCCATGTGGTTATACCTAACATCATTTGTAAAAAACCAGTCCATAAGCCTATTTGGTCTAGTTCTATACTCCCTACCGCACCAATAGCAAGTAACCCTGTTATTGTTCGTAGTGCGTAACACAACTTAATCATTTAAATCTTCTCCTACGATCACTAGCATATGGCTGGTGATTTTTTTAATTTCACTCTTTAACCTTTTGTTTTCTTTTTCTAATCGTTCTACCTCGTTTTTTAACTTTCTGTAACCAATAGCCGAGTATTCACTTTCAATTCCTGCTAGTGCTTCGACCTCTTTTTTACTAAACCTCACACCGCTTACATTCGGTAGTTGTTTTAGCTTGCCTTTATTCCTTAGGTCATATACTGCAGTTATTGAAATTTGAAATAGTTCTGCTACTTGGCTAGCTGTATATACTAGGCTTTCCATTTCATTTCGTTCCTTGCGTGGCGGTCAGCAGTTCTAGCTAGCTTTACCCAAGATAGGATAACTTTCTTGTTCCATCTTGATTGATGGCGTTCAGACCATTTAGCCTTGATGAGTTTTCGCCAGTATTGTGCGTACTCATCGTTATGTCCAGCCCATCCAAATCTTGTGGATGTTTGTCCATATCGTTTGTTGGCTAGTTTTAGATCCGTTTGATTTCGTACTAGCATCTAATCACCTCTATGTGTGAATTTAATTCACTATATTATTTAAAAAAAATATTCTTTGTTTCTTTACTGGTCAATCTTAACATATCAACCAAACGTGCAATTTCACTAGCTTTAAATTCGCTATCACCCCGTAGCTTCTTATACAAAGCCTTTCTAGTGATGTTTAACTCACTAGCCACAAAGTTTAACTTAAAACCTTTAGCATTAATAATTTCTTTGAGTGTGTCCATTCTACACCCCCTTTCGTATTTTGTTATGTGTGAATTTAATTCACACTCATAATATAACATCATGGTGAATATGTGTCAACACTTTTTCCTAAAAAAGTTGATTTTTTTTCACGTTACATTTAAAATCATAATGGATAATAGCGTTAAGAGGTGATTTGATATGACACTATATGACAATATAAAAACATTAAGAGAAAACTTGAAAATGTCGCAAGATGAGTTAGCAAGAAAAGTTGGTTATAAAGATAGAACCAGTATCGCTAAAATTGAAAGCGGTAAAATTGATTTGGCTCAATCAAAAATATTTGCATTCGCTGAGGCTTTAAATACAACACCAGAAGATTTAATGGGTTTACATTATTACAATGATCAAAAGGTGTCAGAATACGCACAAGCAGTAAAAGATAACCCAAACCTTAAATTACTCTTTGATGCAAGTAAGGATATGTCCAAGGATGATATTGATTTTGTAATCAACACTATTGAAATGTTAAAGAAACGTGAGGGCAAATAATATGGAACTACTATTCTCTGTTATATCTATAGTTGCTTATTTCTTTGGTTATCCTACTGTTGCAGGTGTTGTAGGTATCTTAGCCACTATATTTTTTGTATCATTTTATTCTAAACGAGATAAATCTTATGAAGTTTTTGCTCCATGGTTAATCATTTCAATTCTACTAAATATATTATTTATTAATTACAAACCTAATTTTGTGTTAAGTATCGGAATAGTTTCATCTATGTCAATATGGATAACATCTGTATTAGCTTGGATATTACATTCAATCACAAATAAATAATGCGAAAATTTATACACATACAATGAGATACAATACTCCCATAAGGGGGTTAAGTATTATGAATATAGTTTTGATTTACACTAAGTTAAGACCATCTCAAAATGCAGTATTAAAACTAAACGATGATGGTACATACACCATTCTCGTTAATAGTGATAAACCTAGTGATGTACAACGCAAGGGTATATTACATGAGATAGGTCATATATTAAATGATGATATGTTCAGCCACGCTAATATTGATTTATTAGAACGCATGGCACACGCAAGGGAAATAGAGTTTGAGGGTATCAACTTCTACACGCATATATTGTGAGGTACATTATGCAATACAACTTTACAATAAGGAAAAAAGACAAAGGCTTTCAAATCATTGTAGCCTACAAAGACGGCTATAAATGGAAACAAAAGTCTAAGCAAGGCTTTAAAACTAAACGTGAGGCTAAGGAATACGGACACGTTATAGTTAAAGAGTTAGACAAAACCGCACTACTTACCAAAGACACAACATTGAAAGATTTATCTTTCAAGGAATTTGCGGATATGTTCCTTGAAATAAAAAAGGCACACGTTACGCACAATACATTAGTTATGTATCGCCATGCGGTGTGTGCTTTCAAGTCTATCCACGATATGAAGTTGTCAGATGTTAAGCCGTTACACATTCAAAATGCGGTAAATAAAATGGCTAACTCACCCACTACTATCAATTCGTATTATAAGGTAGTGGAAAGGATATTCTATATAGCTATCAACCCATACAAGATAATTAGTGATAACCCATGTACTGGTGTTAGATTACCACGTGTGGAACGAAAAAGTATGATCCACACAATATCGGATGATGATTTAAACCAATTCGCCAAGTACATGAGGGAAAAATATCCACAAGCATATTACTTTTTACAAATAGCACGATATACTGGCATGAGGTTTAGTGAGGTGTACGGACTAACTTGGAATGATATATTCCTAGAAAATCGCCAAATTCACATCAATAAGCAACTTTCTTTCCGTAAAGGTGTTATCACCTTTGAGAAAACTAAAACCGCCAATTCGGTGCGAATTTTGCCAATTCCGCCTATACTGGAGAATATACTTATAGAGTACAAATCACATGAATTAGAATTTGAATATGGTTTAGTTTTAAACCCATATAAAAAGAATGGTGTTAAATGGCAAATCAACACATATTTAAAACGCATTGGAGATAACCTTTCTGCACATAACCTTAGACATACCTATGCTACAAAGCTATTAGCTAATGGCTTAGATGTAAAAACAGTATCATCACTACTTGGTGATACACCACAAATGGTTATGAAAACGTATGTGCATTATAACGATGAAATGAAAGCAGCAGCATCAAATGCAGTTGCTAATATTTTTAATTAATTTTTTTGACGATTTTTGACGAATTGAAATTACCACACACAAAATACACAGTAAATAAGCACTTCTTTATACTTACATCTTTAACGATCATATAGAGCTGTGTTGCATTTTTAATAATTTGAATATCTGCTGTTTCCTTCGCAGTTCGCGCTCTATCAGCAGCCGATAGAAATTGTGGCATCGCAATGGCCGCTAATATGGCAATAACTGCAACGACAACCATTAATTCTACAAGAGTAAATCCACCTTTTCTCGATTTTTTAAGGTTTTCTCGAACATGATTAATTTGTAGATGTTCTACAATCCATTGACCACATATTTCTAATCTATGATTTAATCCATGAACTAGGTGCATAACAGAACTCATAATATCCTCCTTTTATCATTATTAATCCTGTAAAATAGCTTGATAACAATGCCTACTGCCCTCCCAATTTAGCAATAGACGTAAACAACGGATACATAACAGATACAACCAAAACGGCTACACCGATTCCCATCAAAGTCAGTAATATCGGTTCTAATAGTCTCTCAAGACGGGCAATATATTTTGAAAGTATAGATTCATAATAATGTCCACAATGTTCTAACATCTTTACGAGTTCCCCACTTTCCTCTCCAATAGAGATCATTTGCCATATAAAGGAATTTCCAATATTCTCCGTTCTTAGGCTCTCTTCAAAAGAATGGCCTGATAATAATTTTGCTTCTACCTTTTCACTACATTCGGCACCATACATATTGCCCCATAAAGGTCTTGTAATATTCACTGTGTGAATAATAGAAATTCCAGAATCTAACAAAAGCGCCCAAACTTTCAACATACTTGTATAGTAAATGCAGGTCATCCATTGGTATCGGTGAGCCAACTGCC
>OGKB01000304.1_pt1 | contig 39372 bp, 51 predicted proteins | sample 1572351 | NCBI WGS metagenome assembly OGKB01 (sample SAMEA2582088, study PRJEB24529) | metagenome | biome: Human gut stool | place: China | collected 2011
TAAACATTGTGGGCGGTTCTGTAGCCGTAGCAAAAGAGGATTTAGTATTTAATACATCCTATGCTTACAACCGCGAAGGCAAGCTCGTAGGGGAATATTCCAAAATGCACGGATTCAGCCCTGCTAAAGAGGATTACTACTTTGCTAGCGGTACCCATACCACCCATTTCGAATTAGATGGTATTCCTTGCAGTACTGTCATTTGCTATGACATTCGTTTCCCTGAACTCGTTAGAATGGCGGCATTGCCTGGTACTGAACTGTTATTCGTACCCGCTCAGTGGCCAACCATGCGTTTACGTCACTGGCAAGTATTAAACGAAGTACGAGCCATTGAAAATCAACTCTTCCTATGTGCCGTAAACGGCTGTGGGACAGTGGGTCGTGTTCAAAGTACTGGTCATTCTGCCATATATGACCCATGGGGCACAAACCTTCTTGAAATGGATACCGTAGAAGGCATCTCATCTGTAGATATCGACCTCACCGTAGTAGAAGATATTCGCAATAAAATTAATATTTTCAGAGATCGCAAACCTGAACTCTACAATCTATAAAACAAAGGCACATTGTTACTAAAACGCCTTCTAAAATTATCTTAATTTGGGAAAGCATTAATATGTAACAATGTGCCTTTTAATTGTATTGTATTGAGTTCATATCCTAAAACTCAATAAGCTTCCACATATCCTCTGGAACCTGTTCAAGAGGTTTATTTTTAGCTATTGCTTCTTTTAGAATGTCAATAGTATCTTGCACCTCTTGTTTATCCTTTGTATCTGGATCATGAAGGATGACACGATTTAAAGAATCTTTACCAAATTGCTTTAAATACTCTTTTTCCACTTGATTAAGTTCACGGCGTAAGTATTTCATAGCTATCACACCTCCTATATAAAAATCTAAAATATTTTATCATTCTAATCATTCCAATAGACCAACATAGTTTTTTATAACAATAATTATAAAATGATTTAAAGATTACCTCTATAAAAAACGGCGTATTAACGCCATTTTTTTGTTGCTTCTATATAGTAGTCGATAATAACTGGTCTAGTAATGCTGCTAATTTCTACATCGTCTACCTTTTCATCACGACCAAATGTAAATAGTTTGGCCATAATATCAGGTGTAATATATCGCGTATCTACGGCAGTGATTGGTTTAATTTGTGAAAGTTCATGTTTTGTAGCCATGTTAAAGCCCCATTCTCCAAAGGTGGGAACTTGAACATGATAGGGATATACAAAAAAACCTTCACTAGCCAATGTTTTATTGATACTCCAGAACACCTTAGGCGCATAGTACGGACTGGTAGATTGGACTACAAGAACACCACTTTCAGAAAGAGTATTGTAACATAAGCGATAGAAAATATTGCTATATAATTTACCAAGTGCTGCATTATTAGGATCTGGTAAATCAACGATAATCAGATCATATCGTTCTGAAGTACGCTCTAAAAATTTAAAGGCATCATCATTGATGATATGTACTCGCTCATCAGATAGTGAGCCTTGATTTAGTTCTACAATGAGCGGATTTGTTTTTGACACATCTGTCATAACCGCATCAAGGTCGACGAGCGTAATATTTACATCTCCATATTTCAAAAGCTCACGAGCGACTAGGCCATCGCCACCACCAAGGATGAGGATGTTTTTAGGATATACTACCTGTGCCATAGGAATATGTACCAAGGCCTCATGGTAGCGATATTCATCCATCGACGAAAACTGTAAATTGCCATCGATAAATAAGCGAATATCATCTTTATGACGTGTAATGATAACCTTTTGATACTGTGATTGTTGAGAAAAAACTATGGTATCTCGATACAACCCATTTTCAATGTATTTTGATATGCTTTCAGAGGTAACCAAACCTACCGTTAAACTAAGGGCAATACCTATAGTGGCAAGTTTCAAGGCACGTCTAAAATGCAAATGATGTCGATAACGAATCACCACAATAGCTGCGGCCGTAATATTCAACAAACCACATAAAAAGGCAGAAGCCATATAACCGAGATAAGGTAATAACAGCAATGGAAACGCCACTGCCCCTACTAAACCACCGATGTAGTCAAAAGCAAAGACAGAGGACAACGTAACTCGTACATCCTTAGTATCCAGCTCTATAACACGTGCTAACAAGGGGATTTCCATCCCCACTAAACAACCTATGATAATCACCAACAGATACATAATAATCTGATAGGACACGATGTATAGATTGCCCAAGAATATAGCAAGTGCACTAATACCACCAACGACACCCACGGCTAATTCAATACCGATAAACCAGTCATACAAATGGGTTTTAATATATTTACTAAGATAGGAACCAAGCCCCATAGCGGCCATATATAGGCCAATAGTAATGGAGTATTGCCACACCGTATCACCCGATATATAAGAGCTAATAGCGCCTATGATGAGCTCATAGCACAGTGAACAGCCCGATATAATAAAGGCCGTCAACAATAATAATCGGTGTGGTTTCATCAGTGGATAGCTCCGGCAATTATGAGGGCACAACCCACAAAGATACCAAAGATCATAATGCCTGCCGCCGTATTCCCACGCATAATCTCTTCGGCTAAGGAATATTTACGGTGAAACGCATTAACCAAGAAAAATCCTACTAAGAATATAGCTATGCCAATAACAGAATACAAAAGGCTAGACACCAAGCCCTGTAAAAGATATTCCTCCACCGCTTGCGCTGATGGTGATTGAATAGCAGCGCGAACGATTTCGCCGATACCAATAAAGGATCCCGCACAAAGCCAAGCTACGGCACGATTGCCGCGCTTAATTTCAGTAGGGAAATCACCGGGAATAAAGACATCAATAATCCAATTACCAATAATCATCAGTATGATACCGATAAGGGAAAAGACAACCACATTTATAATATCTACGATATAAGGCATAATACCCTCCTACTATGTTTTAATAGCTTTTTTTAAACTGAAAATAATCGTGATTTACCTTAACAAATATTATTTGCCGGAGCTCGTACCCCCGCTATAACCGCCGCGACTGCCGGAACTACCATTACGAATACTGGTTGCATAAGATTCATATGGTGAATAACTATAATTATTCGCCTTAGATAAACGTGCTGCATCTGTAGTACCCGCACCATGACCCGTCGAATAGTCAGACTTATATGGATTCTTCGTTGGATCATAATCGGTATATGTGGATGAGGACTTATATTTTGTTTCATCTTGTCCATATCCGTTATACCAATACGAATTGCGATAGAACCAATAAGAGCGTGCACTTGAACGATAACCGCCATCATTATTATGATTGTACGCAGCTTCTCTACTTTCAATACGAACTAAAACTGTATTATCCGTAGAGATATAGACCGTAATATATTCATATTTAGTCAATAATGTTACTGTTTCCGTAGGAACCTTTTGCATCCCCTGTTGTTCTGATTGATATTTTGAAGCAACTGATATGTTATCATCTGTAATGTCTGTAAAAGCCGTGTTACCGTCTTGTGTAACTCGTTCAACCTCACCATCCAAGCCTTTAATGATATCTTGAGTCGTTTCATCAAGATTTAAAGATGATTGATAAATATCTGATTTCAGATTATTTGTGCCCGTAATGGATGTTACATATGTATATCGAGACGGATTGTCCTTAATATATTCAGATGCTGTATAAGGATGATTGAAAAAAGCACGTACATTATGCCACATGTGTATATCTAAATCAGGCGTATAAGCAAGAAAAATCACAATCATCCAAAAAGCAGGATAAAACCACTTTTTATAACGTTGTTGTTTCATGCGTTTCTGAATAACTTCACTAAACTCGGGATCAGTGTCTAAAGTCACATAGTCCTTGCTAATATAAAAGCCTTGCGAATACTCTGTTTCGTCATCCCACACTTCTATTGAAAATGTACTCGCTCCACTTTCAGTTTCATACTCTTCATAATCCGCCGAGTCACTTGTATCTACGTCTACATCACCCCAAACACCTCTAACTCGTTCACGTCCACTATCCACGAGCTTCATACCATCCGTGCTCATCCTACCACAAGGCTTTGTAAACTGATATTCGTTGCGGATTTCATCCCAGCTTAGCCAATATTCATCTTCACCAACATGTTTTAAAAGTTTATACTCAAACCATGTATCGCCATAGTCATCTTCGTATTTTATCTTCCCCAGAATGGTGTATAAATCGTTCCTGATACGCAACGTATCACCATAATTAAACTCCATAAATAGACCTCATAAAACACCTATACAAACGAAAATCATTAATTCAAAATCTAATTATTACAACATACCTTACTATGATTGTACACGGATTGTGAAAGCCTGCCAAACAACCAGATAAAAGAAAAGCTGTCAGCAATAATAATTGTTGTGATTACATCAACGGATAATTCTTCTAATAATAAGAACAGATACCACAATGATCCCAAGGACTATATTCCCAGCTACTATATAAGGCCATGTAAGGACATCACGTATATCATGCAATATTTTTATATCAAAGATTGGCATATAAACTAGTAAGTTTGCAAAAATCCAAACTATGGGCCCTATAAACTTCATCTTCTTAGCAATATCCATTTTATCTAGAATAGACTCGGTTACCTCTACATCCTTTTCAACCGATACATATTCTTTATTGATATAAAAGCCTTTTAAATATTCCTTCCTATCGGACCATTCTTTAACAGAAAACGTATGTGTACCATTATTATTTTCATACTCTTTATAACGAGCAACATCAGAAGTATCTATCTCCGTATCACCCCAAGTGCCTAGTGCCATCTGATAACCACTATTCACAATTTTCATATCCGATGGTAACGCTTTTCCACACGACTTTGAAAACTGGTACGCCTCTCGCCTCTTATCCCAACTGAACCAAAACTCTGCGTTATTCTTATGTTTAATTAGCTTATACTCATACCAAATATCTCCATGAGTATCAATGTATCGTATCTTGCCTAGAATAGTATATAATTCCCTTCGGATACGTAGCGTCTCGCCATAATTAAAATCCATAACCGTCTCTCATATTGAAAATCATACATGTAAAATGTATATTACTTATTACTATGATTGTACACGGATTGTAAAAGCCTGCCAACACTTCTCAAATTTAAAAGAGAAGATAAACTCATTAAATGTATTTTAATATCAAAATAATGACAAAAAAGGACCTACAGTAAACTGTAGGTCCTTATATCTTGCTATATTTTTGTTTGATTTGATGTCATATATATCTATTATATATGAATCGCACTAATCTTCTATTTCTCGAATGTCATATTCAAGATTAAAAAATTTAATAAGCTTTAAAACATTATCTCGATTATAATTAGACGGAACTGGAATCAGTAATGTTTTATCACTATTAATATATACTGCTTTTACGTCTTCTCCCCAAACAAAATCAGGAAAACACTCAGCCAAGCTAAGGTCTTCCCAAGTCTGGCTGCCAACAAGAAGAATTCCTTGACCTAATTTTCTTTGCATAGAACATATTACGTCCCACGCTTCGGCATAATCTGCTACGGGCACTGAATCTCTCATAAAATGTGGATTATGATTTAAAACTTTTAGCATTTCATCCACCTCCTATTATGTACCATAATTACACCATATTTTTAAATTGTATGCAATAGATTATTAACCAATCAGAACCACCCTTAAAAGATGAAACTGCTATTTAGAGTGGAATAAATACTAACGTATTCACATGATCTGCCATAATCTCCCCCTCAATAATCTTGCCCACTTATATTCACATAAACGCCTTAATATTTCACGTAAACTATTTCTGTATTGATTATATATAACTTTACGTCTATACTTAGGTGTAAATACTATGTGGTATTTGCATAACCATTTTATGTGCGCAAGACTCTGTGTCTTTGTTGCCATATAAAAAAAGGACCTACAGTAAACTGTAGGTCCTTATATTTTGGTGCGGTTGGAGGGACTTGAACCCTCACGAGCGTACGCTCACCACCCCCTCAAGATGGCGTGGCATTTAAAGTTCATGCGCAAAACTTATAAATACAGTAATCTCCTAACTCTATTACTTGCGTATCTATTTATATTTCACTATATTTTTATATAATCTGATGTCAAAATGATGTCAAATATCTACATCTCAATCGCCATCAGCTGATAACTTCGATCGCTATATTCGATTTTACAAATTTCAAAAACCCTTCCGTCACCGCTAGGCACATTTTTCGCCATCTCAATCACACCGACAACACTGCCGGTCTTCTGCTCATTGAGACTCCCTATTTGCGGAAAAGCTTCAACAACAGGACAATATATTTCAAAATTCATAATATCAATCCTCCTTTACAAATTTTTAGTTTATTTAAGAATATAATAAAGAATTATTAATAATAGTGCAAGCAGAAACTAAATAAGGGCCTATCACGAAAGTACTTATAAATACTAACATGATAGGCCTTATTAATTTAATCACTCCATATGTCCGCCCTCATATGGTAGGGAGATGTTGGATCACCTCCGTCTATCTACGCAATACACCTGCAAGGAATAATGCAGCATTACTAATTGCCCATGTATCACGCTGTCTCCGTAGCCGTTGCTCAGTGGCTTTGCTTTTCTTGATTTCGTCTTTCAACTCCATCAATGAGTTGGAGGTTTCGTTCAAGGAGCTCTCTTGCTCTCTGAGTGTCATGGAGGCTTTCTTCAATTCTTGCCCCTGCTTCTCGTTGATAGCTTTGAGCTCGGTCAATTCCTTGCTCCGTTCTTCGTTGATAATCTTCAATTCTTTCAATTCCTCGCCCTGCTTCGTCATTGAGGATTGTGCTTCGCTCAATGATTTGCTGGAGCTCTCGATTAAGTTGCTTGCTTCTTTCGAGTTCTCTTTGAGCTCGTTCCAGGTGCTCAATGGCATGGTGATAGTTGGCTCTGGCTGTGAGGTAACCTCTGGCGAGTTGGCCAATACCAACGAGGAGCAACAAACAACCACAACCAATAATAAGCCGCCTAATAGTAATTTGAGATTTAAACGCATTGAAGTAGTTCTTGAATTTCTCATACATATATAGCCCCTTTATTTAGTCGAGATCAGACCAACGTGCATCATATCCTCGTACATCAACATGTACGAAGTCCTGGTTATAGTATTTGCCAATACCATCGGCACCACATTCTTCGGCAATCTGTGCAAGGTAATCAACATCAATGCCGTCATACGTGATATCGGCCGCCGTCCCTAATACATGTTGAGAATTAGACACACCGCCTACTTCTGCATTATGTTCAGGGCAACGATACCCACTATTAATGTACAAAGGAACACCTAAACGTTCACGAATTTTGTCTAATACGTCTACAAGTCGCTTGTCGATGATGTGATCCAGCACATTATGGCCATTCTCATCGACTTCATGTCTATGACAACTACAAGAGAACTCATAATCATCAAAATAAGTACCAATTTTCATAGTTTAACTCCTTAATACAAAAGGCTACACCTATATAAGATGTAGCCTAAACCATTATTATTTATTTTTTCAAAATCAAATCAACCTTACTGTGTACCAAGTCAAGCAAGCCGGATATAGTATTATTCCCGCCATCACGCATATTTTCTAATATGCTCAATAGTTCCACCGAGCCAAGATACAGCCATGTAATATTAACTGCAAAAGCATATTGGCCGGCCATGAAGTCAAAACACCATGCGGAGGCTGTAGCTAGGCAGTACGTTAACACTTTTGTAATAAAAGGCTTTCGCATGTGCCTAGATGAGATTAACCCTTTGCCCCATGCGCTCGGTATAGCGATGTACTTATCCCATGCGCTTAAATTCTCTGGCTTAGCCCCCATATCAATGAGCATTTTGAAACCGATTGACGCCCATTTTGTGATTAAGTCCAAAAACACTAAGACAATAAATATCCCCAAAACTTGTACGTGTTTCAGACCAATCATGTATATAGCGATTTCAGCAACAACCGCAAGCAATGCTTTTACCGCAAATGAATCGGTTAATATGCTAGATGCACGGCTTATAAAATAATGTAGTTCCTGCATTATACCTCCCTTTTGTTAATACAATATCCACTTACACATTTTCCGTAGCGCTACTTGTATATTGTTTAGTGGCGTCGTTCCAAATAATATAAGTTCTATCACTATTAAGAGCACAACTTGTTTGACTAAATCCTTCTCCAGTAATTAACAAGAACGCATATATTTGTTCTGTTAATTTAAAGGACACATTTTGGTAATCAACTACAATGACGCCAGTTGAAGTGATTCGCTCATTGCCTGTATCATCAACGACACTATCTCTATTTAATAACAACATCACTTTTTTGTCTGACTTAATCGACACTTTAGTAAGCCCAGCATTGCCCCATTTTGGAACGAATTTAAACGGAGTTGTGCCGTCATATTCGGATACATTGATTTCCAACTCATTGCCGTATCTTGTGTACACTACGCCGTTAGGTGCAGTATACACATCATCCGTGGATGGCGCTGTTTTTCGAATAAGCAAACGACTGTATTCTTGGTCGTTTAAATCGTAATACGTGAGATTAATATCAATCGCCCCAAACGGATCGATATTAACTCGCATATTATCGCTTTCGAATTCATATTTTTCGCCACCATTAATGGATACTTTGAAATGTGGCTCCCCTTTTAAATCAATATAAGTTTGGCCGGAATTAGGAGGTTCATATTCAAGTCGTTTAGGCGTTACTTTGATTGTATCGCCCATTAGCTGAATAAGTTTAGTCAATATTGTATCGAGCAAGCCATTTTCTAAATAGATATTATTACGTTTTAATGCTGTAAGAGTGTTAGGTAGCTCAACTTTTGCTTTTAAAGAGTCTAACCATTCTTGACGAGTACCTCTAAAGCCCTCTAGTTGAGCAATATCATAGGCGCTTAGGCCGTCAGCACCATTGCGGCCGTCTACTCCGTCAACGCCTTTTAATCCTGGAATGTTAATATTCATATTGATAGGTTTTTCGCTAAGTTCAATTAATAGCTTTTGTAATTCGTTTGGCATAAGTTGCCTCCTTATGATTAATGCATTGATACGTCATGAATGAAGTTAATTTCACCCATGATCATTTTAAAAGTATTGTCGCCCACAACAAGAAACACATCATAAATGCCCTTAGTGTAGGTTTTATCAATAGTTAAAGTTTTAGAGCTAGGTATAGTAACATATACAGTCTTATCCTGTATCTTCGTTTCAGCCTCACATAATAGCTTACCTTGAATACTGCGAACTTTGCATATTGCATGCCCTGCCGATATATCCATATCAGTAGTTAGTGTATATGCTCGCCGCCAGTCAGCCCCTATATGCAAAGTTTCGTTTTCTTTGCGTATAAAGTCCATATATACCCCCTTACCAGAATGAAATTATTAATAAATCAGCACCGCCATAATAGCCAAATCGGCCGCTATTATAAAAGAAGTAAAAATAGCCTTCTTTTGTTATGCCACAGCCTCTATACCAGCGGCCGTCATTGCTTTGACTAGCTGCATTATTCTTCGCATATCCTCGGCCGAATGAGAATGTTCCACCAGCTGGGGCGTCGCCATTAGGAAAGAATACACGATTTTGCAACGGCTCGCCATGTAGCCAATATCCGACTTCGAGGTCTTCTATCCTGCCACCGTCTGGCTTTCCGTTCCAGTACATCGAATGTTGGTTATTGAATTCATGAACCCTGTTCATATCATCATCAGTAAAATAACGCCCAGTAATTTTATAAGCAAAATCTGTATACAGCCTAACATTCGTTAAATAGTACAAACATCGATCATAACTATAACCTGCTGGCAAGTTGATTTTTTGGCCACTCACAACGTGTAAGCTCATAAAGTTCGTATTTTTTAGCGGTTCGCCATTAGCATATACACTGTTAGCGTCTATCCTAGAGCCAGTAATATTGGCGCCTCGGATATTGCCATTTTCATCAACGCTGAACGTATTCGAGGCGTTTTTGATTATGGTACCAGTAATGGTACCGCCTCTTAAATCGCCAATATTAGCCGAGATAGTTGATAGGTTATCAACTTTTATGTTTCTTGCGTTTACGCTGTCAGCCTGCAGCATTTTATTTGTAATGATATTATCATCAAATAATGCTTTACCAGTAACGTGTAATAACCTGCCGTCAATGCGTGTGCCTGCTGGCGTTAAGTTAATGCGGCTTATAAGTTCCTTACCGTCTAGCGCTCCTAGTGCATCCGTTACTTTAAGCTCAATGCCCTTGGATATTTGAGTGATTTGAGAACTTACATGCTTGTTCAAATCGGTTATAGAACGTTGAAAAGCCTTTGCTTGGTCAACTAGCTTGTTTTCAAAGCCATCAACGCTAGTCTTGACTGTGCCAACCTCGTCCTTTAGATCATTGATAGCCTTATCCATATCGGATATACCGAGGCTCTCCATATCGAGTAGCTCTTTATCGATTTTAGCTTTTACTGCAACGTTAGTTGCGTCGGTTCTTGGCCCCTCACCAAATATATCGACATAAGCAACACTGACAGAATATACACCGGCCTCGATAGGGATACTCGTTGCATTAGTAGATGTGAAATATACAGTATTATCAACATAGACATTGGCACCTTTGCAGCCAGTAGGAATGCTTTCAAATACCACTCCGATACCGCTAATAGTACCAGTTAATTTGACATTCGTTGGTTTAGGTGGAATTGGTACGTTATAAGTAACCTCAGCTGGTGCTCCATACCCTTTAGATGGATTGTGAGCATACAAATATACTTTTCCTTGTCGCTCGGTTAGCATCCCAGCATACGTCGTATTATTACTACGTCCAATTAATCCATCGGATTGTCCCGGATTAAGATTTGTTCGCAATTCATAATAATCAATGTCTGCATTGCGGACTTCCAACCAATTAAATTGTGCTACGGATCCAAACGTTACTGAAAAACCTTGCGGGGTATTTGGTACATCACTTTTCATTTGCACGAGAATACTTTTAGTAATTCCCTGTGAATAGTTGCCATGAGAATCTTTAACCTTAACTTTAATCTCATATGTATGGCCTAGTTCACACCCACTAATAACGATTTGCCCGTTGCCATTGCCTCCATATTTCCACTCTCCAGCCCCTTCGCGATACCATGCTTCAGCAGTATCAAACGTGTTTAAATCCGGAGCAGTAAATGTAGCAACTACATCATATGACAGCACCCCGTCACCAATTTTGTAATACTTTGTATATAAAGCTAATTCATTGACCTCAGGGATATAGTAAGGAGTAATCGTATATTCATAGGCTTGCACTTCATCAAGGCCTTGCTCATTAGTACCAAACATATTGCGAGATGAGAATTTAAGGTATATCTTTTTCCCAACATCTTCAGGACGATATGGCGCTCTGAATATAGCTTCATCCACACGAATAAATCGTTCATTGGCATTATGCGAAATAGCTTTTGTGCCATATTGCCCCCTCACAAGGCCTTTCAGTGTATACCAATTATCCGTATGCATTTCCACTGTTTCGTAGCTCAATGCCTCACCATCTACCCAGCATAGCGTATTGCCACGCTCCGCATCTATATGAGTACCATTTTGCAATACTCCTCGATTAAGAACTATATTGCAAAAATCATTAGTTGGACTGAATCCATATTTCATACGCCCCATGCGAGCCTGCTGGGTTATCTCTCCAATTTGACGATAACGTTGATTATCATCGGACAGCCACACAGAACACCCGCCCCAATTATCCGGAGCATTAACGCCTACGAATACTTGATTTCCTCCAACATCTCCAACTGTCTGAAATATCGCTACGTCATTAACAGATGGAGCCGGGATATTATAATTAATGAAAGGTCGTTCATTTTCATGAACGTTATATTTAGCTGGAGCATATGTGCCGGGTGGTTTCCCCTCTGCAGTAATTTCAAGTTGCCCATCTGCCGCCTCTGATACTGCAGTTATAATGACAATTTGCTTATTTAACTGACAGATGTCATCTGTTAAGGTCACAATATCACCGGGCTCCAATCTGCAAAACTCCCATGATAAATGAAATGTATACTGATTGCGACTATATAATCGCTTCATTGCTAATTGCTCGGCATAATACTGAGCCCTTGCTTTCGTATACAAATAATGAGCTTGCTTAGTGGATGCTGGACGCATTCCATTTTTTTGTACATCAGCCACAACCTCGAATGATACTGTTTCTTTCTCGTAATTGTTAGCACGATTTAAAAATTCAACAGTTGCCTGATTGTAACATTCAGAAGTGTCTTTCCGCTTATAAATTACTAATTGCCCATCGCTTCCCGGGATTAAATCATCTGCAGTTAAATCATACTGAACCTGTAAATGCGGATCCCAGTCACGGATTGACTCATCTGCAAGAGGTACTATTTTTAAGCGGTCATTAGACCAAAATAAAATCGCATTTGTAATTTCTGCGATTTCATTAATTATGGCCTGTGCTTTCTTTGCACCTTCATTTGGAGGTGTAGAAATCAATATATCAGCCGCCCTGCAATACCGTCTGTAATTATCTAACCCCTCAATTTGAGATGCATCAATGCCTACCCCTTTTAAGATATGCACAATGTAATCTGCGGGATTTACATCAATGCCATCACCGGTGTCTAATAATTTGCCTTTAACCTCAAAATTATAGTTTGGCAAACTCCCGCGCTCTCCAAGATCTACAACGCCAGCCATATATGCAAGTCCACTATATGGCAATGCCTTTTCAGGGTGCTTGCTGACTACATACGGCCAAGGTTGCTGCCCTAGCCTACCGTCAAATAGGGTAAGCTGGATTTCGCTTTGTGGGTATGTAAATATTTCTTTATCTATCCACACTTTACCAATACCGGATATAGGCCCCTCACATAAACCAATAGCACATGCTACCGAATAGGTATATGTAATATTAGTGTGTTTCGAACCACCACCTTTGCCAGTCCGTTGAGTTGACTTATGTTCGTGGGCGGTGAAATCATCATAATAAATTACATTCCCGGATTGTCGAGTAGTCCCTAACACTTCAGGAACTACTTCACCATACGAAGCACTATTAATTTGAAATTCATTAATGCGCTCAGCTGTTGTAGTTGAGTTATGACTACGCCAAAAACCCATATTATGGTGTCACCTCCTCTCGAAATCGATAAACGGCACGTAATCGGCTTCGCCCTCGACTATCATTGAATATTACATCTTCCAGCTTTGAAAATATTACACCGTAATCAACAAATGCGTGAATAACTAACCCGTTGCCAATGTATATTGCGCCATGACTAATGCAACGACCGAATTGATAGAGTAAAAAGTCACCAATTTCAAGTATGTCATTTTCAAGATCCACCTTGTCGGCTACCTGTTCCACATATTTAAGATATTTCTCTTCTGAATGGTGCAAATGCCACTCATTCGAGTAATCCTCAATATTCAATTTATCCTTTGGCATAAGCCCGGATTCAACAACTGCAGCCACTAGCAAATACGCACAATCAACGCCAACGCCTCTTACCATCGCATTATTTTGATAAGGAGTGCCAAGCCACCTAATTGCAGCATTTGCGATTTTTTGGCCTGTACTTTCATTTGTATTTGGCTTGTCGCTATCTGCTCGCTGTAGTTTGATAATATTCATCGAATGCTCTCCTTTAAAGGAACATATGGAGTCGCCCTGTTCCTATTAAAATTATTAAATTTTGAACGACATTCCTCAGGTGTTTTTGCACACCCCGGATATATATAGGCCTCATTGCCAACTTGTGGCTGTGCATCGGCAGGGGTCATATATCGAATACGTCCGTTTTGACTATCCATAATTTGTGTAGATTGTCCTGCAAGAGGGCCATTTATCCACTCAATACCTCCAGCATTGTAATAGCCATTGCTAAATGAAGAATCAATCGTAATAGTATTTGTAGCCGGAACTGATACAACTTTTATGCGTTTTCGATACTGTTTAATATCTACGCCACACTCAGAACTATAAATGCTATAGGGACATTGAGGATAATATCGCTTACCCGGAAACTCAGTATTGAGTCTTTGCACAACTGATTTGACATCAAGCTGTAATGTAAGGCCTCCACCCTGTTTGACATTAACTTCTCCAGTAAACAAAGAAACAACCCCAATAATATGATTTTTCTCATCGAAAAAAGCTCTCTTTAAAGATAGAGTGGCGCCATCAAATCCACCATTATGAGCTACCGCCATAATCGGAACTCCACCAATTTTGTCATCCTTGTTGCAAGAAATATTGACAGTTAATTTATCGACGGCCACTTCGGAGCGTGTTTTTATTTGGTTCCGAGTAATAATTGGCCCATCACCTCGATATAACTTACCGCCATATGATACATTAGCATCAGTATCGGCCCAGTAATACGAGATTCCACTCACTAATTGCAGCTCATATAGATCACAGCTAACAAATGATTTATTCTTATTGAGATGACTATTAAGTATTTCATCAACGTGCTTCATACTTTATCACCTCACCATGCTGTAACTAATTTGAACGGTTTAGATTTATAAACGTTTCTATATTTCAAGTCGGCTGTAAAGTCGCCACTAAATACGACCTTCCAATAATATGTATAGTCAGCCGTAATAATTGCGGTAGGAGATACAGTCTGCCCACTTGCTAGACGTATAACACCTTTGTCAGTGGTGCATCTAACCTCTTGACCGTCAGCATATAGCTTAACGTTTTCAACATATGCAACAGGTTCAATATAATCACCGAATTTACGAACAGCTTGCCATTCATTCTCGGCCCCGGTCCCAAGTCGAATGCCTTTTTGCGTATGGTCCTCAGGGTCAAGCCATAAAAACGGGGTTAAGCCACCTTTTACAGTGGCATAAAAGCCCATCATCGTTTCATACTGTTCTTGATTCAATACGGCAAACGATGCGGAAATAGTATATTGTGGCAGTTGCTGAGTAGTCATTGTACGTAATCTACCGGATCCACTCCGCTTAGTTTTTACATCCCAATGTTGCATTTTGCTTGAATCCCATGCAAATGTATTGATGTTAGGGAATTTTTTTAACTCTGCCATGATTACCACGTCCCCGCTGTTGATGTAAATTCACGATTATTATCTACTAAAAATTGGCGTATGGTTTGACCGCCTGACGATTCAAGCCACCCCATAAACGATTGAGCATCCATAGCATTGACATGCACATGCACATCGCCACCGCCTCCAGCCTTTGAAATACCTTCACCAATTTGCCCGAATACCTGTTCAGATAATGGAACGACTGCTTCCGGATAATTGCCTTCACCAATCTCTGCAAAGGTACGTCCATATGCTAGGCCACCACTTGCCAACTTCAAATTTGGTACGAGTTTTTGCGGACCACTTCCAATGTCAAAACCTCCACCAATATTGCCAAGTCGTCCAGCTAGCGATGCAACAGAACTCATCGCAGCACCTGTAGCCGATGCAGCACTCCATGCAGCCATGCCGGCTGTAGCACTAGCGCCCCATGTAGCCATTGCCATTTGTTGAGCTAGTTGAGTTGCTAACGGTAACTGAGCCTGTAATGCAGCATTATTTGCTGCAGCCGTTTGGCTAGCCATCATTTTACCGAAGATCATCTGTTGAAGTTGAGCCGCAATCCATTTAGCTACAGTATCCGCGATTGTTTTTAAAATAGCATTTCCAATATTTTGAAACGCTTTCTCTAAACTTTGCGTGCCCTGTATCAATTTAGATATGCCCTCTTGCATGCTATCAATGCCTGCATTCGCCATATCAAAGAACATCTGCTGACTATTAAAATGGCTATCCATAACCGCCTGCTGATACTCTTCAAGAAGCTGTTTTCGTAACTCATAATTTTGCTGGGTCGCTACATATTCATCAGTCAAAGCCTGTTGTAGCGCTTCAAAATTTTGTGTACGCATTGCTTCTTTAATTGCCCATTCTTCTTCGGCACTTGTACGAATTAAATCAAGCCTTTGATTTTCAAAGTTTTCATTCATCGCCATTAATTCTGCATTTTCACGCTCTTTAAATGTAAGACGATTGCCCACTAATTCATATGGCGTGTTAGTATCTTGCAACATCTTAATGTATGCAGCCCTATCACGTTCCGTCATTTCAGCAAATTTATCAGATAATTCCTGATATTTGTCTTTAATCGAATTAACCGCATCATCTTGCTCTTTAGCTAACTTGGTTAGTGGCGATTGTGCCCCGGTTGAATCACGTTCAGCAGTATTGAACTTAAACGCAACATTCATATCACGAATAGAGTTTTGTAATTCACGCAATCGTTTGGCCTCTTCATGCATCGCATCCTCACGCTTGCGGGCATACATTTCCATGATTTTTTGCTTATCCTCTTCATAGTGGATATTGTTTGCTTTAGATTTCTCTAACTCTTCAAGTTCCTTATCCCGCCATTGCTCCGCTAATTGAGCACGGGTCCCGAACATCTCTGTCCACGATTCAAGTATTTGACGATGCAATCGTTTTGCTTCTTTTTCAGCATCCTTGTGACTGCCAGCACCTTTGCCCTTCTTTCCCTTTTTGCCACCAGTTCCATAATCACCGCCGGCATTTCCGAAATCTACTTCACCACCAGTTGAAGGGTTTAGGCTATCACCAATACTTCCGAATAAATCTGCAGTATTATTGCCAAAATCTTCAGCCGCCTGTGCATCAATCAAATTTAATTCATCAATTTTACTTGCTGATGTATTGAAAACAGATGCTATTTTACCTGAAACAGCATTAATGCCACGAATGAGCGCATTAATCATGCTGAGAATACCATTAATAGCCCATGTAACTGTATGGACGATTCCCATCCATATGCTTTTCATAGTAGCGCCAAAACCATTAGTGGCAATTTCACTGGAAGCAAGTGCAGCAACTAATACGGCTAAAACTGCAACAACTAAACCAATCGGATTGGCTGCTAATACAGCATTAAATACCGCCGTTGCCCCTGCCGACGCTAACGCTCCAACAGCATGTGCAGCTTGTGCAGCATTAAGAATCAATATTCCAGCCCTATATGCTCCCATAACTGCTGTGGCTGTTGCAATAGCTGTCCTTATTCCCAAAAATACAGCCCTTACCGTACCTGTTGTAACCGCCCAAGCTTTTGTAACTGCATTTATAGTGGCGATTGCAGCTCCTTGCACGGTTATTGTGCTAGTAAATGCAGCTGCGGCAATACGAGAAGCAATCATATATGTTGTTATTCCGGCAAATGTAGCTATAGCTGGTGGTCCAATGGCTGTTAATACGGATCCAATAGATTGTACCGTTTGCCCTAATAACCTTGCAGCAATAACTCCGGCACTAAATGCACCTGATATGCCACTAATAGCAACACGAGCAACAGCGGCCAAGCCTTGAAATACTACGCCGATATTATCTAATGCCTCTTTAAAACCACTATTTGCTGTCATCTGTGTCAAGCTTTCCAATACTGGCTGAAACGCTTGTATTGCTTGGTTTTGAATCGCATTTCCTACTTCTGCAAAAGTCATAGGAAGTTCAGCAAATTTAGCGTTTGTTTCATCGGCACTATTAAACATTGCATTTTTAATAACCTCTGCTGTAATTAAGCCTTGTGAGGACATTTCTTTTAGCTGGCCCATAGGCAAACCCATTTCTTGTGAAATAGCTTGTGCTAATAATGGAGCATTTTCCATAATGGACCTAAATTCGTCCCCTTGTAACTTACCAGCTGCCATTGCTTGTGTGAGCTGATACATAGCGGAGGTTTGTTCTTGAATCGATGCCCCGCCGATCTTAAACTGTTTATTCATCTGTTCAACGAAAGCAATGGTTTCATCATTTGAAGAGAACGCATCTTTTGCTAAAATTCCCAGCCTACCAACAGCGCCTGCCATATCAAGGTATGATCCACGAGTACGCTCAGCAGCTGCATATACCTTGTCCATAATTTCAGCAGTAGACTGTGTACCGTCATTAATCATATTGATGCGGGCTTTTATTAATGCATATTTATCACTTAATTCAGCCCCAGCCTTTACAGCCTCTTTCGTAGCGGTTGCAACTGCTGTTATACCTACAGCCGCCCCCGCAATGGATAGGCCTTTTGACATTTTCTCGCCTAATTCCGCAAGCTTTTTGCCAAGAACCTCATCAGCTTTTTGACCGACTCTATCAATAGCTTGCACAGCCCCAGCGGAAGTACCATTAATTTTGACATTAATTTGTTTATCTGCCATTATTCGATTTCACCCCCTCCCGATTCAATCCATTCACGTTTGAATTCTATTTCCTCTTTCATTCGTTCAAGCTCCGTAGGTGGATAAATATGTTTCATAAGATCCTCTACGGTAATTTTTTTGCCTTTAGCAATTTGCATATTAGCTAATAATGAAAAAAAGAATGCTTGAATACTATGCTCTCGCCTTGCTCTAGCCTCATAGCCCTCTAATAGCTTATAAAACTCCATAACCGATAATCGCTTATATTCCCAAGGTTTTAATTGCAGTACTCCATATGCATTCTTTTCATTAAATCGATACCACTCAAAAAAAGAGGGGGCATCAGCCCCCTCTATTAGTTTTTTTCGTTTAAAGCCTCCTCAGCTTCAATGTTTGCATTATCTTCCTCGGTGGCTTCCTCAGGGAACTCCTGATAATAAATCTTTTTACCCATAACGCCACTGGCGATGAGTGCTTTTTGTACAGTAATCATCAATTCATTGAAATTGAAGTCCGTATTGTTCATCATTTCCTGAATTTTTTCTTGATAGAATACCGAGGAACGTCGTTTGTAGTGCGCAAGCCCAATTTCAAAGGCAACCAATACTTCCGTCATGCCTAAGCCTTCTGCAAGAATACGACCAATAGGCTTCTTTAATACAGCTTCTAGCTGTAAAATACGTCCAATATTAAAATAGATTTTTTCACCTTCGCCAAAGTATTCACATGGGATTCGTTTCATTATAAAAGCCTCCTGAGATTATAAATTAAACGGTTTTTAATTCAGACAATGGACCATCACCGTTAAGGGTAATTTTACGAGTAGCCACATCATCGTGTGCACCAGTCGTAGAGTTATCCGTAATGGATGCCCAGCCTGTAACATATGATTTATCAGGATATTCATATTTAATATGAATGCGTTCATCATTCAAGAACGCCTGATATACGACTTTTAAAGTTTCATCGTTAAGCATCAAAATTGATTCAACTTCGGTGGACCATTCTTTCATGCCCGGTAATGTAGTTTTCCAACCGCCTGTACCTTTATGAGAAGCATCAATAGAGTCCGCTTTTAAATTCAAGTCGCCTGTTCTTTGACCGCCCAACAATTCCCATTTTGCACCGGTAGCTTCATCAGTGCCAACATTGATGTAGATCAATATATTTTTACCCATAGCGACAAGAGATTTTTTGCTTTGCTTTAACGCAGTTAAATTTTTTGCTGGTTCTGGCATTAATATATATCCTCTCTTTCATTCAAATCAAAAAGGCGAGCCTCAATAGTGTACTGTGTTCCCAATAATGGGCGTATACTATCATGGTCGCCTACTTTATTTACGACATGGAGATCAACGATTTGAAATCCACAATCTAATACGCATACATCTTCATTAAGCTCTCCACACGCTTTACGGAACGCTAATAATATAGCGTCAACCTTGTTTTCGAGATCAACTAATTGTGGATAACCTTTATCGAATTCATTTGTGCCGGTTTTAGTCCAAGCTTCAAGATACAACGTAACTTTTAAATGCACATCATCATCTTTTTGCTCTTGCCCCCTACCAATCATAACAACACCATTGGCTGTTACTCCAGCATGCTGTGGCATTGTAAGCCCTAGCCGAGTATCAATACCTAAATTAGTGCCATTAAATACGTCTTGTATGCGCTGCATTAATTCATACCATTGCATATGTCACCCCCTAAATATTTCAACAGAACGATATCCCTTATATTCAGTAGGGTTGCCGGTTAACTGTTCAGGCGTGATACGAGATTCTAATTGCTTAATACGAGATTCATAATATTCTAATTTTTTAGAATAAAAGTCGTCTGTTGAGCCGTTATTGCTGTAAGAACCCGGCAATGCAAATGCTTTATTTACGCATACTTCACGATAGATATAAGCAAGTACTAATTCATCGGTTGTAAAACTACGAATAATCTTATCCGGCTTTACACCTAGACGATTACCAAATGCATATAACCACTGTTCTGCCTTTCCGACAGTATTGGCGGTTACTTCATCACCTAGTAACTCATCATTAAATAACTCCGCCATATCCTCAAGTTTGTATAGCATATTTAAAACCCCTTACATATTAAATGTTATTGAATATTCGTCTTTAACTAACCCACGAGCCACATCGTCCAAGGCATGGCCTGTATATTGTGAAAATATATTAATAATGTTTGGTATATTATTTTCCAACGCATCATATAAGAATGGATCAGGTGCCGTTCCCGGATGAAATACCCTACGAGCAAACACGAAGCCATTCCCGCCACGAGGGACAAATCTTAATACCTTTTTGAATCGTGGATTAATCACATGAGCTGGCGTTCCCTCATGCACAAAAGGGCCATATTTCGCAACATCAATGTCAAGAAATACGACCCCTTGCATGCCACTATTAGAAATTTGATAATCAATCGCCTTTTCAAGATTACCTGTTTGAGAGGTAAATCTATGTTGTTCTTGCGCAGTTTCTCTCACATCTATAGTGCTTGCTTTTACAGCCTGACGAATACGCTTTTCAAATATAGCCCGGCTATTCATAGCAATTATTTTTTACCGGAACCCTTGCCGGAGGTTTTATCCTCAGGGCCCTCATCCTTAGGCTCTTTATCCTCAGGATCTTTGTCCGGAGGATTTTCATCCTTAGGCTCTTTATCAGCCTTTGGGGTTGTATTTTTAGGTTCCTTTACAGGTTTATCTTCCACAACTTCATAGCCGTGCTCTTTAAACCATTCAATGTGGTTGGCATCTTCGGTGAAGCCTTCACCATTCACAAATACAACTGAACCTGTTTGACCTGTATAATCAGGTACTGGAGATTTAATAATCGGCATAATTGACCTCCTTATTTAACCTTAATTTTACGGAATACGCCTGCTGCCTTAGATGCTTTTAATGCAACAGCGGCAACCATTTCGACCTCGCCTTTTTTAACTGCACCAGCGTTGGTGAAGTCAGGCAACCACAAATTAACCACATTATCGCCAGCCAAAGAAACACCGTGGAAGCCATCGATGCCAAGACGAGCAACATACAATGATGTTTCGCCCTGACCGTTAATGCCAATTACAGGATCATTGGAACCAGCTTTTGCACCAAGATCAACCAATGGAGTTACGCCATAGTATTCAACTTGTTGTCCGAATTCGTTTAGTTTAGTAGAGTACATCGCAGACCGACGAGCAACTGCACGAATTTTAGCAATCAATTTGGTATTACCCATAATTGCAGATGGTGTACCATCCAAGGCTAAAAGGAATTCATCAAGTTGATCAAGGAATGATTTGTAATTTGTATCAATAGCAGCGCTATCAGATAAATCGATTGCTGCTGTTGGTGTGTATTCAGTGGAAGAACCTAAAAGCGCTTTATCCAAGCCATCAAAGGCTTTAGAATTAACGCCTGAATCACCATTAATAACCGTATCATTGAATAATGCAGCTGCAGCTTTTACCTTTTGCTCAATTTGCAAGGTAGTTTCATCAACAATACCGCCCATCTTAGCGATTACACGGTCGATATCAAAGGAACCGCCGAATACTTTCAAATCAACGGTATAACGTTTACGAGTAACAGATTGTGGAGTATATTCCGAATTAATATCACGGAAATCTGCTGTAGGTTGAGTGAGTAAACGAGTGTAGCCATATGTTAACGTGCCACCACCACCTGTAGGAGATACACAATCATCGAAAGTTAAGTTATCAAATAAAAAGGACGATTTGCGGAACTCATCAATAATCCCTATTTGCAAATCGTCTTGTACGTTAAGTTTTGCTTCAGCTAATGTAATTGCCATTAGTTAAATACCTCCGTTAAATAAATTATTCACATTGTTGGGCTTCAATAGCTGCCGCTACAGCCCCTTTTAATCCAGCAGGCTTGTTGCCTTCCCCACCATTACCGGCGCCACCGTTTCCTGAACCGCTTCCACGTTTTTGACTATCTTTAATCGCATAGTCTTTCCCTTTAAGCCATTCATCAACGCAATCATCAACAGTTCCGCTGGTCCCGTCAGATTTAACATATCCATAAGTGCCATCTTCATTGACCTTAATTTTGCTAACAATCAATTTGGAAAATTCTTTTGGATCCATAGCATTTCGCTTTGTTAAAGAATCTACAACTGCTGCAGCTATTTCGGATTGGATACGTTGTGCATCAGCATCTTCACGGGCTTTACGTTCGGCTTCTACGGAATCTTCTAAGGTTTTAATCCGTTCTTGCATGGCAACGATGCCGGCATCATCCTTAATCCCTGTGGAGTTAATTTTTTCTAACTTGCCTTGCGCCTCAGCAAGCAAACGTTCGGAGGCTTCTTTTGCCGCCTTAGCCGTTTTTGCCTCATCATTTTTGGCGTTAAATTGACTTTTGGACACATAATTCTCCCCATAATCCTTAGTCACCGCCTCTGCCTGCTCTTCTGTTAATCCTAACTTGATTAATTCCTCTTTTGTCATCTGTATGACCTCCTGTAAAATATACCTTTCCCACTTCGCTTTATTTTCGTGTGCCACACCACACGACTGCGGTCTCGTTCTTTTTCGCCTGCGATACTAAAAAGGCAAATAAAAAAGCACCTGCATAAGCAAGTGCTTGATTGGTTAAATTAAGTTTTAAATTTCTCGTATTTCTGCGATTTCACTGGCATACAATTCATATTCGTCAACATATATTGATGCTTCATCAGGCTCATTATTCACACCTGATGTAAACGAATCTAATTTACCAGTCATGGTGTCACCGTCAACGAATCTGACTTCTACATCTTCTGAACGAATCTCATTATAGCGTTTATAAAGTTGTTCTTCTGTCATTTCCGTTCACTTCCCTTCGGCACTATATGAATACCCTTTCCTGATACATGTACAGTTGCAAGGCTAGTTTTCTGCTTTGTTCCGCTCCTTGCATTTACATCATACCCAATATGAGGGGATATATCAACCATTATTTTATGATTCCAATCGCCCTTTCGAGTAAACCTAATACCACTATAAACGCCTTCCTGTATGGCCTTTATAACATCAGCATGAGGGATTTCGTGGTTATAATAGCTTTTATTTTGTGTTTTATCGTAAAGCTTACCACCTTTTATATGCATGCTTTGCCGCATCACATAGCTACTATTAAAGTATGGTGAGTTAATATAATCAATAACACGATGTCTAACGTCATCTATTGTTTCAAACTCCCGACGCTTTGAAAGATCCTCAATATTAATTTTCCCATTCTTAATATAATTTTTCAATGACTCAATAACAGGCAGCCTGCTTTTAAATACGGCACCATCCCAGCCCCTAGCTTCCTCAGTCCATGATGCATGCCCATTCATTACTAAATTGCGACCATTTACGCCTAAAATGCGCTCTTGCTCCCGCTTCGGTAATGACTTCAAGTATGCTAGCCCTCCAGCTTCTATATTTGGCTTGGCTGATGCAGTATCAATCATACCTTCTATAATTGGCTTAATACGGCATATGCAATGCGGATGTGCGGGTAAATGAGGGAATTTATCTTTAGGGTAAATCCCTTTTCCGAATCCATATAAATCAGCATTTGCATATACATCACATATATCAACCACCGGATGTCGTGTACTCAATTTCCATTGAAATGCAACTACATCAGGATCATCCATATGCCTTGCAATCTCACCCTCTGCATATGCACGAGCCCTTTCAGTTCTGGCGATACGTTCAGCATGATAACGAGCCTTTTCCTGCGTCGCAACATATATGGCATGATTTAAAGCTGCTGTATTGCTCTTTTCAACAGCATCAATCAACTCACTATATGCGGCTCTAAGTCCCGGAGTAGTTTCTTGCTCAACTAATCGGCGGACTTTACGAAGCTGATATTTAAGCATATCTTTCCCAGCTTCATCATTAGGCAATGGAATAGACAACTTGCGAAGCTTCTCCAAAAAATCAGGTAATTCAGCTTTTGAAATGACAGAATTACCGCCATAGCCATCGAATATAGCCTTCGCTGTAGCTAATGTATCCTGCCCTTTCTTCATTGCATCGTATATTGCTGCTGCAACATCGTTTTTGACACGACTAGACGCATTATGTAGCCGTTCAGATAAGTTTAAGCCATCAGGTGCCCACGCATCCTGCATAGCCTTAGAAATCGTTTTTAGATCATATGGCATACCCTTTATAATAGCACTTTTAATTGCATTACCGGTTACACCAATATCGACCCCATATCCTTTGACACATTCACGAATTAATTCAGATATTAAAATACCCCGCATGGCATCCATAACGGGGTATTTATTATACGCTTTTCGTACTGCAGTTTGTGGGGCATAACCAGCTTCTAATAGTCGTCGAATTTCATTTTCAAACTTATCTATGGTATCCTGAATAGTTTGTTCTGTAGTCTTATTCATCTACATCATCGCCCTCACTACTGTTTGAATATGTGACATCAAGAACATCTTGTTGTGTTGAATCCTCAATTTCTTTAATGATATCGTCATAAACCTCGTCATCGATGTTTGGCATATATCCATCGAGAACTCTTTTAACAACTTCCGTATAATATGTTTTAGATTTAAAGCCAAGATCTAATGCTTGTTGCCCCTGCGATAATACATCAGCTACATCATTAATATCAAAGTCTCTTGGATACTCACATTTATAGGATAAATGCTCATTTGTCCACAATTCATATAGTTCAATAATTGCTTTTTCCGCATTCTCACATTGTACTGCAAAATTTGCCAGTCTTTGATTGGTTCGTTTAAACGCCCATTGCTTTGCTACGCCGGACTTTTCTTGCTGAACCCCTACTACAGAATCAACGCCACCGATGCGGTACATCTCTTTAATTTCAGAGTCTTTTTCTTTCATGATAATCTCAGCTGGTCCCTTATCCGGAGCAATATATGCTGGTGGATGGCTAGACTCAGATGGATACAACAATACATTATTGACCCCAAGTGTTAGATCCTCAATGCTTTCATCTGATGGCATTGTTAAAGTAGAGAATGTCTGAGAATTAAGTATTTGCGTTAATAGGCTATCTAAATGATATAGGCGATAGTTCTTTTGTGCCAATGAGTAAAACTCTGGATGAGGTAATACTGTAGTTTTTTTAGTACTACGACCGAACCATTGAACTACTGGCACACGGCCGAGATTATGCTCGCCCTCTGCAATAACCCCTTTCCCTTTATCTCGAATTTTCCAATCGGTATCAGTCCACTCGTGATAAATAATTTTTGTCTTCCCATTATCATCAATGATTGACTCTTTATATTCAAAACGAATAATACGGCCCTCATTATCTAGTTTCCAGCCTGTTACATCAGCAGGCTCAACAGATAGCAAATAAGGAAGTCGTCTATCTTTCACATTATCGGCAACACTAGCACCAAATTCAGACTCGTTATTGACGATAACATAAACTACTCCATACAGCTTTGCTGTCATAGCTTGCTGTTGGATATATTCTTGTAATGATGTCCCCAATCTATCAGCATTTTTTAAAAATACATCAAATTTTGCCGTAGAATTGTACTCACGTCTAATCTCATCATTGAAAATGGGGTCAACGTTAGCATTAACAATCGGTGCAATATGATTAGAATAACTTGATAGCATCTTTCGGAAATTATAATTATCTAGGCTTTCTCTAGGGTGCTGCTTTAATCCTCTCCCTAATGAAAATAGCCCAGAACCATAATATGCATCATGCAACAGCTTATATGCATATTTCTGTTCGCTGCTAATATACATGAATAAATTAACCTCCTAATAAATATTGGAATTAATAGACTTAATAACTGGAGCATTTAACCGCTCAACAACACCAGTTGTTGCATCCGGTGCATCATCATGAGCATTTTTGCCCTTACGCTGATATTTGTACATAGCCGAATAGTATTCCGGCCATAGTTCTTTAAAGTTTTCCGGATATAATACGTGATCCATAACTTGTGTAGAGTTAGATAATATTCTAGCCTCTTTATTTTTGCTTTGATGGAACGTGACAATCTTAGTACGATTGCCGGGATATTCATCTTTAAGAATTCGCTTAACATTACGAGCGAATCCACGGCCACCGTTATTAGATTCAATATCACTGACATTCACCCCATTACGATGCAATAATTCTGCGGTTTTCCTTTCGGTAACCTCCATAGGCGCATCAGTAAATAGAATGTCCAATATATAAGCATTATCGTTATAAACGCCGTACACAATAGCACATAGCCAATCTTCGCCAGTATCAGCAGAATCAACATATGCCTTGACTGCAGAAAATAAAGGATATCCCTTATCATCTCTTGGAATATCCTTGTAAGTACTAAAGTATGTATATAGACGGCCCTTAACATCAATAGGCTCTTGCTGATAGTTAGCTGATGCAATATCTTCGCCCATTGCTCTGACTTTAGAAAGGTAACTGTCTTTTGATAACACATCATCACATAACATAGTGCCATCATCCTGCACGGCTTTCATCATGATAACTTTAGGCTTAAATTTGGGATCATCAGCAAAATGTTCAATGGCTCGACCAGCTAAATCATCACTTGCCCAACGAGTCATAATGATAATTATTTTTCCGCCTTCCTCTAAACGGGAAAGCATGGTGTTGGTGAACCAGCTCCAGTGAGCTTCTTTAACATTTTCATTATGTGCTTCCTCAGCATTTTTAATGATGTCATCAATAATTAAAAGCGAAGCACCAAAGCCAGTAGATGAACCATCGGGCGAGGTCGCTAAATAGCTATTATAGCCATCTTTTAACGACCACATATGTGCAGCACCGTCACCCTCTTTAATCTCTACACCACAAAAAACGTCTGAAAATACGGTGATATTATCATCTGCCTTGATTTCCTTAATTGAATCACGCACACCCTTTGCAAACGACTTTGACAATGTAGCATTATATGAGCCAGTCATAATCTTTTCTTTATGATTTTTACCAAATGCCCATTTAACCAAGTTCTGAGCGGTGCGGCTTTTGCCGTGACGAGGAGGAAGATTTACGATAAGCACATTATAAATGTCGCTTTCATAGAACTCTTGCAAGGCATTACATAGTTCTACTAAATATTGGCGGTCAGTCCTATAAAAATCGCCTTCTAGCAGATGGCAATAATAAAAGAACTCACGTCGTGCGAGTTCTCTTTTTGCTTGAACTATGATTTTATCTTGTTTAGTCATGGCCTATCAACTTCTTAATATCATCGGTAGATACACCATCGAAAGGGTTATTGACCTGAGCTTTAAGTTCCATTTCAGTTTGGTCCTTTTGTCCCAAGAACTGCTTGCCAAGAAATATTGCCATTGCTGCAGATCTATCAGCGAGTTTCCATTGCTTACGTCGTAAACTTATCTTTCCCGCACTTCTCTTTTCTGCAAAAATGTCGGAGAAAGTCTTTCCATATGTTCGCTTACACCAAGCATTGAGCGTCTTATCAGAAACACCGAGCACAAGCAGAATTTCGTCCTGTGTCGCCTGTATCTGACACATAGCTTCAAACTGTTCCTGCTTAATGACTTTTTTCGGTCTACCAGTTCTTGCCATCTCTTAACCCCCTTTCGATTTTTTCCATCTTTGATTGAGAATTTTAGGTGTGCAACAATCCCAATTTACACGATGATGCATCCTCATATGCTTATCACCCATTGCAGCAATTTTCACGCAAGAGGGCGAATACATCACAGAATAAAAAGACTTAACAAATGTGCCATTATCAAGGTAGGTGCTCGTCATTCCTCCAGCGTTCGACTGTGTTTGTTTTTGATTCAACATAAACTTACATATCGTAAACATCAATACCCCTTGTTGCCCTAATAGGGTATATGTATTTACATCTTCATTTACCCTGCCAAGAAATTGAAACGGCTTTTCCGTATCACAGAAAAAGCTGTTCATAGCCTTTCTCAGTAGTTTCTTTTTGAAGTTTCCATTATCTATGCCACCAATTAAGTCTCCACCTTGCGCAAATGCAACCGTGATGGCTCCTGTCGATTCTAAAAAACGTAACATCGCTTCAAATACATCATCAATATGCGTTGTGCTGGTAGATAGTAAACGATCACCTACTTGATATCTATGAGCGAATAAATTGTAGTCATCATCAAACTCAACAAAGTATCTTATATTTTTTTCTGCAGCAATTTTGAAACAAGCATTTCGTGCATATACTATGGTTCGCCTGTCATCAAATGTATCAGCCGTATCAAATGTTTCTGATATTGCTAACTTATCAAACATTACAACATGGTCCACGCCATAGGTGCTGTAGTAATTTTGTGCTTGCTCATCCTCATTATCTATCACAATAAACCATTTGCCTGTATATCCTGCTTTCTGCAGTGCTTTTAACGTAATAACATTATCAGCCCGCCCATGGCTTAATATAAATACGCAGAAATTATCACGCATCATCATCACCTAATATACTTTCAAGGCAGTTCCCTTTGACCTCTTGGGTACTCTACCACGTAAATCTAGGCATGAAAAAAGGACACCTGATTCGGTGTCCTCTTCACAAAACTGTATGCAAGAAGGTGTATATAGTCGTGTCGATTTCGTCATTAGGAGCCACTTACAATTTATCGACACTATCATTATAAAACGTCCATAATGACATGTAAATGACAGCTTTGTGACAATTTGTCAAGTTTCAGTTGTGTGCAATCAAACTGCTTGGATTCCCCATATTAATAATGCCATGTCGTTCTCCGCCTGCTCTAAGTATCGATATACGGTCCGCTTTTCAACATTCAATTTGTCAGCCACAGCATCGACATCTAGCTTATCAATGTAAAAATACACTAGCGATTTAAAGTACGGTTGATTGCGATAATTACATTGTTTTCGATATACATCAAGCATATTATCGACATGCTCTAATATCAATTCTGTCCGACGTTTACTAGCGAGAATGGATTCAACGCGCAATACTCCTCTACGATTAAATAGCTCGGTTAAAAGCAACTGCAGATCAGTCGGAACACTGCTTTCAATGTCAGCTATGGCATTTTCACAATGCTCTTTGAGCTCATTGTACCCAGCTAATAGCTTTTTTGTATTCTTTCTTGCCTGCTCTCGCCTTTTAGCGTGGTCCTTTTCAATCCTCTGTTCGTAAATTTCTATAGCCGTTTTAGTAGCTAATTTGACAACCGCATCAATATCAGTTATCACCTGCGCCTGTTCCAATTCTAACACCCCCATACCCCTATAATTTGCTTTGTGTAGCTAATGAATTACGCTGCTTTTTACACCAATTAATGGATCTGTTATGAAACCCTGTTAAAAACCCTCTAATCGGAGTAAAGTCTTCTGCAGTTTCTTTTTGCAAATCATCCAAGAACTGTAATTGTAATTTAGCTTCATATTCAAGCATATTTTGTGTTTCATCCAATACCGACACAGCACCTGCAATAATCATCTCATCAGATATGTTGTATCGGCTATCTAATAATTTTAGTATCTTAACTAACACTATATATATTGCTCTTTTCATAGCTCCACCAACTCAGCATAATCCCATTCACTTACGCAATGTTTTGGACTACTCCATGAAGTCCCACCATGAGACCACGTTAACACATACCCATTTTCATATCCTGCAAAATGTCTTTTTTCTTTTGTCGTTGATGCGTTATTCCATACACGAATAGGTGTATCAACAGGAATATTTGCCCAGTCTATAACTCCTAATTCTTTTGCAATATTTAAATATTGATTTAAATTTGTCTTAGGAAGTATATCTCTAATACAAGTAACCGTTGAACGTTTACCAACAAATTCTAAACTTCCAAATTTATTGATTTCTGGTTTTTCTGCAGCCAACCATACTCCACCACAATAATCCTCAGCCAAATATCTCCAGCCATTATCATATAACTTTTGTAATAGCCATTTCTTCCCTTGTTCATCTGTAATCATTATTTAACCTCCTCATAAATTGCTTCGAATTCATCTTCCTCATATACACTAATCCTGCCATTAGGTTCCTTGATCACATAACTACCTACCCAGCAACTGATATCACCATTGGGGCTTGAAATATCTAAGCTACATTTTTCAGCCCAATCAATCATCGTTACATTTTCTATGAATTCTAACAATTCAGAAACATTCACTCCGTCATATCGAACGGCTTGAATTTTAATCGGCTTCTTTCTGTATACTTTAATCATATTCATTCAACCATCCTATTTTGATTTGCTAGTACTCTGAGCATCAATACACCACCCAATATATACACCAGCTTTCTTTAGATCTTGTAATTCATCATCTTTTTTACCGGCTCGAATCAAATACTTCAAAGCATTCCCTTTACAAAACCCTTTAAACTCCTCAGGTGTTAATGCAGCCCTTAGTACATCAATGCTTTCAATATTTAATCCCGGCAACTTATAATGTTTTGGGCTTTTAACAGCTTCATCAGTCTTTTTACCTCTAAAAAAATCTCTAATGGCTTTAACTTGCTCCTCAGTAAAGAAAAAGCTATCGTTTGGCTCTTTTTGTATTTCTTCTGTCTCGTAACTCATATAATATTGTTCCCTCCTTTACTGGTATAAATTCAATTTCGACCCTGCTATTTGCTTTATCGATTCCAACTATTTCAGATCCATCATAGTTTGCAACCCACATATCGTCGTCAATAATGCCAGCTTCAGTCAGAATATCTGATGTAGCTTGTAGCAGGCCGACCAAGTCAGGCCAATGTGCCCAGTTAGGCATGTAATAGCGGCACCGTAAGGACACAGGGCCAGAATGGTACGCTCGTTTACGATAGAATTGCAACTGTTTAAGCGCTAATGCTTGATATTCCTCAAAGGCTTTTGATGGTAAGACACGAGGATATTTCCCAGCGTATACAACTCGCGAACTATTCTTTTTTGTTGCTGGTCGGCCATAAATTACAAGCTTATCCATTCTTAATGCGTAACCTTTCCTTTTTCACTTAATACACTACCTAATGCATTACGCATCTCAGCAGTAACAATATTTAATAGTTCTTCCGGTGTTTTATTAGCATTCTTCGATGCTAATTGAACTACCTGTGCAACTCCTGCACAAAATCCGACTGTTAAATCAGTAAATTGCCCCTCTACTCCAACTTTAATGTAACCATTATCGAAAACTTCTATCTCAATCTTGGCATTTGATTTCATTCTATTTCTCCTTAAATTTGTGAAATATCCAACGGGTTCCGTTTGGATTTACCTTTAAACGATAGAATAAATGATGTCTCTTTCAATCGGTCATAAATACGGCTATCATAGCACTTTTTAATTTGTTGAACAGATAAATTTGTGGTGATAATAGTCGCTTTTCCACGTTCAACTCGATCGGAAATAATTGAATCAACCTTACTTGAAACCCATTTATTATCGTATTCAGCCCCGAAATCATCTAGCACAAGTAAAGGGCAATTACGAATACGATTTTCAAATTTTAGATAGTGTTCAGCTGGTCCCTTACTCAATACGAGCAATGTGTCGAGTAAGCTCATCATTGAAATAAGGTAGCCATTGTATCCTTGCTCAATCGCTCTTCGTAATATACTGATAGCTAATGATGTTTTACCAGTTCCAACTGGTCCCATCATGATCAAGCCCTTTCCACTTTTGATATGCTCATTTAAATGAACGGCATATTTCAAAGCACAATTATATGCAGCCTTATCTTCAGGCGGTGCTCCTAGCTGCTTCAATTTAGAGAATGTCATATCTAAATATCGACCTTTTATGCCATACTGTGATAGATCTTTCTGACACTCAACTACGACAGGTGGTGGATAATGCGGAGTATAAAACTCATATCCATTCTCCTGTTTCTTTATCCCAGTCGACTTCACTGCTGTCTGTTGCTGCCTTATTCTTTCTATTTCCGCTGCTACGTCCATTGCTTCCATTTCCCTTTATCACCTCCTCTTTAACCTTATTGTTAAGAATAGCTGTTATATACCCTATACTGCCTTTGCCTCGCCCGCTAGCAATAGAGATGGCATTAACTACCTCATCAGCCCCAAAGTCAATGACTAAATCATCAATACGCTCTTTGGTAATCGAACTAATTTCACCTATCTCACTCATATAGACTCTATAGACCTTAGATTGAGTATCATTTAATTTAGTGTCGGACTTTTCAAACAGATCATTGACGTCAATATCATCTGAAGCATTTGCTTCGTCGTGCTCATCAGTAGAATAGAATATAATATCTTTATTTCCTTTCTTTCCTTTGGCTTCGTTTGCTTCGTTGCTTGAAGCATTTGCTTCGTTTTGCTTAATAGTTGCCTTTTTTCTCCCTCGGCTTTCACCACTAGCCAAACCGCCAAGACGCCCAGCTTCTCTGCGTTTCTCAGAAATTTTTCTATATTTTTCTTCTCGTAATTGTCTCCTTTTTAAAAGAGACGGAGACCAAAAATATTCGCCATCAGTTTGAAGCAAATTGCAATCTTCAATCAAAGAATCAATGAAAAAACGAGCCAAATCTGTTTGCTTCAAGGGTGCTTCGTTTGCTTCGTTACTTGAAGCATTTGCTTCGTTTTGCTTCCAAAACTCTAAATTGTCAGAAATTTGAAATGTTACTGCCAATCCAGCAAAGGTGAATTTGTTATAAGGAAGTTTGCAATCTTCCTCAACAGCCAAGCGTTCAATTAAAATCCACCACCACGCATATGACACCATGCCATGTAGCGAAATCATAATCATGATTTTAGGGTCACTTAATGCGCTTACATCGTGGCTAAAATAGTTTGTCAACTTAGCCATAACATCATCCCTCTACTTCCATCTAGTAACAAATATATCCATAACCGAGCACCACAAAGCCTGTGCCCATCGAAATCGAGTTGAAGATTGAACCACATCTTTGCCACTCAACGCCTTCACAAGTGTTAGAGGCGAGCAATGCGCCTCTTTCATAAAATCCAGTAACGTCATTTGCTTATTATGTAATAAGCGGTGAAATACATCACTCCGTAAAAACATATATCCCCCTTATTTATCAAACATTTCATCGATGTTATTATCATCAATTACTTCCCCTGTATCCGCATCAACAATATCATTACCGACCATAAAAGTATCACCAGCCGCATCTAATGTTTCACCATCAAAGTCAGTAACTGTATGACCTTCACTATCAATCGTAATAACACCGCCGTCATTTTCTAATGCAGTAGCTAACGCATTAGATCCTTGCATTTCAATGGACAAGATACCGTATTTACTTAACAATCGTTTGAGCACAGTCTTAACCGCCATCGTATGGAAGTCAGTCAAGCCCCAGCGGTCTGTACCTCCCTTATAATTTCTAGAGTACTTTTTGGCATGAGCCTGCATTTCCTCAATATCCATATATAGGAACTTTTCAAACCCATTAATAAGTTTAAAGTAGGCCATATACCCAATAATGTCATCTCCGGTACGTTCACCGAATTCATATTCGCCTGTAAAGCGATTAACACACTTTACTTCGCCTTCGTATACAGGCGCGGCGTTAATAGCCTTATATTGCCCGGTTCTCATAGCGAGTTGTATGTAGCCTTTGTAGCCCAACTGAAATTGAGCTTCATAACGGTTAGTCTTTCCATTATGAAACGGAATGATATAAGCAAACCCAAAATTCTGATTTACAGGTAAATTCATTGCAGCCGCCGTGGCACCAGCACCAATAATGGTGGCTGGGTCGGATTTCATCAATAATTCGTTATTATTAGCGACCGCCAATAAAGAGGAAATAAAAGCTGCCGAATTTTTACCAAGAATTTCGTTGAATCGGTTTTTAATATTGTCGTTTGATAACATTCCTTTAAGAGAATTATCCTGCTTTGCAGGTGCTAATTTGCTTGTTTTTAGAGTTACGTCTTTAGTTGTTGCCATTATTTAATATCCTCCTCAAATACGATTACTTTATTCTCGAGATCAATTCGCACATTGCTAATATCTAGCTCTAATTCACTGCGAAAATCTAAAATTTTAATTTCATAATCATCATCAACTTTTTCAAGTAATGATTTAAGCCATTCTGCCGTCATAATAATATAGCCTCCATTATTTACAACTGAATTGAGTCCGTGAAGGCTCATTTTTTATCACATACTTGCTGAATATATCAGGATAATCTGTAGCCAAGCCCTTTTTATCAAATCCATCAATAGCCTTTCTATATTTCCATGTGATTTTATGCTTATTGGTATAACCTACTTCATTATTAGCTAATAGCTGGCATAGATTATTTTGAGCCTCTTTGGCCCGTTCCTCAGCGTCCTTTTTATCGGCCTTAGCCTTTAAATACGCTTCAGCATAAATATCGGCGGTATCTTCTAATTGAACTGATTCAGGCTGAGTGCTGGAATATAGTTGTCGTAATGCCTCTTGGCATGAATCAGATCCATCAACAGCTGGCATAGTGTCAGTTAATACAAAAGACCAGAACTCTTGCGCTGCTTCAATAATTGCCTCTATAACGTTATCGTTACGAGGAATTTCTTTATAATAATAATCATTGCCACCAACTAATGCAGCAATCCACCAACTCTTTTTACCAGTGACAGCCATATAGTGCTGACACTGAATGTAATAGGCATCGGGAACGCTGTCCCCTTGCCATTCATCCACTTTAAATGCGGAGGCTGTTTTGCACTCCAGCCCCGCATCAATTCCTACAATTTCCCGATCAATATTCGCCAATAAAAACGGATATTCAACGGATTGTAGTGTGAAATTATTATTTCTGACACTATACCCGGTACGAATAGCGAATTCGTCTGCAACAATGCTTTCAAGCTTCGTACCCCAATATGTAAATCGGTTTCCATCTTCCTCGGCTGGCTTTGTCCGACCAGTTTTATCCATCCACACATCAAGTGCGGATCTATATTTACTTAGACCTAAAATAGCGGCCATATCTGAGCCACCTATACCACTCTTACGAAACTCTAACCATTCCTCACGAGTAGCTTTATTAGCATCAAACACCTTTTTGTAAGCCATATAATTAAGCTCCCTTCTGCTTTTCAAACAATTTAACATCAATATCCGAAGTATTAGGTGCAATTCTATGGCGATACGCCCATGAAAGAACCTTATTATTGATAGTTTTGTTAGTATGTACTGATTTATTAGCATATAATTTTGCTTGCACCAGCAATGCCCCATTGCCTTGTAGTGGTTTTAATTCTAAGCAAGCTACAAATTTATTGGCTTTTTTAACACCCACAATAATGCATTGCCCCTGCTGAATCTTATTCGTGTAAGATCTGACGCAGTTTTTAAGCGCAACGCCAATGTTCACTAAATCCGCCCCAGTTTCAGGGATAACAAATTCTAATCCGTTTGACTTTTCGGCTAATCCATCAGCCTTTAGCAACTCCACATATTCAAAACGTTGTTTATTTAGAATATTAACCAGCTCATCATGTACATCCCTTAATTTGGGATGTGTTTCCCAGAATGATGCTTTGTTTTCAGCTTCTAACTGTGAATACATAGTTATGATGTCCCATTCAAAATGATTGCTTAAAAACGGGATAAGCTGATTTTTATATTCCTTTCTAAACCGTTTCAAGAATACTAACGCTTGGGCATCATCAAATATTCTGAGTAAGATATGTTGCTTTCGGCTGAGTACATCTAACAATAATCGTTGCTCATTTATATCATCACTCAACATGACAATCCCTTTAAAAGCTGTGATTGAACCCGGATTTTTATGTAACCAACGACGCATAAACGGCTTTAAATCTGTTATATTATGTCCCCTGATTAAGGCATCATAGAACGAATGATAACGACGGCCTAAATTAATAACATCAGCGTTAATGGCTTTATTACCTGCTCTGCTCCATTCCCAAAGTTGAAAAGACAATGGTTTTGTTAAAGCAGGACCATCAGGGAATGCCATTCGCCATGCCATATTGAAAATCATTCCAGCACCATACCCATGCTCATTAGATACTCCCGTTGCTTGATAAACATCCTTAACCCGATAACCGGTAATAGCTGACATTCGTTTTTCAAACTCTAAACGAAGCACCTTAAATAACATTCTAAATTGGGTGGCATAGTTAATTGCTGCAGATCTAGTTCTACATTGATGCAGCATGCCAACATATCCATATAGATTATTTGTAGTGCCTGAAATATGCTCTAAATCATAAATATTGACTTTCTTTTCACCTTTTACATCGTCAATAAAAAGAACCCTCAAACTTTTAAAATCAAACCTGATTGTTTGATAAAAGCGCTTAGGCTGTTTGATGAGCTGGTCGCCCATCAATACAACCTGATGTCCTTGCATTTGGAGATCAACCCAATCTTTACAAGAAACAATAGAGAATCTAATATCAATAGGAATCGCATCAGATTCATTAATAATAAGCCCTACATGTTCACGAGAAGGATTAGAACGATGCCCACAGAAAGGGCATACATAATAGTGTGCTCGTGTACAGTACCCATTGCCCGGATGGTAATATTCAGGCCATATAGCAGAGAATGAAGCATCACAATCAGCATGATAGATTACAGTTTTGGGCGCTTGCCATCCCTGATAGCGAACTACACTATCATGTAATTTGGGAATTTCAAACGAATACAATATTTCCATAGCATCAACCAAATAACTCGTTAATATCAATATCGGTATTTACTTCTGCTTTAGCTGGCTCGGGTGCTGGCGTAGAGTCATTAGGCTTGCTATTCGCCTTCTCTTTTAACTCTGCAGCTCGCTTCTTTCCACCGGCCTGCTTATCATTAGCTGCAGCCTTTTTATCGGCTTCACTAACTATATCAATAGCCTTAATAATAGATTGCGACGCTTTAATAACCGCATTATTGTAATCTAGGGCCTCTTGAAACTCATTAGCATCCTCAGGCGATAACTGCATCGCCCGTTCCAATGTTTTATTATCAGCCTTTAATATTTCCACAACTCGTGTGTAATTGCTCTTATTGTTCATGTATATACTCCTTCTTAAACAACAATTAACCAATCAATGTAATTAGTTCGGCCGCTAATTCTTTTGTTAAATTATCAACTGTAATTTTATTACCCGGTACTTTATGTTTACCCATTAATGCCATATATGGTGTCAATCGATTTGCTTGGTCTGCTAATAACCATTCTTTTGCCTTATCAATTAAAGCCTGTTTTTTTGCAGTTTTATCATCTTCAACTGCATCCTGAGCGGGCTCCTTAACTGCTACCGGTTCTTGCTCTACTACGGGATCTTCTTTAGGTTCTGCATCATTTGTTGTTTTTTCCACAGATTTATTGACGGTTACATCTTCTGTAGTAGGTTTTTTAACCTCCACAGACTCACCCGGAGTGGCTTCCTTTGCGGTTAATTTAGCTACATCATAATGTAACGTTACTACTTCTTTAGGGGAAGTACTTGCTGCTGGGGTAGCCTTTTTAGTAGGCTCAGCTTCTGTAATAGCTCCATTCATTAATTCGTTGTACTCGCTAATTTTTTTAGCTAAGTCTTTTGGGTTTTTAAATTCGATTGTGAATTGGTTCATGATATTACTCCTATTAAAATTTTCTTATGATATAATGTGATTAGGTTATTATTTACCTAGGGTTGTGCTTGTTCCAGCAAGTGCAGCCCTTTTTCTTTGTTTCGCCCTCATTCGCAAATGAGAGGTATGGCAGTCTTTGCATACTGTAACCACCTTGCCAATAGCGGTATTGTAAAGACTATAGGTAATATTTGGGGTAAGTTTGCACCCACAGTGATAACATCGTTTTACCATTTCACCAACATCTCCCCCGTAATCCACCAGTAGAAGATACCTATCGTTAGATATAAGAAACATGATCCGACAATAAAGCCCTCTATAATATCAGCTAACTGTGGCGCCATAGAAGCACGTCTAAGCTCCCGCTTTTCTTTGTATGTCATAGCACTCATCGTGTCTTTCACCTCCTTACTCTCCTATTCTTGCCTGGCATCGTTTAGCTAACCAGGCATTAAACGAATCTAAATGAATTAAGCGTTTACCTCCACGCTGTCCAATCTTCATGGACGGAAAATCAAAGTCCTCAGCCCATTGGCGAATGACAGCAGGTGCTACACTGGCCAATTCAGCAGCTTCATCAACTGTGATGCAGAGTTTGCTTCTATCCATTATTTCCTCCTTCTGAAAAAAAATAATATTTTGATATAATCACCTTGAAAGGAGGTGAAATTATGTCAATACACAATGATGCATTATCTCTTTTGAAACAAATCTATGATGCTCAAAATTTATATGGAGCATTCAATATAGTAAGAAATACATTTGACAATCTATCAGCTGAAGAACGCCATTCATTAGAAATGCAAGTAGAATATTTAAAAGAAGCTGGGTTTGTTAAAAACCATATTCCATGTAGTGGTTTACCAATTTCCTTAAAACTTACAGCTCTAGGCATTCAAAAAGTAGAGAACGTTCAAACTAATGATTCTAGTCCTAGCATCAGCATAATGGGTTCTAATTATGGTATTGTAGGTGATAACAATTCATCTAACATTATTAATAACAACTGCTCATTTTCTGATATTCAAGAACTTGTAAACTCTTCTGATTTTTCCGAAGAAGATAAAGCATTAGTATTAAAAGAATTAAAATCTTTATATAATCGTATTGAGATGAAAGCACCAATTGAACAAGGCATGCTTTCCTCAATCGCTGATAAAATTAAAGATTATCAACCTTTACTTGGTGCAGTATTAAGTTCTCTTACTACTTTCTTAACAACACCTAAATAACGTTCAGATTTTTTCCCAATTCCAAATGCCTTTATTACAGCTGCTGTGATAAGGGCATTTTCTACTTCTTCCCAAAACTCTTTAGAATAACCTGCATCGTGAATTTCTATACTATCCAAAGTTTGTTGTATTTGCATAAATGTGCCAGCTAGTTTGTTTATAGCTTCATTCACACATAATGGCTTTATATTTATATCTACATTTTTACTAGCTAAATTTTTCATATAATCGCCCCTTATATAAAAAGATGAACTTTTGTTTATCTCTTCTCCTCTCTACTGCCACTAACGTTGTTAGTGGCTTATATGTTTTGCCAATTTATGAGTTTTTAACC
>OGKB01000318.1_pt1 | contig 38246 bp, 46 predicted proteins | sample 1572351 | NCBI WGS metagenome assembly OGKB01 (sample SAMEA2582088, study PRJEB24529) | metagenome | biome: Human gut stool | place: China | collected 2011
TATCTTTATATATTTTACAGGATTCTATAGACAAAGTCAATTTTTTCGATACCCTTCCACCTTTATAAAACATAGATAAAATCTATATAAATTCATATTCATTGTGTACAATCAAAGCGATAAAAATTATTGACATTTTAGATTCTTTGTGTACACATTTTCTAATTAAATCTCTGTGCTTCGTGGTGAAATCATGGGGAAATAAAGGGGAACTTTCAAGCGAATAAATACGTATTTTAGCAAACATATAGGAAAACTAAAAAAAGCTAGAAGATTAGGTAACTACTGCGTTTGTACAGTAATCACGCCTCTTCTAGCTTTAGCTTTAATATTGGTGGAGATGAGGGTACTACGCCTTATAAATATAGTATGTATCTATATCTATAGGTAGTGACCCCTCCGTGGTGAAATGCACGGTGAAATACTTTTAATGAGCTAATGGTACTTCACGGATAATAATATAACTGCGTACTTCAAAGTCTATTATAGGCGCTATACAATGATCTATGCCACATAAATATATATCATCTTTTTGTATATTAGAATCGCTCCAATATTTTAAAATCAAATCTGCATCACTATTAAACAATTTAGACATCTCAGAGTTTATTTTTTTCATAGAGTCTATATATTTATGATTAAAATTGTTTCTTTTTAAAAAATCAAAATAGTCTTCATTTGAATGTTCAAAATAAAAATAAAGATTGGTAATAAGATTATGGTCTAATTCATCAGAACCATCTTGGATATCTAAAATATTATATTCTTTAAGCATTTCATATGCTACACAAGCCATTTCTGTCTTATATTTGCCATACAAATAAACTTTATTATTAATAATTAAGTCATATGTCGGCATAAGAGCTGTATCATCTTTACAATCGACAATAGTCATGGCAAAAGTAGCTACCCAGCCTTTATCTTGTTTTATAGAAGAATCAACTTTTATCGGGAGACGCTTTTCTGTTTTATAGTCATTTAAAGTGTTAGCTTTATTTGTGATAAATCTTAAATATTGACTAATTAGTGTTTTAATATGCTCAATATGGTCTTCTATATGTATGCTATCGGTATTTATGTGCTTTGGTTCGATAAAAGTAAGAGGCTTTTCGTATGTAAATAACTGCTTAAAATGACCTGTATTATCATCCCATCTCTCATCATAACAGTCATAAGTGTTTGGGCGATTCTTTTTATTTTTTCTAGTAAGCGATTTTAATAATATAGTATCACCATGCTCTATATATCCTTCGTAATTACGTTCGGCCGGCACTTTATTATTAATAGTATTAGAGCTTGATGTTGAATTATTACTTCCTTGTCCATTATCTGTAGTCTTTGTAGTACTGCTATAGTCACCGTTAAAAAATTTAAAAATAAAATAAACCACTGCCCCAAAAACCATAAGAGCCAATAGTCCAGATGAAGCATAAATTTGTAAAGCAAGTAACTCGAACATAATAACCCCCTACAAACAACTATTTCATATTAAATTCATGATAGCATAATGAAGACAAAAAGAAAAGCCCCGGCTATTGAGCCAGGGCCTATAATTATAGTTCTCTAATCTTTTTTTGAATACTATTAACGATGCTGTTAATACTATTATTTAGTACTGTGATATAGATACGGTTACGGATCTTAACCCAATAAGAAGTAGTCGTTTTAATTTCGTCTTCCAAAGGCTTAATAATACTAGCCATTTCTGCTTCGACAAGGGATTTAATATCGTCGAATTTGAGACCTTTTAATACGTTGACAGCATTTACTTTAGCCAATTCGACCGCATCGTTAACAATCTTTTTACTTAAATCATTCATTATTTAAATCTCCTTCATAAACATAGCTAGAGCTTCTTGTTTTTCGTTATCCATACGATCGTAAACACCTTGTCTTACATCGTAGCTTAATCGTGGACTAATCCATTCATCGCTTTTATTAGATTCATAGATACCGACGATTAAATCATAATCAAAACGTAAAGCATCGACCCAGGATAAGTTCCATTCTTCTGTATAACCTGGTACATACGTTAATGCTTCGTTAAATAAATCGACTACGTTGCCCGGGCCATATTGTACGGCTCTAGACCAGATCACGTCTTGTAACGCCTCGGAATGTTTGTCAGCATGCAGTCCATTATTAGCTAAATAACGACATGCCTTATCGTAGTATTCGCTTTTAATGTAATCGTGTTGCATTTTCAAGAAACCTTGAGGGTCTACCGATGCTAGATACTTCCATTGACTAATAAAAGCATCGCTATTAACGTCGTAATGGTTTAAGCTGTTCGCATAGTCTCGGTAATACGCACCGTAATCGATACCCCATTGAATGAATGCATCGACACTACCGGCGTTACTTGCTAGTTGGTATGCACCGTAACTAATACCGCCTAAATCACCATAACCAGTGCTTACACATCCAGGGTTACCGTTAGATTCGTAAGATGCACTTAAATCGCCTAATGCCATTTGTCTTCTCCTTTACGTATAACAGCGGCTCCACCAATGAAGCCGACTAGACCGGAAGCTATATTCGTCGATAATTCTGTTCTGTCGTACAATATCGACATAATTAACGCTATAACGAGACCGCCGACAGCCAGAATTTGGACGATAGCCTGAAGTTTATCGTTGTTAATCATGTAAACCTCGTATTATAAAAGGAGCCCGTAAAGAGCTCCTTTATTTAAACTATTTAATTCTGTCTCGAAGGGCTTCGAGTTTATCAGTTAAACTATCGATACGTGTATGACTCAATTTAGCAGATTCCTCTACTATTGAGATACGACGATCAAGTGCTCGTCTATCCTCCCTCGAAGCCTCGATCTGTTTTTGCAATTCTTGATATTGAATGTTGATATTCTCGAGAATCGCTAACGTTTTCTTCTCGAAGGCCTTACGATCGGCTTGATTCTCTTCGATGCTGTGGATGGCTTTAAGGAAGCCACCGACTAATGTTATGATCCCGATAACGGACATAATAATTTCTGCGTTTGTCATATGGTCTCCTTAATATTCGGTATAAGCTTCATAATCTTCTTTATGAGCTAGTACATTTTGTATTTCAGTCCAAACCTTACTTAATGGAGTTTTATTTAAATATTCAATCGTAGGCTGGTTAGCTGTTATAAAGATGTGGTTATCTATTTCTGTGGTGCCAAATATGTCATTTGTTATGTACTGACTTGTGCCAGCTTTTTTAAGTCGATAAATCTTACATTTATCTCTATCAAATTCGTCAATAAATACAGCGATAACACGATTATCGTTATTGATACCTTTTTGGAAAACAGCTAGGCCATATCCATAATCACAATAGAATGTAAATTTACCATCATTTGGCATCTCTTCAAGTTCAATAAAGGCCATATTGTTAGTATCGTTATTTAATCTAATGAAGGCCTTAATAGGTGAATTAGCTTTAATAGCATCACCTAATTGCTTAGTTATATACATACTTCTAAATGGACCATCACTATACCTAATATTTTGATGTTCTACAGAGTTAACGCCACTTTTTCTGGAGAATAGACTATCCATGCCTCTATTATTAGCATATTTTCCACGAACACCAGTGAATCGACCTAACATATCTAGGCCATTTAAATACATAGGTTTAGGTTCTGGAGTACCGTTAGCTGCTAATACTTGTCTTCTAAAGTTTCTAATATCAGAAGCTTGTTCTAACTGTTGTTGTGTCCGGTTAGAAAAGGTTAGATATAATTCGAATGGTTTATCTATGATTTTGAAAAAGCTTATTTTACCGCCATCTGCTTTAGCGATATTGTAGACATATACTTCGATGTTTTTATGCTTCTGATTATTACTATCGACAACGAAGTTTATACTAACGAATACGATGAATAAGGAAGAATTTTTTATATATAAGTGAATATAGTTACCTGAAGACAAGTTGCCATACAACTTTTCTTTATCTTCATAAAACGAAATATCACTATTAGTATTTGTATAAGATACCGGAATTAAGGAAACAGCATCGACTGTCTTATCAGAATAATAAATAAAGCCTGTTTTAGGCATTTTTCTAAGATTCATCGCTTGAATCATAATAGATGAATCTATTAATAACAATGGATTTTGTCCGTAATCTCCTAGTGTCGATACTCTTGTTTCATTGGACGACGCTAAAAAGTCCTTTAAAGTCTTAGCTACACCTTCATTATTAATACCGTCAGATTTTAGATAAAGAGTATTAAAGTCGGCTAGAGGTTGATTTCTGTAGCCCTTTAGCCAGTTATACGCATTAACGTCGTTAAATACAATATCTTTCCCGTTCTGTAGCCTTAATTTAAGGTTATCGTTATGGCCGTCAAATACGACATTAGAACCATCTCTTGTCATAAAACTACGATAAGCTGTTTCTCTAGGAAAGTAAGTTCCGTTAGTGATACCAAAGTCATCATTATAACGATTATCAATGTGAAAACGAATATCTTTGTCTCTAGTAACGCCACCACCGATTTCGACCATCTGATATTTTTCAGCATTAACGGCATTTTTATCACTAGTTCTGACCATAAGAGCTTCGTTACCGTTATCGTACCTAAATTTATTAACGATATACCAGTCGGGTTCTTTCGTCGTGATTTGTTTGATTTCGTCGGCAAACTTGCTTAATTTACCTTCCGAGGTTACACCTTTAGCTGTAATAGCTTCTTTAATAGCTTGTTTTTTAGTCTGAATACTATTTACTTCGTTAATTAAATCATTTATTGCCATATAGTATTCTCCTTAATTATTAACGTTTCTTAATGCTGTTAAGAGTGAGTTCATATCGTTATTATATTGAGTAGTCGTTACGTATCCATTTAAGTTAGCCTTAGTGGCATATGTACTAGAGGCATCATTTTTAGATAAGTAAGTAGTATTAGCATTATCTGCTGTTACATAACTGTTTAATGCTGACTTAGCGACATATAGCTGATCGGCTTTAAATTGATTAAGGACTTCACGACCATTAAGATATGCTACAGAAGGATATACCGTAAGTATAGGTTGGTTAGCCTTATTCTTAATAACGAGGTTGGTTGGGTTAGACTCTAAGATATGGTTAGCTAAGGTAAGCCCGGCAGCCTTGCTAATATTAATCGTACCGGTTACGTTATTATCGCCAGCCTTAGATACATAAGTATCGTTAGCTTGAGCAAGAGTTAAACCGTTACCGACGTCGGTTTTCTTAGCGTAAGTACTTTCAGCATCGGATTTAGATAAATAAGTATTATTAGCGTTAGCAGTCGTTACATAGTTAGATAAAGTAGATGCTGGAGCATAACCACCTAAATCTGTTTTTTTAGCATAAGCGCTAGCCGCATCTGTTTTAGATAAATAAGTACTAGAAGCACTAGCTGTCGTTAGATAGTTATTTAAACTAGCAGTCGTAGCGTAACCATTAAGATCGGTTTTCTTAGCATAAGTATTAGCTGCATCTGTTTTGCTTAGATACGTATTATTAGCATTTACTGTAGTGACGTAATTATTTAAATCTGTCTTAGTAGCATACGAATTAAGTGCCGTTCTTAATGCGTAGTCGCCGATAGGAGCATATAACGTATTAGCTTTATCTTGTGTTAATAAAGACTTATCGTTATGAGTAATTGTATCCCCGTCAAAGGCAAACACGTTATTATTGGATGCGTTTTTAAATAAAATACGATTATTTTCGGAGACTACATTATAGCCATTAAGCTTAATCGGCGTATTGTTAGTAAACGTATACTGGCCGGTAAGAGTCGTATTCTCGGTTTTCTTAACGAAAGGAGTAAGGTCGATATTTTCAGCAGTACCAGGAGGTCCTTGAATGCCTTGAGGACCACGAGGACCTGGATCGCCTTTGTCGCCTTTAGGACCTTTAAGATTGCCTAATCTAATTCTTGCCATTATGTACGCTCCTTGTAACTAATATCGACATATAAGTCGCCATTATCTTCTAAAGAAAATGTTAATTCTGGTGTTAAACCACCTTTACCTTGAGGACCGATTGGACCAGCTATACCTTGAATACCTTGAGCACCTTGAATACCTTGTGGACCGCGTAATGCTTCGAGCTGCGTTGAAGTAAAATCGCTATACGTAAATGCTCGACCGATAGGGCCTTGTGGACCAGTCGGACCGGCTTCGCCACGCTCACCACGAGGACCTTGAGGACCGGTTAAGCCAGTATCGCCTTTAGGGCCTTTGAGACCTTGTAGTTGAGCTGCGGTAAAATCGGTATACTTGAAAGCATCGCCTTTATCGCCTTTAGGACCGGTAGGACCTTGGATACCTCGAGCACCACTTAGGTCGATAAAGAATTTGAGGCCGACAGCTTCTTTTAAATAAACTTTAGCGTTATCCTCGTCGTTAACGGAGCTACTAATCATAACTAATTTATTTAACGGAATATTATTTAAATCGTTATTCATAGCACTTACAGAAGGATACGTTTTATAAATATCGAAACCTTCACCACGGTCGCCCTTCTCACCACGATCACCTTTAGGGCCGATAAAACCTTTAAGTTGCTCTGGAGTAAAGTCGGCATATGTAAAAGCTCGACCGATAGGACCGGCTTCGCCTTTATCGCCCTTTTGGCCTTCTGGACCAGTTAGACCCGGGATACCTTGAGGACCAACTGGACCACGTTCCCCTTGAGGACCACGTTGACCTTCGGGGCCTTGTAAACCACGAGGACCTTGTGGACCTTCTGGGCCGACATCTCCCTTCGGGCCTTTAATAGATTCAAGTTGTTCTGTTGTGAAGTCACTAAATTTAAAGGCATCACCTTTAGGACCTACTGGACCTTGAATACCTTGTTCACCTTTAGGACCTACTTCACCACGAATACCTTGTTTACCTTGAATACCTTGTGGACCACGAATATTTAATACTTCAACGAGTACGCCATTATCCTTTTGATAAATGTGACCATCGGTAATAGCTACAAATTCATCTTCTAAGATATTATCAGTATCGGCATTCATTTTTTCGACCGTAGAGTACGTATGACTTAACGTGAAAGATTTACCATCTTTACCTTGAATACCACGAGGACCTTGTTCACCACGAGGACCTTGTACGCCTTGAATACCTTGTTCGCCTTTAGGACCTTGAGGACCAGCCGGACCTTGCGGCCCGACTTCACCTTTCGGACCTTGTTCACCACGAGGACCAGTTAAACCTTGCGGACCAGTATAACCGGTCTCACCACGAGGTCCTTTAATTTTAGCTAGTTCTTCTGGTGTTAGATCAGATAGCTTAAACGTATCACCTTTATCGCCTTTAGCACCTTTAAGAGATGCTAACCATTCATCGACGGTACCAGTAAAGCCTTCTTGTTTAGCAATTTCATAAGCCGATAGGCCACGAATTTCCTTAAGAGCTTCTTTAGATAGTACGATATTCTTATCATGGCCACGATTTAATTTAATCATTGACTGCACCCAGCTTTCATAGTGATATCACCGTAACAAACAACTTCATCCTTCTCGTTATGATCGAGTCGAATATCGTAGTAGAATGTTTCCTCTAGGATGTTATCGTAGGAGAACATAACGCCAGTGGTATCTTCACTGTTAAATAAAAGATCGACACAGTTTGTATCGTTATTAAATACTGGAGTTAACGTAAGTACGACGCCGCCTTGAGGACTATTGCGACGTACCTTACAAGTCAACGTTCCTTCTTGATAGCGGATAATCTCCTTAGTGCTATCATCTTCGACTTGGATATTAAACACATGATCGTGCCCTTGATACACATCGAGATGTAGATAAGGGATGCCTCCAAATCTAATATTATTCATTATTTAACTCCTATTTACTTTCTAATGCTTTAATACGTGCTGTTAAATCAGCAATATCTTTATTGTATTGTGCTTTAGGAACATAATTAGCTAAATCTGCATTTTTAGCGAAGGATTGACCTTCGATTTTATTAACAAACTTTGAATGAGCATCGCCCGGTGTTAACGCATACTGAGCAATCTCTGATTTCCTAATAAAGTTGCCTAAATCACCTTTATAAGCGAATGTTTGAGCGGACCAACCCTTTTGAGCATAATGGTTATTAGCATCGGTTTTATTTAAATAATTATTTAAATCTGTTTTTAAAGCATACTTAGGGTCGCCTATCATAGTAAGATAGTTTCTTAAATCGACCTTTTTTAAATAAAGGTTATCGGCATCTTTTTTGGTAGTGTATGCACTAAGGTCGACGCTTCCGCCGTCACCGCTGCCGCCAGAGCCAGCTGGGCCAGGAGGACCTTGAGGACCGGCTTCGCCTTTATCACCTTTAGGTCCCTTAAGCTGTGCTAATTGTTCTGGAGTAAAATCACCAAATCTAAAAGGATCGCCCTTGTCGCCTTTCGGACCTTGTTCGCCTCTAGGGCCAGGATCTCCTTTAGGACCAGCTTCACCACGAGGTCCTTGTAAGCCATTTACACCAGCCTGGCCTTGTGGACCCGTTAATCCAGTATCGCCCTTCGGTCCAGGGATACCTTGCGGACCCTGTAAACCACGTTCTCCTTGAGGACCAGCTGGACCTTGCGGCCCGACTTCACCTTTAGGGCCTTTTTCGCCAGGAATACCTTGTGGGCCTTGTTTACCGTCAGCACCACGTTCACCAGTATCACCTTTCTCACCACGAGGACCCATAGGGCCAGCCGGACCTTGCGGCCCAACTTCACCATCTGCACCTCTTTCGCCTTGCGGGCCCATAGGACCTGGAGGGCCTTGCGGGCCGGGTACAGATTTACCAGCAGTAGTTACCTTAAGAGAATCGAGCTGTTCTTTAGTAAAGTCGTTAAATGTAAAAGGATCGCCTTTATCGCCCTTCGGGCCTTGTTCACCAGGATCACCTTTAGGACCAGCTGGACCTTGAGGCCCAACTTTACCTTCCGGACCCATAGGCCCCGCAATATAACCAGTACCGATTACGTTAGAGGAAGGAATCGTAACATCGACCACTTTAGGAGCTGTCGGTTCAATCGTAATAATTTCTAGTTTATTATCCATATGAGTCTCCTAATGCATACTAACGTCGGGAACGAATGTAATTGAGCCCATCATGATCTTATAGGTGTAAGTCTTGCCAATAAGAAAGATATCGTATTTACCTTGCTTAACGCCTCTAGGTATCTTAAGACTAAGGGCAGATTTAACGGTTAGATAAATGCGATTGTCTTGTATCGTGCACTCGGCTTCGATTAATAGGTTATCGCTCGTATCACGGAATTTACATACTGCTGTCGCATCTTTAAGATCCATGCCCTTAATTTCGTAAACTCTGGACCAGTCGGAGCCAATATATAGTGTCTCGTCTTTACGCTTAATATTCTCCATTATCTAACCTCGTTTAACAGCAATACAGATGTAGTTAGCAGTACCAGGTAAGAATACTTCTGCACCGTTATTCTTAGTAGAATCATTATAAGTTTTACTGATACCGTCTTGACCTTTCAAACGAGTACCGACATGGACTTTACGTCCTTCACGCCAGCATTCGAAGTTAATCATGTTAGAGGAGTTACTTTCTCTAAAGTCGATGTACCATTTATCTACGTTAGATTGGTCCATACTTAATAGCCATGTACATTCATTTTCGTTAAAGCCGTCCGGAATCGGAAGTGTTCCGCCGTCTCGAACGTTACCGTATGTAACGCTAATGTCGGGGATCGTTAAGAATGGTTGAAATACTCGCTGTTTATCTTTACCGTACCAGCCTGGACGATGATAACAGCATAAATTAGATTCTTGTGTATATTGGATATTGCCTATATCGAGATTAGTTTGACCGCCGTCAGCACCACCATCGGAAATGGTATGGAAACCGTTACCAGCTTTGCGTTGGAACTTAATAACAGCAGAAGTAGCGATATTAAGATCGCCAGTCATAGTGTCGCCGGCCTTCTTAACATAGCTATTATCTAACTTCATATTAATATCGTCGGCTAGTTTAGCAGCCGTAACAGATTTATCGGCTAATTTTTCAGTCGTAACATTCTTATCGCGTAGTTTAGGAGTCGTTACACTACCGTCTGGATGGTCGATAGGGTTAGCTTCTTTATGCTTTTTAATAGCATCGCTAGTATCGCCGATAGCTTTATCGATCTTATCCCAGTTGTTATTTCTAAGGTTTACGTCGTATTTTTCTTGTTCGGCTGGTTTAAGTAAATTTATATTCTTTGTATAAGTAGCCATTATTTAGGTAAAACCTCCTGGTTAAGTACAAAATGAGTAAATTGAGCAAGTTCTTTATGCGTATACCGACTTAAATCGATATGTCGGTTATATAATAAGTCCACATCGTAGATAAGATTCATCGGGATTAAGTCTCGTAATAGCTTAGATACAGCATCACGTTGTTTCTTAACGCCGAGGGATACCTTAAAGTGAACATTATAGTTTTTATAATCTTCGACGATACGGTAGTTACCAGGGCCACAGATACCGTCGAGTAGTTCTCGTAGCTTAATTTCGGTATAAGGCCGTTGACCGGCTAATGCTAATAAGATATTAAATCTTCTATCGTCGATCGTATCGTCCACAGCCGGAACAATATCTAGGATGGTTTCCCATTGTGTTAAGCCATGAGATTCAGCCGTCATAATGAATTGCTCTCTAAAGATCTCGACCATCGTATTCCATAAAGCTTGCATTTCGATGCTTTCGACACGATATATTTCTTGCATTTCGCTAACGCTACCAGATACCGGTACAGCAAATTCGGATAAATCGATGATACGAGTATAATTATCAAATATTGCCATAATGATTAACCTTTGATTAATGTAACAGTACCGAGTTTAGGTATTTGATTAGGACGTAAATCGAGGCGCTTAACTTTCTGACCGTTAATTTTAATATCGCCTACATCGATTACTTTATCTAAATCGACTGCCAAAGAAGTAACGATAGAAGTTCGTACTGTTAAGAATTGAGTCTCGTCTTGGGTCGTCCACTCTTTACGACGTACTTTCAAACGTTCTTCGATTTTCTTGGTAAGCTCTGTCTGAATCTCGGAAGGTTCATGACCGGCCGCCATAACGACCGGAATCTCGTAGTTAATAACGACTTCTTCGGCTGCTTCGACTGTAACCGTATGACCGATCGGAGCTAAACCATACCCTTTACCTTGATTAGGAGTCGGATCGAAGACATTCTGTACTTCTTTGACGAGCTCTTGCGAGGGCTTATTAAATTCGTTATTAATAATAACGACCTTAACCGTACCGCCACCATTCCAGCATCGGTATATTTTAGAACCACCAGTACCGTTAACCGTTAATACTTTTTCTTTATAATCAGCACCGTTACCACCGTAAGCTTTAGATTTTAATGCTCGGATATAGCGTTCCCTAAAAGCTTCCGTATCTTCTTCGTCTTGGCCGGGTACTAATACTTCTTTAATTTCGGCATTCTGTAACCCAGGGATCGTATTAATAGGTGTTATACGACCTATACAATAGTTACCTTTAGCACCAGGAGTTTCGCATATTAGTTTAAATTCGTTTTTAGATAAATCGATTACGTCGGTCACTCTAAAATTAAGATCTTCGAAGTTAAACCGAGTACCGATATCGACTGCTCGATCAAAGACGCCTTTTACTTCGGCCGCCGTAGCTTCACGAGGGATAATATTAAATTCGAGTGCTCTTAAAGCTAGAAAATCACGATCAGCAGTTTTAGCGTATGTTTGCTTAATAATAACTTGAGCCATGATATACGCTTCAGCCATTTCGAAAGAAAACGGAGCTAGAGAGTCATATATCATTGACCCTTGTCGTTTATCGTATTTAGTTTCAGTTCTATATAAGGCATCAGCTAAGATGTTCTCATAGGTTTTATTTTCGTACATATGCCGTTACCTCTTTCGATATGTTATTAATATCGCCATATATAGTTATGGCTGTGAATAAACATAATACAGAACCGCCTTCGTTAGAAAATCTAAAGTCTTTAACTTCTTTAATTCGATCGTCGGCTAATAAGGCTTCCTTAATACGACGTTCTATCTCAGCAAAAACATACGGTATAGGTTCGCCGATTAAATCGCTTAACTCTATACCGTAGTTCCAGTCATAAATTAAATATTTATAACGCTCTGTATTAATGATTTTAAAAATAGCTTGTTCCATCGCTTCGATATCGTCACACATACCGATTAATTTATAATCGTCTTCGTACCTAACTCTGAAGGTATTCGACGTTTGTTTCGTAACGACTAAGCTACTATCTATTTGATTATTGCTTGATGTAGGAGTTAGTGCCATTATTTAGTAGTACACCCCGTATTCGGATTAAATACACGATCGATAGCTATATATCGTTGACCGCCTGTCTCTTGAAATAACCATACTTCATCGCCGACCTTAAGACCGTTATGTACTAAGTACTTTTTACGACCTTTATACTCGTGGTTATGGCTAGCAAATTCTGCATAACCGCCACCACCACTTCGGTTCTCGGTGATATGATCGACACTCATTTCCATCGTCCATTCACACGTATTCTTCGTTAATTTAATACGTTCAGCCGGGATAATTAATTGAGAGTCTAAGGCTATTTGTAGTGGAGCTTCAGATACGACGATACCGATTAACATCGTAGCCGGCTTAGTGCTAGCTACAGCATCGACCGCCACATTCTTAATAGTATTAAGTATTCTATTATAATCGTTTTGCATTATCTAACACCCGTTCTAATAATATGAGTCGGAGGTACGCCATTATGGTAGGCATAGTTAACATCGCTATACTGAATTACTTGACCGGCATCGGTACTATTACCGACACAGCCACCATTACCGTCGGCTATAACGACATGTTCATCGCCGTCATAAATTAAGATATCGCCAGCATTAGCTTGACCAGTATAAGGTTCTGCTGGTAAACCATTAGCTTCTGCATACGATTTAAGCCCTGGTACGTCTTTAATACCGGCTTCATAAGCACCCTTACACATTGGGTTGAAGTAAGATCCAGCTAACGTAGCACGATCGACACATCCGTTATCGCCATAAGGAGAAGATGTATTAAGTACAGCATCTAGACCTTTTTGTACGGCTGCGGAAGATGTAGCGCCAGCACCAGTCGTAGTACCACCTTTAGAAGAACCTTTAGATTTAGATTTCTTAAGTTCTTCAATGCGTTTTCTAGCGGCTTCATCGCCCCAGTCTTCAGTCGTAATTTCTGGTACTTCTTTATCGAAGTAAATGATATCTAAGTCCATAAGATGTTTATGATTATTAAATTTATGTGTAACAGATTCTACGTACACTAATTCGTTAATGATTTGATCGCCAATATCGAAATTGAGCCATACACCAGAACCAGGTCGTATCTCGGTATGACCTAAGCAGTCACTTAAGCGTAAGCTATGAGTTTTCTTAGCTAACAATTCAAGATCTTTTTTAGCCATATCGATAGCGTTAATATCTTTTTCTTTAGGCTTAAATACTTTTTGAAGTATCCCCCATTTTCTAGACTGTTCTTTAGCATAAGCTGCACCAGTTCTCCAGTGCTGTTTCTTTTCGACGCCACCATCGTTAACGTTAGCTTCACGTACTACTAGAATCTGTGTAAATGTATTCTTATCGATAGAAGAGATATAATCGTAGTCGCCTACTTGAGTGGAATCGATTAAGATATCCGTTACCATATCGTTTATCTCTTTAACAGTTAATTCACCGTTATCGTCATATGCGATATATAAAGGTCGACGTAATTTAGGCTTCTCTTCTTTTTTCTTATACTTATCAGTTTTAGATAATTCAGCTATGGCCTGCTCTTTAGTGTACTTATTATCCATTAAGTACTGAATATCGTTTTTCTCGAAATATTTACCATTCGGAGCTACGATATCGGAATCAGTATCCTTCTTATTGGCTTCACGTAACTGAGCTGAGGTTTCGTTGCCCCAGGAGTTTAATCGCTCTGTAGGATCTTTTTTCTCACCACTCATCGATACGTTATTAAGGCCGCTAAAGCCACCGCGATAACGACTCGGATCTAAAGTCGGAGTCGACTTAATCGGTATCTTAGGAGACTGACCAGAAGTTAACGTTAATATTGTTAAGAAGATATCACGATATGTCGTACCATCGAACACATACGATATCTTAGGTTGTGTCGGAGTAACGGTACCTAGCTTAATACCGACGTCAGCCGATAACGCTACGATTAACTCGGAAGCACTCTTTTCATTATTAAAGATATAATATGCTTCAGAGCTTAAATAACGACATTGATCGTATGCTGTTACATTAATAAAGTTATCTTTGTTCCGGCGTTTCTCGAATATATAGCCGACAAATACGAGTTCACCGTTAACTTTGAAATTAACGAGATCGCCTTCTTGTATATCGAGCAAGCTATCCTTAAATACTTTAAACGTTAATTTAGCTGGAGCTAGATCAGGGCTACGATCGAGCGTAACCCCGTCTTGAGGATCCAATAATAGAATTTCTTTACCTTTAAGTACTGTTAACTCATAGTCAATAGAAAGAGGCGCTTGTTTTACTTCTGAATTAAATTCTTCCATAAGTCTTCAGTTTTCCCTTCTTTGTACATAGTTAACGCTTGATTAGCACCTAAAAAGCAAGGTACTGTGATTTTATTTAAAGCGGCGATTTTAAATAAATTATTAGTGTCGCCGAATTGTTGTTTTACGATTCGCTGTAACGTGGCTTTATTAAAACCGTTAGGCGATTTAACTTCTTTCTCTGGTATTTTATCGCTAGGACGTTCTGTCTTAACGGCGGTACTAACCGTACCATCTTTGTTTTCTTCGACTACGAGTTTCTTCGTACCATAGTCACGCCATTCTTTTAACGTGATATCGAGGTAAGCATCGAATCCGTAATCATGACTTTCTTTATGTGAAAGACCTTCGATCGTTACCCGTTGGTTAAGCTGACTTAACATTTCGCCATTCGGTTTCATACGAACGACGATAAAATTAATCGGCTTCCCAGCTTTCTTCATTTCGATCAACTGATTCATGTAGTACTCGGCCTTCTTACTTTTCATAAGTATGGATTGATTAAATGGATACTTATTATTCGGTAAGAAGATTTCGAAGGAATATTCCGTCAAACCCATAGGCTTAGGAATCGTTACCTCGCCAGTTTGTAATAGATCGATGGTCTCATTTTTGTTGTTATAATTAATATCTAATGACTTTGGAGCAAGAGGTAATTGCATATTATTTAAATAAAAATAGTACATTATAATGCCTCCGCGGTATTTCTCTTAACAGTCTCGATTAAGCCGTTAGCGAAGTTAGTTGTAAAGTCGCCGTAGTTAACATCTTTATCGATCTTATTGTTATTAGTCACGTTAATATGGATCGTTCTGTTAGACCATTCTTTAATAGCGTCATTTTGAACGGATCGGTGAAGGTTCTTAATTTCGTCAGCTGTTAACTGAATAGATTTAGCAACTTTTTCAGTATGTTTAGCAGTTTTACCAGTATTCTTAGCTGTGTCTTGAGCAGCTTGTGTAGCGGCATCACGTTTATCGTTAGTATTAGCATTGTCGTCGCCCGGCATTTTAATATCATTATTTAAACTACCGATAGCATTACTAATACCGTCTGATATACCTTGACCTACTCCAGCGCCCCAGTTATAAGCACTATCGACATAAGGAGACGCATCGATATAGTCCATACGATCCATAATAGTAGTTTCGCCACCATTAATAGCAACACGTTCTAGCTGTAAAGAATCTACATGACTTATTGCGCCACCGAATATCTTATCCATACCAGGGATCTTATTAATAGAGTCGATAATATTATTAACGGCTTTAGCTACGTAACCAGCAATCGCATTCCATATATCGATAAATAAGTTCTGTACAGCACCTAACGGATCTTTCCATACGTTAGCAAAGAAATTAGCGAACGCCGCTATATAGTTCCATAAGCCAACGAATATATTAGCTACGCTTACGCCAAACTCAGCAAATAATGCGGCTATAGCACCGATAACACTAACGGAAGTACCGGCCCATTCTTCGTACATATTAATTAATTGATAGATAACAATAATTAACGCTACGATACCGAGTACGATCCATGTAATAGGCGATGTTAATAAGGCAGAATTTAATACGGCTGTCTTAATTGCGGCAAATGCGGCAGCTATCCCCATAGCAGCATATTCGGCCGCTAATAGACTAGCACCGATAGCTACGACAGCCATAGCAGCTTTTAATACACCGAAGACAGCGGCATGTTGTTGGAAAAATGCCATTACCTTACGGATACTAAAGATGATTACATTAAATACGCCCGTTATAATCGGAGCTATAAATTTAATATTATTAACGATACCGGCTACAAATTCTTTAACTTCGGGAGCATTAGCTAACTTAGTTAGTAAACCGAATAATGGCTGAAACGATCTGATAAGAGTGTTATGGATCTGTGTACCGAGAGAGCTAAATGTTTGAGGCATAGCCGCAAATTTAGCATCGACATCGTCTTGTGCCGCCATAATAGCTTTATGAACGATATCGGCCGTGATTTTACCTTCGGAAGCTAACTTCTTAAGGTTCTCACGAGGTACCTTCATATAATCAGCTACATACTGTTCTAAGATAGGAGCTTGTTCGGCAATCGACCTAAATTCGTCGCCTTGAAGTACACCAGAAGTTAATGCTTGCGTTAATTGCGTCATAGCGTTTTTAGCAGCTTCACCTTGTACACCGTTAACGACAAATGCTTTACTTATGATCTCGTTAAATTTAAGTGCCTCTTGTGGATCTGGGAAGATATTCTTAGCAGCTGTCGATAAATGAATAACTGATTCCATCATATCTTCGTAACCCATACGAGCACGTTGAGCCGATTCGTAAATCTCGTCGTTTAACTGTGCTGCTTTGGCTTGTGAACCAGCAATATTATTTAACCGTGCACCGAAACTAGCAAACTGTTCAGAAGTATTGACCATCTTATGGAAAGAATCCGTGATCATATTTACGGCCCCGACTGCTACGTTAGCAAGTATGGAACCAGCAAATACTTCACGGAAACCGATCATACTACCTTTAGCAGCTTCGGCTGATTCACCAGATCTATTAATGCTGTTAGATAATTTATTAAAATCTTCGGCCGCCTTATTCGTAGACTTAGCTATCTCATCGAGGGCTGGAGAAACTTTATTATTTAAAGTTATGGTATTTTGTAATTGTGCCATTATTTATTCTTAGCTTTCTCTTCGGCTTTTTGCTCGGCTTCTACTCGAGCCAAAATCGAAGCAAAAATAAAGTTTCGTTCTTGAAGACTCATTTCGTCAAATTCACCCGGTCTAATATGTAGTTTTTGTAACGCATAGTGGTAAATAGCAAATTCTGGATTGCCATCGTCTTCTCCACTATGCTGGATTAGTTTTTTAACTCTTCGACCGTGTTAACTTTAGTAGTAAGACCACCGTATTTTTGAATCACTTCGAATAAGTAGTTATATTCACCAGCAGTTAGCATTTCACCAGCTAAATCTTTAGCAGATTGTACGCCATAGTTATCTTGTAATTCTGCATTCATAAGATCTGGATATTTAACTGTTTTTTCGAGTAAAAGCTCTTTAAGTTTTTCTTGGTTAGTTTCTGTCGTAGGTACACCGTTAACGATAGATACTTTATTAGCTTGATTTTGAATATAATCGATTTCGCGGCCTGTTAATGGTTTAATAACCCATTTAATAGGTTCGCCATTTTCTTCGAAACGTTCAGAAATAACGACTTCAAATTCTTTAGGCTTTTTAACGCCATCTTTAAAGAAACCGCGAAGAGACATTTGACTGATATTAGACATAAGTGAATTCTCCTAAATGAATAAGAAATATGGGGAGCATTACGCCCCCCTGTTAGTTATTAGCCTTCCATTTTATCGGAAAGTTTAAATTGTTCTGGGTATTCGATACCGCCAGCAATAAATTCGATTTCTTTTTCGAGGTATTTACCTTCGACATCGAATGCTACAGTATTAACACCTTTAAATACACAGTCTTTTAAGATAACAGTACGACGACCGATGTTACCTACGGAAGTCGGATCTTCGTTAGTAGCGTAAATATCGAAGAAAGTTTGTTCGCCTTTAGTCGCATATTTAATAGCTAAATCATGGAAGATCGGATCGTTATCAAATTGAGATAATTTGCCAGTGATTTTAACTTTAGTTTGACCGGCTTGATCGATAAGAGTACCGAGCACGCCGAATTCTTGAGTTTCGATATCGATCTTATACTCAAGTTTTTTAGCGTTCATAACGCTATAACGTTTACCGTTGATAACGGTATAGCAAGTAGCTAAACGAGATTTAGCTAGTTCATTGCTTTTAACTGTTGCCATTTGTGCCATTATTTAATACTCCTTATTTAACGTAGCAAGTAGCGTACAATTTATCCATAGCGACTGTCGGATTAATTTCGTAGTTAACGACTACAGAACCTTTTTCGTCGCCCTCTGTCGGGATTTCTACATCCTTAGATTCGAATTCTTTAATAGCACGTACTTTAGCATAGTCTTCAAATAATTTAACGATATCGTTCCAGAGAGCAATACGACCGTCTTTATCATTAGGAGTTTTACCTAGATAATAATTGTTAAATAATCGAGCTACATCGTATGCGGAGTTATCGAGGACTCTGATAACTTGGTTTAATGCGAAGTCTTTAGTGCGATCTTTAGAGAATTCTGTAAATGTATTAACGTCGGATAACAAACGAGTGTTACCTTTTACGTTGCCAGATGCGGAATCGGCTACGTTGTGGAATACGATTTGGCCGCCTTTAATGAATTGTTCTAATTCATATTGTTTATATTGAACGTTGAAGTTATATTCACCGTCGTAAATTTTATTAGTTAAAGATTTATTAATAGGGCAAGATGCTTCTGCGCCAGTTAACCAGTAGACACCAGCACCAGGTTCAGCACCACTATCTGTTACTTTGTTAGCTAAGGAAATAACGCCTTCATAATTAGCACGAGTATTGTTATAAAGTGCTACTTGGAATTTTTGACCTGTCGTTTCACGTGTACGTTTAGCAAATGCGATAAACAAGTTTTGAATTGTAGTATCGGAGCCAGTATAACCTAATACATTGAAGTAGAATGGTTCGATCAATTCGATATATTTTTGGTAATCGGAAGCTTGAACAGCTGTACCGTTAGTACCGCCAGTTAAATAAGTAGCTGCTTGAGCTGTGAATGCGGACATTTCGTTAAATGTTACATATGCGTTATTAACGAGTTCTTTAGGTGTAGAAAGACCAGTTTGTTCGTCGACTTTTTTAACGACATCGTCTGTTCTAAGGTAAGTCGTTACTACGAATTTAGATGCATCGTTAATATCGGCAGAAATAGCGACAGCGATATCGTTACCACGTACACCACCGCATTTAGCAGTTGCGATAGTAGATTGTGCTTTAACTGCGTCAGAGTTTAAGCGATATAAGTAAAGAGTTTTAGTATTAATAAAAAGATCGCGTAGACCTTTCATTTTTTCGTGAGCGTAGTCGTAACCGAAGAAGCGAAGCGAATCCTTTTGGAATTCTTCTTGTTCGACACGTACGATTTTGCCTGTTTCGCCCCAATCTAAGGAAAGTGCCATAGTCGCGTAACCACGATCTACGATTTCGGCAAATGCTTTATTCTTGGAAACGAAGTTAATGTATGCGCCTGGCAATGTTTTATTTTGAAATAGCCAGTAGCCGCCACCTAATGCCATAGAGTAGTTCTCCTTTATTCAAAAAATTAGTCATTGAAAACTTCAATGACGGGTTTATTTAGTGTATCTTGTAGTAAAGCTTCAACTTCTTCGATGCTGTATTCACGATCTTCGATTACAGCGGCAATTAAGTCGGCGTGTTGTTTAAAACGTTCAGAAGCAATAATTACTTCTGGAGAGAATGTAGGTACTGGAGAAGTATTTTCGCTCACTGCGTTCGCTTCGTTTTCCAATACTACTTCGTCAGTTTTCTTTGTTCTTGGCATGTTCTGTTACCTCTTGAGTTTGATTTAGTGTAAGCATAGGATCTTTATCTAACACCTTTAAGATATGGTATTCATACGAGACTTTAAAATGTAAGATGCCGTCTGTTACCCTGTGACTCATATCGATACCGTTAAGGAGTGATCCGTCAGAGAGGGTTATATATTCTAAGTCGAAATATAAGCTCTCCGTTACGGGATTAATCTGTACCTTTTGCTCTTCGATATAGTCGTCGTCTGATATAAAAAACATAATATCGAAGTCATTTCTGCGTTCGTAACGTATATCTAGTAAATGCTTCTGTTCTGTATTAAGCGTTTCGATAACGAAACAAGGAAATTGTGCATCTGATTTAATCTCGTCAATGTATATAGGATATTTAAAACTGTTAAATAATGATTTAGCTATGCCGTCGATGATTTCATTAATATAGTTCATTATTTGCTCCACGTTGATAAGTAGTCGTCGAGCGCGTTCTTCATAATCTTATCTGAAGCTCTTCTCGTAGCCGCTTCTGCCTTCTCTTGCATATGTAGGCCCTTAACGAACGACTTAGTAAGACGTTTACCTAATACGGGGATAAAACGTCCTGGTTGTTGTCGATGGCCGTCGTTAACATACGATGCATAGGAAGCCGTATTGAGTACCTTAACGGTAGAGTCATTAATACGTTCTGCTTCCCACGATCGTCTCATGTGTTCCGAATCTGAACGGTATTTACCGTCTTGTGATATCTGTAGTTGGCCGACTGGAGTATTCGCTATAGCTTCTGCCAAATAATGTTGTGCTAAGTTATCGGTGATCTCCTCGTTAAGGGAAGATATATTATTCTGAAGCTCTTGTGTCTTCCTTAATAGTTCTTCGAATCCCGAGAGGTCGACTGTAACGTTAGCCATTATGTTTACTCTTAAGCGTTAATTGGATCTCTTGGTGAGTGTCGTATAACGCTACTTGAGAAGAAGCTGTATATGCGAAGTGTCGACCGTTACGGATAACCTCGATATCGGTACCTGGCTTAATCTCGAGATCGGGCGAAATAAATAAGACTACGGTCTGAGAAGCCGATGGTAGCTTATTAACGATATCGTTAGATTGAAGCGTTTTAAATGAAACTCGGCAAGGGTAACTAATTGCTTCGAGTTCGCCGTTCTTAATGATGCCAGTGAGAGGATCTTGAATAGCCTTCTTTTGTTCAGTAAGAATACATGTATCGGTATAAAGACGCTCGAAATGTTGACGAGCTACCATTTTAATGTTCGATAACATGTTATGTCTGTACCTTCCAATGAAGTCCATTTACTAATAAGAGAAGATAGATATGATAAGGTATTGTCGCCGCCGAATTCGATTTCAGTGTCGCCTTCCTTAAGCCTTTTGATTGGCTGTAAGTCGGCTTCTTTGAGAATCAAATCCTTATGGTGATCGATAAACCTTGCGGCTACTCTTTTATCGAGTAGTCCAGATAGTTCGGAAGGCAAATCTTCTAGATTAAGAATATTAAGAAGATATTGCCGTTCCGCATCATAGATATATTGAAGAACAGAGTCGTATTCTGGAGTCACATTAAAATGTGTCGAGAATCGTATTAGTTCTTTTATTTGATCCATGATATTAACCTATATTATTTTTTGAAAGTTGCTTTTACGACTTTAGATTCGTTAGTCAAACCTACGGCATAGTGTGCAGATACTACGATATCAGTAGACAATGCTTTAGCATGACGTTCAGTTTCGAGGTTAGCTTCTGCTTTAGTGTAGATAGTAACAGCTGGAAGAGCTGGAGTACCGTCTTCGACTTCTGGAGTCAAACATACGATGAAGTTATCGATAGTCGCTTTAGAGTCATCGATACGACGAGAAGCAACGACACGACAGCCAGCGATCATACCGATTTCACCGTTCATCATTACGTCGGCATTATATTTATTGCGATCGATGAAGTTAGGGTCCAAACGAAGTGTTGTTACTTGGGAAGGAGCTATAAACAATACTTTGTCTGTGTTGCCTTCTTCGTTCAATTTATCGACAGCTGCTACAACGCCTTCATAGGAAATAACTTTTGTGGAAGTAGCTGCCAAAGTAGTAGTACCCAAAGCTACTAATACGTCATTATCGATTTTATCTGCCATAGACAAGGATAATTGATAAGTAGCTTGGCCGACAGGGTCACCTAGACCAGAATTAACTGCTTTATCTGTCAAAGTAATTGCTTTACCGGCTGTTTTAATTTGTACAGTTTTAGTAGAAGCGGACATAGTAGCAGTCGTAACTTCAGCGCCTTCAGCTACGTCTTCGGCAGCACCGATATAAGCCCATGCCGGAATAGTTACAGTGTCGCCAGGAACGCCTTTAAGTTCTTCGTTAACAGCTGCGAATTGTGTAAATTTCAATGCTTTAGGCAAGCCAGCAGATACCATATCTTGCATAACTTGAGGGTTAATAATATTTGCGAGTTTCGTTTCGTTTGCCATTGTTAGATGGTCTCCTTGTAATTAATTAGTGAGATAATTCTTCGTACAAATCGGGATCGGATTCTTGTAACTTAACGCGATCGAGATAAGATAATTTTTTGAATTGTTCTTTAGTTAAACCATTATCAGTTTTAGGTGTAGCTTCCCCTGGAATAACTCCTTTAATAGAATCTTGTTTAAATAAATAAGGATCGGATTCTTTTAAAGATTGAATTTGTTCTTGAATACCAGTGATAGTTTCGTTATCGTAAGTGATCTTAGAGCGATCTAATAAGCCTGTTAAGATGGATTGATTCATAGCGCCGGCTTGCAGTACTTCTTTAGCGATGGCTGTGTCGATTTTCATAGTCTTAATATTTTCGACGTAATCGGCTTCTCTTTTTGCTGCGGCGTCTTGAAGTTCTTTAATTTGAGATTGTAATGCTTCGTTCGCTTCGTTAGCTTTAGATAACGTGTTAATATCGTTTGTTAGGTTTTCAATTTCTTTCTTAGCGCTCTTGTACGCATCGTTCTTCTCGTTAAATTGAGCTTTAGATACGTAGTTTTTACCATAATCTTCTATAATCGTTGCGCATTGTTCTTCGGAAAGGTTGAGTGCTAATAGTTGTTCTTTAGTCATTGAGGGAAACTCCTTAAATTAATACATTTCGTTTGATTATCGTGAGTCACATCTCACATTGAATTAATTAGTTAATGTTTGTTCTTTATCGTCTTTAAACAGTAAAAAAAGACAATATAATAAGAGTGGCGCCGATTAGGTTAAGTAATCGGACTTCCACTCTTCGTAAGTCATATCGGATATGTACTTTGTCTTCTGATCTGGTCGTGATGCTCGTGAGTTAAGCGGTATGTTCGGTATCATTGTCGAACGGCAATACGGATGAAACGGTGGCGCCGTTATTCCGGGTTTAAAGTCGGATAATGGTACGACATGTTTATCGAGATGCCGACATATTGAGGACGTATGCTTGTCGAGCGTTGCTAAGATCTGATATTCTTTTACGTTTAACTCTTTAAAAGAATCGTGTAACGCTAATTCTTGAACGTATGCCGTTTCCGTTTCGACTAAGCGTCGTACATTAGAGATTTGTGTATTAAATGATTGTGATATACGTTCTGTCGTGCGTTCCGATGATTCTTGTGCTATGAAGGAACGTGTTATCTCTTGACGTAACTTGTTGATGAGTACGTCTTTTTGTTGCCATATACGATCGGAGAAGTTTTGTTCGTTCCAGGGTTGTCGTAATGTGGCTAGTATCTGTTTCTTAGGTACTTGTCTAAATGTTTGATACTTACCTAATAATGATTGTGTAGTATAGGCTGCTTTATAATAACTTGATTGGTATTGCTTAAGAAGGAAATCTGTTAAATGAGTATTAGTGTCGGCGGCCATCTCTTCGGCGAATTGTTGTGTATGTATCCAGAGCGCTTCGACGCGTGAGAGGCGTGAGCGTATGGATGCATTCTCGAGGAGCTTAATCTGCTTAGGAGACAAGTTCTTCTGTTGTGCCAGCTTGATATATTGCTTAAGTGTTAGCTTGAATGCTTTAAGTTCTCTTGCCGTTAATTGTTTCTTGGCTTCTTGTAAGCTTATGCCGTTATTGTTCGCATATTTCTGGTAGAACGACTGTATTTGTGATAGTTGTTTCTCGAGCGCATATTCAGTAATCGACGATAGTTCGTTAAACTGTTGTTGTGCATCGAGGATACTTTGTTCTTTATCGCTTAGAAAACGATCTTCCCAGTACATGATTAGTTACCTTCATATGTATAATCTTGATTTAAGGTTTCTTGTCGTTCTTTCTTAATTTGTTCGAGTTCTTCGTCGACGTTTACCGTAAATGGATGATTAGCTACGAGAGTTCTTTCAGATAGGATACCGACAGAATTTTTAATAGCATTAATCGTATCTTGTTGATTTACAGGTAAGTCTCTATTAAAGATAAAGTTAATAGAAGAAATAATCGGAAGACTGTTAAGGGAACGATAGGCATTAATAAAGTCCACTAAATGATGTAGCGACGCTTGGAATTCCGCTTCGAGATCGTTAGCGTCGAGGTCGATATCTGAGTACATCGAATTAATATTCATTTGGTTCGGATTATTAGCCATACGGTCGTCTTTCGCATCGAAGCCTCGGCCATTCGTAATAATCGCACGTTCTAACTCTTTAATAATCGTCGTATAGTTTGTAGCATCGACGTTAACGTTAAGCGCTTCGACGTCGCCTTGTACTTCCGGAGTCGAGGAGATTTTAATAACGCCGTGTTTCGCTAAGTTATGTCGGAATTCTTCGAGGTTAGTGCCGTCGTATCCTTTGAGGACTAAGATCGTATTATGTACGTCTTGTGACATTACGTTAGCGAAGTTAGATATCATCTGATTAAGAGCATCTTGTAGTGTCTTAATACGATCGAGTAAGAACGTTTCGTCGGAGTTAGGCTTAAACCAGATTAACGGGACGGACGTCCAGTTATATGAGATATTATTTTTATGGATATACGCCGTATTTAACTTGGACGTATCGGGAGCTAGTTGACCGTTAGAGTAGATATAATAATGTACTCCTTCTGGTAAGTAATATTCGACGTGTGTTTCGGTCGTCGTGATAGAAGGACTTTGATAGATCTCGACGTCGTAGAAATGAATAAAGGCATCGAGTTGTTTATGTGCTTCGTCATGCCAGAACGGTATAACGTTTTCTGGTTTAAATCGTTTAAAGGATAAGTTGCCTTGTTCGTCGATGAATGGATGTAGATAACCGATCGAGCATTGGTATACGTCCTTACCTAATTCCTTTAATAGATTTTGAAAGCTTGGATTAAAGTATTCGGTTACGTCGATATCGTCGTTAGTTTGTGTATCGATCTGTTGTGATAATAGATAGTTTGTCTTTTGATCGACTAGATCGTCGAATAAGTTATTAATGATTTTATTATTAGGTATGATACCGGACGCATCTTGCATCGTGTCTTTAGCAGTATATACGAGATGCTTAGGTTCTTGTTGATTGCCTAAATAATATTGTCGTGAAAGGAGCATCTTACGTCGTTTTTTAGAGAACAGGAATTTCTCGTATTCGGCTTGTACGAATTGTTGTTCCGAGATACCTGTATTGCGACGTATAATGTCGATCCATTGTTCGGTAGTATTCATTGGATATCCTTTGGTTAATCGAATGAGAATATAGGAGTTTGTGTATTAATCTTTTCGGCGACGCCTGTAAGAGCATCGGAAGCATCGTCATGTAGGTTTTTACCTTCACGCTGATAAGAAGTTATGGCTTTATAAAACTCGGGGAATTTGTTGTGCCAGTTTATCGGGAAGTATATATGTTCCATTACCCATGTAGCATTAGATAGTATTCGGGATTGTTTATTCTTTGATTGATGAAACGGTATGATGACTGTATGGTTAGTATTATGTATATCTGTTAAATAATGAGATATTTGACGTGAGAATCCTCGGCCGCCGTTGTTCGATTCGATGTATGCTTCATTAACTTTATAATCGAACAAATGTTTTGCGACTAAGGGCTCTGTTATCTCCATCGGTTCGTTTGTGTATATAACGTCGAGAATATAAGCTTCCTTTTGTCGGATGCCGTATATGATCGAGCATAGATAGTCAGAACCCGTATCGGCTGTATCGGTATAAGACTGTATCTTCTCAAATTGAGGAGGTTTGTCGTAAGTCTTTAAGGATGAGTAAAGCTGTCCTTTAAGGTCGATCGGTTCTTGTTGGTAGTTAGCATAGAATATATCGGGCGATATTAATTTCTTCTTCTCTTCGTAGGATTCACGGGAAAGTACCTCGTCACATAACATCGTTCCGTCGTCTTGTAGTGCTTTAAGTGATACGACTTCGGCATCGTCTTTAAAGTGATTAATAATACGTCCAGCTAAGTCGTCGGAAGCCCAGCGTGTCATAATGATAATGATTTTGCCGCCTTCCTCTAAACGGGATAGCATTGTATTAGTGAACCATTCGAAGTGAGCTTGTTTCGTAAGTTGATTATTCGCTTCGAGAGCATTCTTAATAACGTCGTCTATGATCATTAACGTACAGCCGAAACCGGTAGCCGTACCCGAAGGAGATGTAGCAAGGTAAGACGAATACTGTCCTTCGAGAGACCACATGTTCATAGCCGCATCACCTTGTTTAATCTTTGTATTAGGGAACACGTCGGAATAAACTGGTGTAAATGGATCGGCCTTATTCGTTTGAATAGCATTTCTGACAGACTTAGCGAATTGTGTCGAAAGTGTTTCGTTATAAGATCCTGTCATAATCTTTTGTGTCGGATCTTTACCGAGGTACCATTCAGTGAACATAATAGCTGTTCTAGATTTGCCAGTACGTGGTGGCATAGATACTATTAATACTTTCTTAGTAGGTTGCGATACGAAATGTTGTAAGGTAGCTGTTAAATGAAGGAGATAAGGCCGCGACCGTTTATAAAAGTCTGGAGCCATTAATTCACAATAGTCAAAGAAATCACGTCTAGCGAGTTCTAGCTTCGCTTGGTATTGGATATGTTGTTTGAGCTCTGGCGTCATTCTCATTTGGCTTGCTTTAGGAATTCGTATCACCTCCTCTGAGTGTTCGTATGTGTTCGCATAAGTTCAAAAATACATAGGGAAAGTTAATCGGGTTTATTATCAATTAAAGATCTAAGCTCTTCTGTCGTTAACGATTGAACTGGATTATTAATCGTCGTATCCATTTTGATACGTTGTTCATAAGCAGCATCCATCTTGTTTAAGATATCGAGAGCCTTAAGTTTGTCGTTATATCTTACGTCGTCGCTGTATATCCATTGAGTAAGTAAGTTACGACGTTCTTCTATGGTTGCTACTCGTTGATCGTTGCGTTGTTGAAATCGTCGCTCTAATTCCACTATATAGGCCCTTATGGCAGGCTTTCCTAAGTTCTCCACAGCCATATTACCAGCCGCTTTCTCATGTCGGCATGCATAACCCGCTTGTCTCATAGCTTCAGAGCCGTTATGACCGTTCGACACATACTCTTCACAAAATCGAGCTTGTTTAAGCGTTAGAGTGTACCCATCGACAACGATTCTGCCTCTGGGATCTTCTGAGATTGCGATGGATCTCACCCCTTTCGTTGTTTAATGTATTAGTAAGTAGTTGGATATAACTACGAATATATGTTTGGTTGATAAGGCAAAAAAAAGAACCCTCGTTAGAGGGTATCTTTTTTCCAGTAGTAAATTTTAATCAAAGATGTTAGAAAAGGACTAAAATTATGACATCTTCTTTAAGGGTATAAATAATAGGAGGTAAATTTTAAATGTTTTGTACCCTCTAATATTATATTATGGTCTTAAGGGGAAATATGGGGAAGATGTTATTATTAATATATATGTATATTATTAGTAAGATAGTATAGGAAGCTATTAAAAATAAAAGAGGCGGTCGATTTGTGTTCGGCCGCCTTTGTTGTTCTTATGTAGTTCGTTAATATAACGACATGATCATCATCGGTAAGTACATCGTTAGTAGTACAAATAATATGATTAATAATAGTTCGTTATCCATTATTGCCTCCATGTAATACTTCACATACTTGTTTGAGGGCTTCGACATGAATATATTTAATAGCTCTAAAGGTACATCCTCTATTCTGTGTATAAGACTGTTCCCAGTTGCTGGCTATCTGTACGAGAGGTATATCGTTTAAGTAATAGTTTGTTAAAAGTAACTTGTATCTGGCATCTGGTACCTTATTAATAGTATTGATGACTTCTTGTTGGATAGCGATATATTCTTTCTGAGAGGCTAACTCTTCTTGTTTATATTTCGTAAGGAGATTCTGTAATTCGCTATCGTCGATACGTGATATATCTTGTTGATAGAGTTTAGTTAATGCATTCGATTGTTTAAGATTTGTTTTAGCGTCTCGGTATCGATATAAGTATTTACGGGCTAGGTTAGTATTATAGTAAGGATGTTCTTCGTTAAAGAGTGGTTGTTCTATATAATTATTAGAGCTATCTAGTAGTTCTTTGATTAATGCTTTTTGTTGTTTAGTATATTTCATAATTAAGTCCTTTAGTATTTTATATGTTAATAATAAGAGAAATGATTAAGTAAGCTATTAAGGAGAATAAGGCGATCACGGTGTACACGATCACTTTTAAATAGAATGTCGATACGATGACAACACGATTATTTTCGTGGTCTATAAGGATATTAGGTTCTTCGTTCGGTTGTTGTCTTCTAATGTTGATTGTCATGGGATAGTGCCTTTCTTAATTTCTTGAGAGCTCTAGATTTGGCATCGGATACTAAGTTTAGTTTAAGGTGTAATCGTCTAGCTATTTGATGTATGGATAAGTTCTTGTAGTACAGAAGTATAATAACTTCTCGTTCTCGGTCGCTTAAGCACGACATATCGATCGTAGGTTCAGTCATGTCATCGAGTACGTCGTCGAATGCTTTTGAGGCTTGTTTATCTTCGACGTGTTCAAGAATCGATACCTCACCTTCTCCATCGTTACAGTATCGATCTAATTCTTCGACTGAGAGCGTATTAAGTATCTCGATTACGTTATGTTCCTTGATGTTGGTGATATCGGATATAGCCTCGGTCGTAATCGGCTTGTTAAGGCGCTCGAGAAGTTCTTTGGCCTTATTAATCTTCTTAAGTTTTTCGATAGCTGCTTGAGGTAAACCTATCGTTTTGTTTCGTCTAAGGTAATCGCATATTTGTCGAAAGATACCTCGTCTCATGTAAGTCGTAAAAGAAGCTTCATGAGTATAATCATAATTCTCGAACGATTCGAGGACGGCAATCATGCCTTCTTGGAAGAGGTCTTCGATGTCGTCGACGTTCTTATAGATGGATGCAATACTAATAATTTGTCCACATTGATTTAGTATTAAATCTTCTTTAATCTGTTTTTTGCGTCTTAAGGAAGGTGTTTCGTGGTACTCCTTAAAGAGAGCTTTTTCTTCTTCTTTAGTAAGGTATTCTGTTGTCGGTACAAGATAAGATAGTTTCATGTTGTTATATAAGTCCTTTGTGTTATGTCATGTAATAGATAAAGCTGTTAAGAATGATGAATGGCGGCCATCCGCGCAAATAAAAAGAGCGCCGGAGTGTGTAAAGCTCTCGGCGCCCGATCCAGTGTATAAAATTGTCTTCGCTTGTTCGCCGTTCATTGGTATATTACTCACGGTACAATGGCGTTAAGCGATATCTTAAATGAAATTTTAATGAAGTTTCATCAATCTATGTTATAGAAGTTTGTCGTTACCCGGAATCCTCTCTTATCGGCTAAGACATTAACTTCTTTGTTGTCTTTATATATATAATAAAACTGATATTGCGTCTCTTGTCGTCCATTCATTCCTCTCGGATGATGAAACTTAACATCTAGGTTTTTATGCTCGATCTTTTTAATTGTTAGCAATTTGTCGATAGCTCGTATCGGAGTATATCCATTAAACTTACAAGCCATCCGAAGCCCTTCAAAATCTTTGTCTGTAAGTTCAAAAATCCTACTCATATGAATACCTGTTTTTGTATAATTATTGAATAATGTTAATTAAGATTTAGTGAAGCTTTAACTTTCTCCATCATCGGCAAGCTAAAATTAAGTCTTGTCCTCATTGTAATATCACCAGTTAATCCTACGTTGATTGTTACGGTATAATCGATATCATTAAGATTTAAGAAGATGTTTAAGTTTTCTATTTCCATTTCATCGAATACTACATTTTTTCTTTGTTTTGTATTAAATCCCAGTAAATTAATATTTAAACGTGTCTTATTTAGGATCTGTTTTAACTTATCTTCAATGCTATATTGGCTATCGTTATCTAGAAGGTAGTAAATATGTTCTCGATCTATAAATAAGGATCTTATTGTATCCATACCTTCATAAAATTCTAATAGAGAACTTTCTGTAAAAGCAACTGTTTTTTGTTCCATAATTATTGGTCCTTTACCTTTAAAAATTTATAAGTTGTTGTAATGGTAGATTCATATTCGTTTTGCAATCTAGCAGCTTGAAATTGATATGTACCGTCTTCAATAATTGCAAAATATGCTTCATTAAAACCATTGTCATTTTGTAATATGTAAACATCGACTACGTTAAGATCTTTTAGTTCGTTTTGAAGATCCTCTTTGAAGGCTTTTTCTAGAGCAGCTTTATCATAAGCGCCACTATACTGAATATAAATTGATTCTTCTCTTGCAAGAGCCCTACTGATTTTATTTTTAGTTTTAGTTAAATACCGTTTTTCATCGGCGGCGTCTTTTGTTATCATTAAATATTTACCTCTTCTACATTAACATACATATAACCTATATTATGACCTATGCCAGCTTTATAAATCGTTCCGTTATTGCTTTTAACTTTTACATAAGCAGCATATTGTTCTTGTGTTTCTTCTGGGTTCTCTATAATGATAGTGTCGATAATTGTAAAATCTGATAAAAGACTATCGATAATTCTGTTAAATATAAGGTTTAATTGTTTTGGTGTATATAAATTAAATACAGTGTCATATTCATTCATAGCGGTAATAAGCGCCGCCTTTATAATATCTTTATTTTCTTTCATATGCGAAACCTTCCTCTAAACGTTTAGCTTCTTCTGGTGTTTTTTTATCTCTAATAATATGTAAAACGTAGTCGTATTGTTTAGCGTTAAAGTATAATTGGCTTTCAACCGGAAATTCATAAAATACTTCGGTACTAATTCTCATAAGGTAAGCGTTAGAATGAATTGCCGGGTTTAGCATATATTTACATTCTTTGCCTTTGCCTATCTTTTTTAAAATCTTAGCTTTTTTTGCGCAACGAATAAAAAACTCAGCTGTTATTTTAGACATGTTAAAATCTTCAGTTGCGAGTAACTCTTTAAGACGATCTGTATTAAGATAATCTCGATCGTTTCTACCAACAACAATATTATTACCATTTATATATGCTGGGAGCATTGCTACGGCAGCTTTAAACGATGCAAAATCATATCGCTTCTTGCCAGCACTTGCGGCTTCTTTTATAGCATATGCATTAATTAATCTTAAAAGTTGTGCTCTACGTCTAGCAATAAAGTTAGTTCGCTTTACAAAATTATTAAGATTAATATAGCAGCCATCTTTACTAAAAACTTTAACAAGTTTTCGCTCTTCTTCTTTCAAGATTTCGCAAGCAAGTTCATCTTGTCGTAGAGGACGTTTTTTGCGTTCATTTTCTTCGTCGATAGCCTTTTGTGCTTGCGCTTCTGGACTATCTAGTTCTTCTACATAAGTGTTGTCAACTTCTTCAAGTAAGTCAAAACCTTTTTCTAGTGGCATATTATTTACCTCGTTATTAAAATTCACTGATTTAAGACACCCCTTGAGGGTTATTTAAGGAAGTCTAAAATTACCGTGACGGTAACATTTGCTTTTTGAGAAAATCATTTATAAACTCTAAAGTTTTCGATGATTTTTTATCGATTTTTGGTAGCTACGTAGTAAGTATATTCTAAAAAGGTGTCTACTATTTTCTTAGTCAAAACTAAGTATTAAAATTTCTTTACCCATTGGATATAAAAAAAAAAGTTTTTTTTACGTAAATACGTAACCATCCCAAGTGCCTTCAAGCCAGTAGTTAACTGGCTTTTATTTAAAATCTTCGTGTCAGGTCTTCTAAGATTCTACTAAAGGACTTGTTTTGATTAATTTGGTTTTTAATGTTCAAGATGCTTTTACTATTCTAAATACATTATATCAAATAATATCGTCACATACAAGTCGCCAACGTATTAAATTTTGTTAATTTTATGAATTATGTCCATCGGCATTCTTGACGCTTGAGTGTGACGATCACTGTAGAATGATTATGAAGTGAGCATCGCGAACGAATATATCATTCGGAAGTGTTTTTACTTCTCGTACATATATTACTCATGGCCGTATTGAGTTAATGTATTTTGTCAAAAAATATTTTTAATGACTTTAAATTAAATGAAACTAGTGAAGCGAACGCAGTGAGCGAATTAGTTTCATTAGGGGGAGCGTAGCGACATATAGACCAGATATATACTATGTTTTTAAGGCTTTTAAATGTCGTTACAGAATAAATGTTCTTAGTAGTATATTGTGATTTTTGCTGTAATTATAGTATAGCCTGAAGTTATAGCAAGGTATATTTTATATGTCAAAAGTTATAACAACAGTTAAAATATATTTAGTTACAGTATAAATTTTGCCATAGCTTTTAGATATACCATGTCAAAATAAATATTCTTTGAGAAGAAATGTTCCTTCTACTAAGTATATTAGGCGTTGTAGGGGAAATTATGGGAAGATGTTATTAATAGCTGTAAATATCGCATTATGGGCGGCTGTTAGGAGTTAAAAATAAAGTTGATGTAAAGAATGTTTATTGTTGAAGATGTAGCTGGCTGAAGAGATGTGTTTAAGTGATTTCTTTTGATTAAGGTTATATAAATGTCTTAAGAGGCTATTAATGAGAGGTATATGATTGAGAAGAGATCGCCGGCGCTCTTAACGGTATTAGGTTGTGAAATATCATCTATTGTTCCTTATCAGCCTTGACAGGTTGTGGCCCTTCTATTTAACTGAAATCAACTCTTGTAGAATATTCTATGGCCAAAGACTACTACTGAAGCTTGATTAGTTGTTGTCATAGGATATAGTCTATTGTCACTGCTGATAATAATGGAGAATATACATTGGATGGACAGAGGCGGCCACTTCTACTTCGGTAGCATATCGTCAAAGGCCATGTGTCCTATGCTACATCAGAATAAAAGCCCCGGCAGCTTGTATATCGTTAAGGGCGGCCCGGACAAAATACGTTATATGGACCAACGGCTGTTTTTCGATCATATACACCAAACAGATGTTCTATGTTAAGAAACATACCAGGCTCCCATAGCGGCCCCCTCTCAAACTCTTGCCATATATGCCCTTCTTAACAGCATTGATACGTCTCTTCAGCTCCAGCGTTTTAAAGTCACCAAAGTCAGATATATGTCGTAGCCAGCAATAGCCAAATTTATCAATTATAGCCCCTCTGACAGCGTTTTAATATGGACCTGGTATAATCTATCCTCAAAAGCTAAAACTTCGCTTAGAGGCGATTTAAATGAATTAAGTCATTTTACTAGGACAATAAGCCGCCCTTACACATATACCTACATCGCTACAATAGTCATAAAACTTCGTTATTCACGCTCTAAGGGCCGTCTACTGTGTTTAAGATATAAATACTCCAGAGACATAATAACTGGTCTTAGAGAGGCTTTAATTAATATTTCATACCCAGCCTAACAGAGAGTACTAAGGACTCGGTCTGACGACCTCGGCCCGCGCTTACTGTCCAACTACAAACTAAGGAATATATCCGATGCAGGAATAGCCGTAGAATTCACTTAAAGGCCCTATACGGAAGTTTTGATATTGGCCAGGTATAATTTATCCTAAGCTATATTTTTAATCCGTATAGGCGATCTATAAATATTTATACATTCAACCAGTAAAGACCTATTTTAGGGCAAAAAAAATACCCCCTACCCAGTCTCCCGGGTAGAGGATAATTCTTATTGTTATAGCGCTTCCATGTCGGCCATATCTGACGTTCTGCACATAGCTTTAAGATTGTCTGGACTCAATGGATCGCTTAATGTGCCATACACATCTCCATATAATTTCTTACCAGCCTTTACAGTTTTAGCCTTCGGACTACCTTTAAGTAATCGTACACCAGATGCAAATCCTAAGACCATCATTACAGCAGCCATGTCTAAACTAAAGCCCATGCCTTGATAACGTCGTAGGTCTTGATTGCACATCCCATAGTTTGTTAAGCCGTGTTTTTCGACTAATTCAACTAAAGTCATCTCAGAACCAAACCAGTTAATTTTTACGTTTGATTTCATGTTGCGTTGTTGAGTGTTTCTATCGGCCCATCGACAGTTGTCTGGGTAATAACCTTTCTCGCCATCGATGCGGTCTATCGTAAGGCCTTCTTCATAGGTATCATACATGTCTTGCATGAAGTTCTCAAATACGTCCCATCTTGGATCATAGCCCTTCGCATGGTACTTTTCATATTGAGGCTGAGAAGGATTATTACATCTATTCTTCATTTGCTTCCACTGATGGTAAAACTTAGTATTACTCATACCGTGAGATAAGGACTTAGCAGTCGATTTAACACGGCGGCTAGTTTTATTTTTGTAGCCATTAGCCGCTGTATCGGTGCCGCCTGTAAGCTCGTGAGTATTCTTTTGGCTAACGGCGCCGGTCTCATTGTTTTTAACTGTCCATACGTGACCTTGGCCTTTAACGTATTCTCTGTTAAGAATAGTGTACAAAGTAGTTTTTGCTTGAATTTTTTCTAATAGTGTCATAATGTTAATCCTTTTAATTTGACTAAAAACTTCTAACCGCTTAATTGCGATTTCAATAGGATATTACTCATCTTTATCTAAGAGTTATCAATTAATAGCTATATTATTTATGCATAGCTAAGAGTTATTTAACCCATTGACGGCTAACCTTTGTTATGAGAAACTCTCGGAAAGCCTCGATATTGACGTTTTTCTTTCTATGACTAAAAGAGATAACGTTGTCTTTAAAATCTGGATCCGTCTCCATTTGATGTACTAACTCAGTAGCTTTTGTCCTACCAATAGCAAAAATCTTAGCTAAGTCAGTTACACTCGCATATTGTTGTGTCATGGTGCACCTACAATACACTAACACTGATTTACAATTCATCTATAATAATCATACACGAACATATGAGAACAGTCAATACATGTCATTGACTTTAATTTAGTTATCACTTATACTATAGTTAGGAGGACTATTAATATGCCTAAATTAATTAAATTAGAAAACCTTAGAAAACAGAATAAGTTAAGCCATCAAGCATTGGCCGACGGTGTACAAGATTATCTTAGAAAGAAATTGTTAGACAGCGGGAAAGGTATCACGCCTCTCGATCTTAAGAAGGCTTCTTATAAACGCACTACCTACACTATGCTCGAGAATGGCTACGTTAAGACAGTATCTGACGATCTTATCGAAGCATTAGCCTATGTACTACATACCGACTTCGATACCGTTAAAGATGCTTGTACGATCGTAATCGATAACCGTGAGCGTGAGGAGCTGATCGACGATATTAATATTATCTTGAGTTATATGACCGAGGAACAGCTAACGGCCCTCTTAAATATGCTCTCATCATTTAAACGCCGATAGGAGTATTATATACATATGTACATTGATGAACGTAGACAAAAAAACGGTACTATCTCCTATCGTTATGGAGAGAATTATAAGGATCCGCTAACTGGCAAAAATAAACGAGTTAGTGTTACATCGGCTAAAAATACTAAAGCAGTTCAAAAAGAGATGCAACGTATTCTCAACGACAGAATTAACGAGATCCTAACGAATAGTGTTAGTAATAAAACTCTTACGATTAAAGATCTTACCGATGAGTATGTAACCATCGATAAAGGTTTACGTAAAGTGACTACCCAGCAGAATATCGAAAACCATGCTAAAGCACTTTTAAGATGGATTGATGGCGATATCTTAGTTATTAATCTAAAAGCTATCTATATCCAAAGAATGTTAAATAAATGTCTATTGGAGAAAAGCTTTAACTATGTTAAGCGTGTTTATTCCGTGCTAAAGCAAGCCTTAAGATACGGTAAGCGTATGGGCTATATTAACGATATATCTTATTTAGAAGATGTTATATTAAAACGCCCTCCTCGTACTACCGAAGAAATGACTAAAGCCCGTGAGAAGTTTTTAACTAAAGACGAATTAAAGACATTTTTAACAGCTCTAGCTAAGAAGAATCAACGAGTAGCCCTCTTATTCGAGTTTCAGGCATTAACCGGGTTACGTATTGGAGAATTAAGGGCATTACGCGTTAAGGATTATAACGCTAAAAATGAATATATTGACGTAAATGCGACGTTAAGTGATAAGGGCCTACGTCTACCCCCTAAGAACGAATACTCGGCCCGCAGAGTGCAATTAAATAAACGAGCGCGACATATCCTATCGACGTTTATACAGCTTAACCATAGTCGTAAGCAGATTATGCAGCATTATAAGAACGATGATAATTATATCTTCGTTACGGATGGAGGCGTACCCTATGATTCCCATTATTTAAATAAATTGCTTAAGTCGGTACCATTTAATAAGACTGTAACGACTCACACATTCCGTCACACTCATATCTCATTATTAGCCGAGAAGCAAACGCCTCTTAAGACAATTATGGCTCGTGTCGGACATAATGAACCTAAGACTACCCTTTCCATCTATACACACGTTACAGATGCTATGAAACAACAAGAAAAACAGATACTCGATTCTATCGACATTATGGCATAATTAGGCCGGCATTATTGCCGGTCTTTTTTATTGCAAAGTACCGTATTTAAGCACTTTTTCCGGTGTTTTTAAAAAAGTGTCTCGTGGTGAAACGGTGGTGAAATCATGGTGAAATTTCAAGCGAACAAATGCGTATTTTAGCGATCATATACGAACACTAAAAAAAGCTAGAAGATTAGGTAACTACTGCATTTATACAGTATTTACGTATCTTCTAGCTTTAGCTTGAATATTGGTGGAGATGAGGGGAGTCGAACCCCTGTCCAGAAGTGTTGCCATATAGACTTCTCCGAGCACAGTCTATGATTTAGATCTCAGGTTGCTACCGCTCACAGACAAGCTACACAACCCCAGTTCATATTGTCTCGCCTAATTCATATGAACAACTGAATTAAGCCAGCCTACGGTTTGACGTCCATTCACACTTGGTAGGCACAAGTATGAGGGACGTAGCTTATGCAGCTAATGCAAAATTTTCTTCTGCGTTTAAATGTTTTCCCACCGTTTAACGGCCTCATGGAACGCCGACTCGCTATCTATACCACACGCACCCCTGTCGAAACCTTTACATCCCCGTGCGTCGGTCTCATAATTATAAGCCTATTTATTAGTGCTGTCAATTCAACCAAAACTTCACTCGACAAACATTCTTATTTACTTTACTGTCTGCATCGCTTTATGCAATGTATGACATAGATAATCTATTTGTTCTCTATTATGAGCAGCTGTAACGGTCAAGCGAATTCTGCTTTCACCAATAGGTACTGTAGGTGGACGAATAGCAGTGCCTATAATCCCAGACTCGTAAAGATAATCAGATACTGCAAGTGTATCTTCATTACTTCCAATTAGAATTGGGAAAATTGGCGTTTCATTGGTCGCATCAATTCCCATAGAAATCAATTGGTCTGCCATATAGTTTACATTTTCTTGTAAACGCCTCAAAACAGATCTATCTGACTCAAGAACCTGTAATGCAGCTAGGGCCGCCCCTATATCTGCAGGAGATAATGCGGTGGAGAATATAAAGCTACGACTCGCATTAACGAGATAATCTATGATAGTACTATTTGCAGCTACATAACCCCCAACTGAACCTAAGGATTTGCTCAATGTACCGAGTTGAATATCTATCTCTTTTTCTAGATTAAAATATGCAGCCGTCCCATGACCATTACCAATTGTTCCCGTTGCATGTGCATCGTCTACCATGAGCAATGCATTATAGTCACAGCTTAATTCATATAATTTATCAAGCGGTGCAATATCCCCATCCATGCTAAATACACCATCTGTGACAATTAGCTTTCTTGCATTACGATCTACTTGCTTTAATAAATACTTTAGTTCGTCTACAT
>OGKB01000344.1_pt1 | contig 36305 bp, 47 predicted proteins | sample 1572351 | NCBI WGS metagenome assembly OGKB01 (sample SAMEA2582088, study PRJEB24529) | metagenome | biome: Human gut stool | place: China | collected 2011
TTTGAAAAAGCAATGGATTTAATCGCTTTTATTAATCAAAAATAGGTAATTGAGTGAAAAATATGCACTTAGAAGGCTTGAAAATACAATAAATAAGGCAAATTAAAAGGTGATTATCAATAGACAAAATCAAACATGGAAAACAAGCGATATAAGAGAGATTCTTGTATATAAAAGAGAGCCGCGCCGAATTCGACGCGGTTCGGTTTCACCCGAAGGTGAGTTCATGGTTTTCCAATGCGTTAGGAGTGACGCCAATCTTAAATAAATCTAATAAGTATACCTAATTTAATTTCTTTATAACTACCAACCTGAGCAGCACTAAACGCTCATGTTGAAGCATTATAGTTACAATCGGAAGAGGCATTTGACTAATAGCACTGTTAAAGGCGGCAAGGGTATCATCAGGTTGTTCCTATGCATAGCTTTCTCTTTCTGCATTGAATTCTTCCGAATCATTCATAATAGAATTGCTTATTCTCACGTACAATCAAACGTTGTTTTTCACCTAGTACCAAAATGATCGATGTCTATCTTTGAAAGTTGCTATAAAAGGAGGGAAATGTGCTTAATAAATAGGGTTAACACTTTACTTTATTCGCTAAAGAGAAAATAAAGATTAAGAGAAAGAATATATCGAATAATTGGGAATTTATATTTGGTGGGTCGTGAAGGATTCGAACCTTCGACCAACGGATTAAAAGTCCGCTGCTCTACCGACTGAGCTAACGACCCAACGATATGATTTAAAAGGGGAATTTAATAAACTAAGAAGTGTATTAAATGGTGCCCGAGGCCAGACTTGAACTGGCACGCCTCGAAAGGCGAGGGATTTTAAATACCTTTCTAATATATTGAAAATCAATAAGTTAGTGAATTTATTGGAAAATGAATAGACGAATAAGACCGAATATAACCAAATATAAGGCGGAACAGCCACAGGGAAAGCCACTAAAAGCCAAGGGATTTTGTGGGCTAATCCCTTTTTACAGCCAACGGGTTTAATGTGACCGCACTTTCTAAATGTGATGGCGCGAAATGCGCATAACGCATTGTCATTTCGATGGTTGAGTGGCCGAGAATATCCCGCAGAACCAAGATATTTCCCCCGTTCATCATAAAATGACTGGCGAACGTATGCCGCAGAACGTGAGTAAGTTGCCCTTTCGGTAAATCTATACAGGCGCGATCTACGGCGTTTTCGAATGCTTCGTAAGCGTCGCCGAATAATCGCCCGCGACGCTTTGGTAACATATCGTAAAGTTCGCGGCTAATGGGAATCGTGCGGTTCCGGTTGCTTTTGGTGTTGATGTAGGTGATTTTGTAGGGGATAACTTGCGATTGTTTAAGTTGTTCCGCTTCGCTCCACCGCGCACCGGTGGCGAGGCAAATTCGCGTAATCAATCCTAAATCACGGTTTCGGGAGTTATCGCACTCCGCAAGCAGTCGGCGGATTTCATCAGACGACAAAAACGCTAATTCCGTTTCCTTTTCCTTATATAATCCGATCCCTTCTAACGGGTTCACGCTTTCCCACTTGCCGAGCCGTTTTAATTCGTTGAAAACCGCCCGTAAATAAGCGTGTTCGCGGTTTATCGTGGCTTCTTTTGGCGGTCGATTAGGATCTTTCGAAAACTTCCCGGCAAGTCGTAATTTTCGGTAATCGGCGAAATCTTCACGGCTGAATTGGTCGGCGGGCGGGTCGCCGAGGTGGTCGCACAGGTTTTTCAGTTTTTCCAAGCGCGCCGCGCCGTCATTGAGGGTTTGTCCGTGCAAGTCGAACCACTCTTGCACGAAGAAACTAAGCGGCGGCGAACTAGGTTTTTCGACATCGAATGAAACGGAAACCGGTTCGGAATCGGCGAAGTGTGCCGCAGAATGTTTGTTTTGATTGAAAAAACGCAAGGCTTCGCCCTTGGTTAAAAACCACTTGCGAACGCGCTTGCCGTTTTGATAAAACTCCGCAAGCCATTTATTGCCTTTTGTTTTATCTCGACGAACTGCCATAATTAATTCGCTGATTGAGTGATAATATCAACAATTCCGCCTTGTTCTCCGGTTGAAACGAGTTGATCACTTGCAACATTAGAAAGTTTAACCTTTATCATTTCCCCACTCTTTAATTGGGATAAAGCATTTATAAAGGGTTGTTCATTTATATAAGATGAAACAATATTTAATTTTTGTTCAGACTGGAGATCATTCAAAATATTAAATGTTATTCCGAGTTCTAATTGTGCAATAAGCGGTTCGGATTTTTTGAAATTGTCTAATCTTTCTCTAAATGATTTTTTTGCACCAATAACTAAAAATTTCCCGATGTCTTTGCGGCTTATAATGTTTATATCATTTTCAAGTTTGGTATTTTCGGCAGGTACACCAATGCCAACGGGAAATTCAAAAACCGCAAAAGATTTAAAATTAGAAGAATAGCATTCTTTAAAATTGGCATTTTTAAAGACTTGCGGGATCTTTAATTGTGCAGAAATAAGTGTTTGCGATGGTTGTCGGCTATCTCTGTGATCTTGGCAACTGGCAATTTCAACACTTAATGTTGCATTTTCAGTTTTTAAAGAACTATTAAGCAACTGATTCAAAGAAATATCTTTTTCAATTTCTGTTTTGCACCCAGTCAAAACTAACGCCGCAAGAATAAAAGGTAGTTTTTTCATTTAGATTTTCTCCATTTTCAAAATCACTTTCCCGACGATCTCAATATCCCCCACGTCGCATTCAAAGGAAAATTTTCCGCCGTCTAGCCGCACTTTGCCGCCGGGTAAAACAGTGATGTAACGCAATAAATGGGAGTTTTCGACGATGACGAAATAATCGCCGTCGGTCAACGTGCCGTAATCGGCATTGATGAAATAAGTGCGGTTATCTTCAACTACGCAAGAAATTTGGTCGTAAGCCGCGCGGCTTTCTAAATTTGGTAAGTAATTAATAATAAAGGGTTTGTTTGGTAACATGAAAGGTTTGCCATTTTCTAGCTTAATAGAATGAAAATATTTCATATTCAGCGAATCATCAAAAATTGGCTCCTCTCCGTATGCTACATAATTCAGCCGCGCCCCCGTTTCTTGAACACAACGTATTACAAGTTCAGCGGGGAAGAAACCACGCTTAGCCCACGTTCCAAAGGTGCTATGCGGCATTTCTAAATGTTCAGCAAGTAGTTTGCGGTTTGCAAATCCATACGCTTCCATGATCCGAGAAATAACATCTTTCCCGCCTATAAATTCTTTCATTGGATAAATTGACCCTATTTTTTATATTGACAGGGTCAAATGACCCTTTGTATTATTAAGGGGTCAAATGACCTATTGGCAATATTCGTCCATATTCGTTTAAAAGGGATAATACAGAATGGAAAGTCAAAATTCAATTTGTATAAATATACAGGTGGATGTTCCATATATGACCGTAGAGGAATACTCACGACGTAGCGGCATAAAAACAAACACTGTTCGAGACTTGGTACAAAGCGGAGTTTTACCGACAAAACCAAGATCAAGTAAGCAAGAAAAGATTTATATCAACATGATCGCATTGGCGCGCGAAGCGGCATCGCAACAATAAAAAAAACCGCACGATAAAAGTGCGGTCAGTTTTAACAATGTTTTTCTAGGGGTGGAAAAAATGAAAAATCAACAAATCAATATTATCAACAATTTCAATCTATTCATTCGTGAACACGAGGTGCAATCAGCTTCGCAAAATACGCCTCCGCGAGGTCAGCGGCTTCGGGATGTGTTCGCGCAATATCGTCAAGTTCATTCATCATTTCAACCTCAAGAGCCGAAAGAATTCGAGGTTCACTATTTACTGCACGAACCGCCGCGCCAAATGCACGTTCAAATAACGCCAATTGAAGGCGAATTTGATTCAGAAGTTCTTCGGTTGTTTGATGGGTTTCTTGATTCTGATCGTTCATCGCATGACCTTTGGAAATTAGCTAACAAATTAAGACATTTAGCATACAGCAAGAAGAACAGCGAAAGCAAGTAAGGCGGCCACCATGTTATACGCACAACACCGAATAACCAAAATCAACAAAAACGCGCCGGAATATATCGCACACTTAATGAGTGACGAGCATCAAGAATTGTTAGCGTCAATCGCGCGCAAACACATGATTGATATTCGACACACGTTGCACCAAAGCAAATTCGCCGTTGAGCGGGCGTTTGATGGATTGGAAAAGGAAAAAAAAGCCGTCATTTTGGCTTATGCCAACACCGATACCGCCGACTTATTAGACCCATATTCACGGGGCTATAAACTCCGCGAATACACACCGGAAGGGCAAGAGAAAATCGCAAAAGCCATTCGCGGATTGCGCGAAATCGTCAACGCATTTCCGGCAAATATCACAATCGCTGATTTTAAAAAAATTGATAAAGGGGTGAGTTATGCAAAATCAACTAATTAAAAAAACGCAAGTAAATATCAATGTATGCAAACAAACGATCTTTTATTGGAAAGACAGCCACGATGTTTATTTGACTTTCGCCCGCAGAGATCATCAACAACGTGATCTATGGATTAAAAAAGCCAAATTCGCCCGTGAACAAGTAAAAGGATTAAATAATTTAATCCGCTTTGCACAAAGTAAACAAACGGTGCATTAGGCGGGTTTATGTGGGATTTAGTCGCTTTTTTATTATGTGTTGTCGTCGGTCTATTTATCGTTAGCCTGTTGACAACTTGCGCCACAGCGGCCGCCATTTTTATTAAAACCATGAAAAAACCATATCAACAAAAAGAGGAAATCAAAATGCAAGAAATGCACATCATCGAAATTACACAACAGTATCAATTAGGCGTTATTGACGGTTGTTTTGTGGTTTACCGGCTAAAAGACGGCGACCGCCATCAAATCAAACAATCGAAAAGTTTTGAAGAAATCTTGAGTTTTATTATCAGCATCGAACTACAAGATGACCGCATTGCGATGGTTGAAGATGTGATGATCCGTCATAAGGCAATATGCGACGAAGTGAAAGGCGCAATCGACAAAGCGCAGGCATTGGACGCATAAAAATACTTTTTTTATTCATCATCATTAATTTAATTCATACAAAATAAAAATATTATGAATCAGACGAATTTAGCCTTTAAAGAATCGGCGCAAGAAATTGCGCCGGTATTGGCAGAAAGTGCGGTAAAAAAATACCGCGCTTTGTCTGATTCTGATCGTAAAACCGAGTTACAACTAGAGCTATTCGACACCGTGCCGAATAGCTATTCGTACATCGAGAAAGTGCTTTCACAGTTGCCGCGCGAGCGTCAACGGGAGCACTTTAGAAAACTTTATTTAAAACAATATCACGACGTTAAAGACAACGGCTCCATATCCTTTAAAGCGGGCAATATGCAACAACGCGCCGCGAACTTATGGCTACGTGAAACGCTAAATATTCGTTTAAAAAAGGTTTTCAGTCGCTACAAAATCAACGTTTCATTTTTGCAAGCCTTTAAATCGTCCCCGAATTGGTTGTTAGATTTAAAAACCGAAATCGCACAGCAACAACGTTTTGTCACCGTGCCGACGCGCGCGGAACACGCTAATAATCATTTACCCCAAAAAACAACCGCACTTTTCGACAAATACGGCAAAAAACAGGCGCAGGCCGCGAATTTTCCGTTTTATTTGCTCACCGAAGCGAAACTAAAAAGCATGGCGTATGAGTTGGCATACGCATTTCAGCTTAAACAGCGCGATTTTGTCGAGGATTATGCAAAAGCCGGCAAGCAATACGACAAAGCAGAATCAGATGCGATCATCATGAAATTGTATGACCAATGCGGGCAAGCGTGCGAAGCCATCGGGTTTGAAATCCCCCATTGGGCACGTTTTTGTGACGGCAAGAAAATCAAGATGGAGCGCATCGACGTCGCACTATGCAAAGTTGCCGATGAAAAATACTGGTTCGGTATTATGAAGACCACGCAAAAACGCATGGTGGAACATATCGCCATTGCGTGCGGCGAGGTGCGTAAACAGGCAAGCAGTTACATATCGTATAAAGGTTTTATCGATTGGCACAACCAAATCAAAAAAAATCATGACTACTTAAAAGCCATGATTATCGAAAACGTGGAAGATCCGGAAGAACAAGCCGAACTATTCGACACGTTTTTAAAATCGTCAGCCAATCCCGCTTTGCGCCGTAATGAAATGATGGTGCGTTTACGCGGAATCGAAGAATGGGCAGAAGAAAACGGCAACGAAGCCTTATTCTTAACCCTTACCGCACCTTCTTCATTTCATGCCACCCACGCCGACGGACGCAATAACAAAAAGTGGCAAGGCAACAGCCCACGAGAAACGCAGGAATACTTGAAAGAGGTTTGGGCACAATATCGCGCCCTACTTCATAAACGCAAAATCAAATTTTACGGTATGCGCGTCGCCGAGCCACACCACGACGCCACGCCGCATTGGCATATATTGTTTTATGTCAAAGCCGAACACAAAGCGGAAGCCACTCGCCTGTTTAAACTCAAAGCCTTGGAGTTGGACGGCGACGAATTAGGCGCGAAAAAACACCGTTGCCGCGTGGAAGAATGCGACAAGGCGAAAGGCAGTGCCACCGCCTACATTTCCAAATACATTTCAAAAAATATCGATGGTTTTGCGTTGGACGATGAAAAATCCGATGAAAACCCGAATTTATCCTTACGCGACAATGCGAAACGCGTGCGCGCATGGGCGAGTATGTGGGGCATTCGTCAATTCCAATTTTTTGGCGGCGCGTCCGTGTCTGTATGGCGCGAATTGCGCCGATTAGTTGAGGGACAATCAGACGATGAATTAATCGAAAAAGCGCGTATTTGCGCAGATCACCCGTGCTTTGCCAGTTATTTGCAAATCCAAGGCGGCGCATTGGCAAGCCGTAAGGATCAGGCGATTAAATTAGATTATGAGCAAACAAAAGAAAACCGTTTCGGCGAAATGCAAAAGAAAATTAAGGGGGTGAGAAATGCCATCAGTTTTAAATCGGTAGTTAGTCGCGTTAAAAAGTGGGTTATTAAAAAACGCCCATCCGAGCGGAGCGAGGCTAATAAAAAAGCGGGCATCGCCCGCCTTGGACTTGTGTCAGTAACTGTAACCGCCGAAAAGCGGGCGGAATTGACCAAAAAAATAAAATCATTATTGGAATCCACGCACTTTAGACCGCAACCGGAACAAATCGATTATTTAATAAACAATGGACGATTGGTTTTAGACAAAGTTCGGTCAATCGAGATTATCAATAATGATCCAATTATCACGATCAAGCGTGAGCCACTGATTTTAGACCAAATCAGCGAGCCGCCGTGCTTGTCGAATTTAAGAAACTTAAATAGAAACTAGGGGAAATTATGGCTTTGGGATTATTTAATAAAGCAAATGAAAAAGAACCGGAATTAATAACCGATGGTATTAATGCAAAATATATCGTGTTGAGATATTCAAACGCTTTTAAGGAGTACAGCGTAGTGATTGAATCCAAAGCGGGATTATCAAAACAAGATGCAAAAACCGTTTACGAATACGAAGTTAAATTCGGCAAACAGGATCCAAGAAATTTAATGATTGTTAAAGTTGAGGATTAAAAATGGAAAGAGAAATTACAGACAAAGAAAGATTAGATTTTATTCAAAATAATAAAATTTCAATTACTTATTTACATGATACGAAAGAATTTCAAATGGTGCGAGTAATCCCCGGCGATTGGATTATTCAAGATCTTGTATATACGAAAGAAATCCGCGCCGGAGTGGATGAAATGATTGCTTATAACGTCACAGAACAATTAGATGATTTAAGGAATAAAAATGATTAAATCCAACACTAAAAAACAAGATAAGGACTTATGGGCTACGCCTTGGTGGGTGATTTGGTTTGCTCAATGGTATTGGGGGTTTAAATTTGATTTGGACGCGTGCGCCATGGCGCACAATGCCAAAACGAAGAAATATATTAGCCCGGAGCAAGACACTCTAAAAACCGACTGGAACGGGCGCTTTTGTTGGTTTAATCCGCCTTATAGTAACCCGTTGCCTTTTGTTATGCGGGCAATCGAACAAAGTGTGCTACACAATAAAACCGTGGTGATGTTGTTGAATCTAGATTGCTCAACGAAGTGGTTTAATCTTTGCGCAAGCAATGCAAAAGAAATCGTATATATCACGGATAGTCGGATTCCTTTTATTCACAATGAAACAGGCGAAGAAATTCGCATGAACAACAAGCAACAAATATTGGTATTATTTGAGCCGAAAACGCCATATGGAAGCCTTAAATCGTCGTATATCTCATTGCACGAAATGAAAGAAAAAGGCTTACAACAAGGCGGGGAGTTGCGTTTAGCATGATTTACCAACCATTTAAACATATCCCGCCATATCGTAAGGGCGGATATGACTTGCCACCGTTGCCGGATAAAAATAAAAAAAAAGATGAAAAAAAAATAACTCCAATAACTCTAAAATGCTTGCAATCTAAATTTATAGAGTTATAATAACCCCAACTTAAAACAAAAGAGGTTAAGAAGGTGGAAAGTGAAGAAATTATAAAAAAACTCAAAAAAGACGGTTGGTATCTTGTGGCAACAAAAGGCAGTCATCATCAGTTTAAACATGATACCAAAGCGGGACGGGTTACAGTTCCGCACCCGCGAAAGGATTTACCGATAAAAACAGTAAATTCAATATTAAAACAAGCGGGGCTGAAATAAGCCCCCTTAATTAGATAATCTAAAAAAATAGATTAAAGTTTAATTTTTTAACGGAGAAATGTAATGCTATACCCAATCGGAATTGAAAAAGGCGATCAGGATCATGCCTACGGCGTGATTGTGCCGGATGTGCCGGGCTGTTTTTCAGCAGGCGACACATTGGAAGAAGCCTTTAAAAATGCAAAAGAAGCCATCACATTTCATATTGAAGGGATGATCGAAGACGGCGAAGATGTGCCATTGCCAAGCAATTTAGAAAGCTATATCGGCAACGAAAAAGAATATGCCGGCTTTACTTTTGCGCTTGTTGATGTGGATTTAACCCAATTAATGGGCAAAGCGGAGAAAATTAACGTCACGTTGCCGAAATTATTAATTAATCGCATTGATAACTACGTTGCAACCCATCCGGAATATAAAAACCGTAGCAATTTTTTGGCAAGGGTTGCCACAAACGCACTTTTGACCGCATAAAAAAAGCCGCATTAAGCGGCTTTTTCTTCATTTAATAATTGTCTGATTTTCTCTTTGTCGTCTTCGGAAAGTCGGTTTAACGTCAACGATAAAAGCTGATCTTTTGTCAATAAACTGGATTTTGTGGAATGGCTAAATTCAAGGTTCATTACAAACTTATGACCACAATCGGGGTTTTTGCAAGCACAATAAAGCCGACTAAATTCACTGTGAATTCGTTCAGTACGCTGAATCACTGCTCGTTTATTACAGACTTTGCAATAAATATCTGTTGTTCTTGCCATTTTTAACACATTCCCCAAATAATCTCGCGCAGAGATTTTAACAAAAATATGTTTATATATACAGTTCTTTTCGGCGTTTTTTTAAGCAATAAACCGTTATTTTTCGGGCGTTTTAAACTTGACTTTTAGCCCCAAACCGATTTCATGATCATTGTTGATGGTTTCGGCGATAATCTCTTGCAGGGGTTGGATTTCGTCGTTTTGATACGTTTCACGGTATTTCAGCGGGTCGCCAAGTCCGCCCGTGTTAGTCGGGATAATGCCGCCTAATCCAGGCGGGAATCGGTGTGCGGTGAGCACGTCTTGCGCCGAGATATTTTTAATGTTCGCAAATTCGTCTTTGGTGCCGGTGTCGCCAATCGGGATCACTTTCAGCCCGTCCGGGTGACCGCCCGCAATGTTGACAAACATCGATTTAAAGTTGCCGACGCCTTTTGAATCAGCGATTTTTTTTGCGATTTCGTCTTCCATTTCCTCTGTTAAATCGGGGTCGGTGGAGTACAAAATAAAGCCCATGTGAGCACCGTTGCTAAAATAGCGGCGGCGAAACACGGTTGCATCAGAATTGAGTAACGCTGATTGAATGCCGCCCACGTAGTCGGGCGATCCGTAAATTTGTTGCATCGGGTCGTAGAGCTTAATAAAAATAATGTCTTTTTCGTCATATTCATAAATTTCTTGCGCCGAATCATACAGGCTTTTTTTCATCAAATACGAATACCCGCCGTCACGTTTTCGGCGCAGATAAAGGGACGAAAGCACGTGCAAGCGCACCACTTGCCCAAAGCCATTGCGGATTTTTAACAGCCCCACGTCGCCAAATTGAATCAGATTAAGGCATAGCGCGCGCATATCCATGCGGGATAACGCCTTGCCGCCTAAATAGCCCGCACTAACCATATTTGCGCGACTGTGTAAAATGCCGCCATGTTGTGCGTTTTGGTGCGGTAAACGAGCAAGTGCATAGCGATTAATTGGCGGTGTATAACAGTTGTATTGAGTATCATAACCGACGCCCAAATAATCCAACGCGGGAGCCGCACTGATCGAAAAAGTGCGGTCGTGAATCGGAATGATTGAAAAACTTTTTGCATCAGGGTTTTTCGGTTTTTGGCTTGTTTTTTTCATTTAGTTTATTCTCCATCCGCGCCCTTTTCGGCGTGGTTTGTCGGTTAAAGATTTGCGATTAATCGCATTACAAATTGCAAAAAATACATCGGCGTGTTGCGTTTTTACGGTGCGTTCCGCCGTAAATGTCATGGTGTTGCCCGATTTTGTGGATTGGTGTTTAATCATTAAAAAACTAGGCACAATATCAAGCTCATTTTGATCCCATTGCAACAGGTTATGCTCAACCAAATCATGCACTTTGAGCACCATTTCTGACTTGCTGTCTGGGTTATACACAATCGGCACCGCCGCACGGCGTGCAAACTCTTTGATATTTTCATACACCGCAAGCCCGACGCCGGTCGCGTCAATGCCGATATAGGTCATGTTATATTTTTCGAATAACTGCTTAATTTGATTGGCTTGATAACGATACGATAAGCCGTGCCACTGATAGCGCGCCAACACGCGATAGAGTTCGCCCTCGATTGCAGGCGGGGCAACAATCACAAAACTTGCGCCATCGCCGGTTTGTGCCGGGTCATACCCGCCCCACACTTCACGATTGCCAAACGGGCGATCGGCTTTAGGGTCAAAATCTTTCCATTTTGTAATATCTACGCCACATTTCAGCAATTCTTTGATGGTAAAAATAGAATCGGCGTCGTCTATCCATACACACATATAAAGCTGATTAAACGCGTATTTGTTATAGCGTAATTTCAGCTTTTCGATATTAAATAACGTGTCCGCCCCGCCTTTTAGCGCGTCTTCAATGGTGACGACGTATCGCCATTGACCATCAGGGCATAACCGCCCGCCGTCGCGCAGTTCGTCAAAAGACGGGAAAACCACGTTTTTACGTTTCGGATCACCCTCTTTCCACGATTCGCCCGACCAAAACGCATAGGATTCGTGAAATTTCGATGATGGCGTGGTGAAATAGGTTTCACGCCATTTTGCATGTGTCGCCATTGCGGAAGCGACGTCATTAAACCGCTGAAAATCACGCAACCACGCATATTCGTCGCCGTAAACATGGCCGCTGTTACCCTGTGAGGTGTTTTTGTTGGTCGATAAAAAATGCAGTTCCGCGCCGTTACTCAAAATGATCGGATTGCCTTTTAATTCAACGTCGAAATATTGCCGTGCCATTTTGATGATGTACGTTTTAAAAATTTCCGCTTGGCGTTTGGATGCCGATAAAAAAATCTGATTATCTCCGGTAAAAATTGCGTCTTCTAAGGCTTCAAACGAAAAATAATAGGTCGCCCCAATTTGGCGCGATTTTAAAATATTGCGGATGTCGTGGTGCTTGTTGTTGCGCAGGTGTTTTTGATAGCCGAAAAGCGAATCAATAAACGGCTGGCACATTTCGGGGGTGATGTGCGAAATATCATTTTTTACCGGGCCTTTTCGTTTGCGTTCCGGTTGCCCGTCGCCGCTATCAGCAAAGCCACCGGAAGCACCCGCCGAAACGTCGCGCATTTCGACCGCACTTTTTGCCTTGGCAACAGACACCGCCCGTTGCTTTTTATATTGCAGGTCTTTATCAATCAGGGCTTCCAGTTCTTTGATTTCCTGATCCGATTTATTTTCCCGTTCCGTCAGCGTAATAATGCGCAACGCGATCAATTCTTCGATCCCGTTTTCGCTTATCAAGTTTCGCCACTGGTATTTTTCCGCCCAATAGTAAATCGGCCGCGTGCTATTTAATCCCAATTCCGCGGCAATCTCTTTTGGCGTGTACTTTTTCAAATACAAAAACTTTGCCGCGTAGATCACTTCATCGTCATAGCGTTGCGTCTTTCTTTTTCTTAGTTTTGGTTCCGTCATGATTGCCTTTGTTTTTGTTATGTCGGGCGTATTGTGGCAACAAAAAAAGCGATTTTTTAACGGTCATTTTCGGATATGTTCGGATATACAGTCTTTCCGTTTTATATCCGAACATATCCAATTTCCGGCGCGTGATTTTCCTGATTTTTTGCATAAGACTAGCCGCAATTAATTAATCACGGGCATTTTGAAGAATGAACAAAAGTAAACTCAAAACCGATTTTATTTGCATTGCTACATCAGGTTATACAGTAGATGGCCGCCAAATCACCGCACAAGAATTGCACGAAATGGCGGATAGTTATGATCCCGAATATTACACGGCTAATCTTTGGCCAGAGCATCGCCGCTGGTTCAATATGGGGCAAGTTGTTGAGGTGAAAGCCGAGGAAAACGAAAAAGGCGAAACAGAACTTTTTGCCGTTATTGCGCCAAACCAAGAACTAATTGAACAAAACCGTGAAGGACAATACTTATTCACAAGCATTGAAATTGCGCCAAATTTCCGCAACAGCGGAAAAGCCTATTTGTCAGGTTTAGGCGTGACAGATTCCCCGGCATCAGTAGGCACCACAAAATTAAACTTCTTCAATACTGAACAAAAAGACAGTGTTTTCAGTGACTTTATTAAAGTGGATTTTTCTATCAAAGAAGACATCGAAGAAGATAAAGCATTACGCACCCTTGCGAATGCTTTTAGAAAGCTATTTTCACATTCCGCACAAACAGCAGAAGAAAAACCAAATCCCGAAAACAATAACAACAAAGAGGACTACTCAATGGATCAAAAACAAGTTGATCAAATTGTTGCCGCCGTAAACGGTTTGGGCGCGAAAATTGACAGCCATTTTTCCGTACAGCCGCAACCGACGGAACCGCAAGAGCCGGAACAACCGAAAGACGGCGAAACCGTATCTAAAGAAGAATTCAGCAAGTTACAAAAAGAATTCAACGCCTTGTCGGAGAAATTTAACGCGCTGAATAAAGAAGTTACTCCGGTGCCTAACGGTGAACCCGCAGGAAACGGCGAACATGAATTCAAACTAACAAAAGGTATTTAACCATGGATATGCAGAAATATTACGCATTTGCCGCCGCCGTTGCCGCTTACTACAAAGTGCCGGTTGATTCCGTATTGCGCGGTGAGAGCTTTAGTCTTGAGCCACCGCAAGCATCTGATCTTGCCGATAACATTCAGCAACGTTCTGATTTCTTGAAACAAATTAATATGTTCCAAGTGGAAGATATTAAAGGTAAAAAATTGATCGGCGCAAACGAAAAAGGCATTACAGGCCGTAAAAAAGACGGTCGTTATTTGGCGACATTAAGTCACGATCAATTTGGATACGAATTGGCCGAAACCGATTCCGGTGTATTAATTCCGTGGGCAATGTTTGACAGCTTTGCACGTCACAAAGAAAAACTTGAGGCGTTATACGCGGAGTTTGTACAAACCCAAATTGCATTAGATATTTTGCAAATCGGTTGGCATGGTGCAAGCGTGGCAGAAAACACCACCAAAGCCGATTTATCCGATGTGAACAAAGGTTGGTTAAAACTATTAGCCGAACAAAAATCAGAAAACTTCCTTACCCAAGGTGCCACCGCCGGCAAGATTAAAATTTTTGGCGAGGGTGCGGACTATGCGAACTTAGACGATTTAGCCTTTGACTTGAAACAAGGCTTACACCAACGCCACCGCGATCGCAATGATTTAGTGTTCTTGGTGGGTGCCGATTTGGTGAGCAAAGAAACCAAACTCATTCAAAAACAACACGGACTAACCCCAACCGAAAAAGCGGCGCTAGGTTCTCATAACTTAATGGGTTCTTTCGGCGGCATGAACGCCATCACCCCGCCAAACTTCCCGGCACGCGGTGCGGTAGTAACTACGCTCAGCAATTTAAGCGTATATACACAAGCGAAAAGCGTGCGCCGCGCGTTACGCAGTGACGAAGACAAAAAAGGCATTGTGAATTCTTACTACCGCCAAGAGGGCTATGTAGTTGAGGATTTGGGCTTGATGGTCGCCATCGATCACAGCAAAGTGAAGTTAGATAAAGAGGCTTAATTAAAAATGGGAATGCGTGAATTTCAGGCGCAAATGCGGGCATTACAGCAAATTGAAAAAAGTGCGGTCGATTCGGCGGCACAATCCGCGACCGTGCAACAGCACGGAACGGATTACGACGTGCTTTGCATTGCGTTGACTAATGACGTCAATAAAATTCGCGCTTTCCCCAGTTTTGAATTAAAAGCCGAGTACAAGCGGGATGTATTTTTGCCTAGATGGATGCCGTTTGTTGAGGAGTATTTGGCAAAAGGAATCGTTTATCAGAATGATTATTTGGCTTATTGCATTATTTATTCTTTTGATGTCGGTGATTTTGATACCGCCCTTAGATTGGCTGATCTTGCTATCAAGCAGAACCAATCGCTTCCGGATCGTTTTAAATCTACGTTACCGACTTTTGTCGCTAATCAAATCTATGATTGGACAGATAAAACAGCAAGTGCGGGCTATTCGGTCGAGCCCTATTTTTCGCAAACTTTGCAAAACGTGGCGACCCAGTGGCAGTTGCATGAAACCATCACGGCAAAATGGTTAAAAATGGCCGCCGCACTACTGTTAAGAAATAATCAGGGTAAAGTCCATGCCGCAAGCATGGACGACCCAGAACGCTTGGAATTGGCGGTGAAGTTATGTAACCGCGCATTCCAACTTAACCCGAAATCGGGTGTTAAATCGCTCATTGAGCGGTGTCAAATGCGCCTTGCAAAATTACACAAGGACGCAGGTTCGGATTCCCCCCTAGAGGTCGGCCTAAGCTTAGAAACACAGGAAATTGATTTTTCACTAGTTGTTGAAAAACTTCGTGCCGACCCTCTTTCCGACGTCAACGGGGGCGCGAATGTTTAACGGCAGAACGCAAGAATATGACGACACGACGATCGAAAATAGCGGCTTTTGGCCGGAAATAGAGATCGCCGAGTTTCAAAAGCAACGGGCGATTCCGTTGCAGATACCGAATGAAATGCTGAAATCGGTATTAATCGCCGCAATGCAGGGCGTGAATATCGACTTGCAAAGCGTCGAACAAGACTACAAAGGACAAGGCATTAACCAAGCGGCAGGTATCAGCGCAGACCGCATCAACGGCGAAAATTACGCAGAAACACTATATAAAAAAGCTGTGTTTGCGCGCGCCAAAGCCGAGTTATTGCCCGAATTTAACGTGCTTTCGAGCCGTGAAATTCACACTAACCGCGAATACGCGGACGAACAAAAAAGCCTGTTAGCGGAAGCAACGCACGCCATTCGAACGCTAAAAGGCAAACGACGGGGATCGGTATGGCTAATCTAAAGCGAAAAATGCTTTATCAGCAATTAACCAATTTTCTTTTGAGCAAACTGCCGAAACGTTACCAAGCGAATTTTGAATCTTGGATCGAAAACGGAAAATTGATTAATCAAGGCAAGCAAGTCACCGAAAACGGCGTAGAGATTGCGCATATCAGTTACGACGCGGTGTTGTTTTTTAATGAATTCCCGTTTGTTGAAATCCGCCCCGATTATTTAATGGCATGGGTGCAAATTTGGCTCAACGATAACGACCCAATGCGCGACAACTTAGATCAATATGAAACGGATTTTGACATTGAAATGGTCAGCGACGAACTGGCGGATCTCACGTTTACGATTGCGTTTCAAGAACCGCTCACCGCCGTCAAAGATTCGGCGGGACAGTTGGAAATTGAAGGCGAAAGATACCGCTTGGACGAGATCGAAATTTTAACGGCGCAAGAAATCTACATCGAAACGGATGTAATCCATGACCCAAATAGCATTTCGGCCGAAATCTGACAGCGTGGCGCGTGTTAAGCGCACATTGATGTATTTGCGGTTAAGTCCGCAACAACGTCAAAAAGTCATGCAAACCGTGTTGTGGCGACTGAAAGACGACGCAAAAAAGAACGTTACGGCACAGAAAACACCGGACGGGAAAGCGTGGGAGCCAAGAAAACGGCAAGAAAAAAGCGCAAGAAAAAATAAGATGTTGAAGTTTAGGGCGAAATACTTGAACTCCAAGATCGAAAATCAAGGCAATCAAGGGCGATTGCATTACGCCGATAAAAAAGGCGGTGAAATTGGTGCAGTGCATCAAAAAGGCTTAACCGTGGCCACCGGGCAAACGGCAAAAGAACAAGCCGCATTAAAAAAGCTACTTGAACAAAACAAACAGCCGGCAACGGCAAAACAAGCGAAGCGGCTGAAAGAATTGGGCTACACAGAAGCCACCGCAAAGCGCGGTAAAAATGGCAAATTGAAGCGCAAAAGAGCCACAAGCAAAAGCATTCGTTCCACGATGTCGCAGGGGCAGGCGGGCTTGATTATCCGCTTGCTTGAGAAAAAACAAGGCATTAACACGCGCCGAGGATTGAAGTCGTACAAGATGGCGGCGCGCCCGTTCTTGGACGAGGACGAGCAACGAAACGCGGAAATCGTCACAAAAGAATTATTAAAAGCCTTTAAAAACGGAATCCGTCAATAACAACAAAAACAAACGAGGATTTTATGTCTTTTCCATCAGTCCAAATTAACGCCCTTAATCTTTTAAGCGGCGAAACAAAAGAAATCGAACGCTTGGCGTTATTTGTCGGCGTCGGCACAAAAAATGTCGGAAAACTGACCGCACTTACACCGGATAGCGATCTAGATAAAGTGTTAGGCACAGCCGACAGCCCGCTAAAAAGACACGTTAAGGCGGCGATGTTAAATGCCGGTCAAAACTGGTTTGCTTATGCGTACATCGCAAGTCAAGACGACTATGATTTTCCAAAAGCCGTGCTTGCCGCAAATACAACAGCATCTTTTGAATATTGCGTCAATACCTACACGACAGGCATTGACAAAGAAAAAATTAATAAATTGCAAGAAACCTACACCGAATTATTGGCGAAATTTGGGCGCAGAACCTTTTTTATCCAAGCCATTGATCCGATTAATGCCGACAAGTCAGACGGCGAAACATGGGATCAATATGTTGCCAAATTGACCACGTTACAACAAACCATCGTGGCCGATCATGTCATGTTAGTGCCAACATTGTTTGGCAACGAAGCGGGCGTGATTGCAGGTCGTTTAGCCAATCGTGCCGTGACCATTGCCGATTCACCTTGCCGCGTGCAAACGGGCGCATTGTTAGATTTAGGCAGTGCGGAAAAACCGAAAGACAAAGACGGCGCAGAAATCACACTGGCGCACTTAAAAGCGTTAGAAATGGCGCGTTACTCCGTGCCGATGTGGTATCCAGATTATGACGGTTATTACTGGGCGGACGGACGCACATTAGACGCCGAGGGCGGCGATTATCAAGTGATCGAGTATGTGCGCATTGTGGATAAAGCCGCGCGCCGTATCAGATTACAAGCCATTGCGAAAATCGGCGACCGCTCGTTTAACTCAACAAGCGCAAGCACCGAATATCACAAAACCTATTTTTCCGCAGTGCTACGCGAAATGAGCAAATCCGCAACCATCGCGGGCAAAACGTTCCCAGGTGAATGTATGCCGCCGAAAGAAGGCGATATTGAAATCGTGTGGAAATCAAAAACAAAAGTGGCGATTTATATCAAAGTCCGCCCGTATGACTGCCCGAAAGAAATCACGGTAAACATTTTCTTAGATTTAGAAACTTTGGGAGATCAATAAATGAGCGTAGAAAGAATTAGCGGGATGTCGTTTGACTTCTTTATGTTGGGCGAACCAATCCACGCGGAGAGCGTTAGTTTAAGCATTACCGACAATTCGGGCGTGGCGCAAACACGCGGCATTCCGGACGGTTGGGTGTCGGGCGATGTGACCGCAGAAGGTGAAATCGAATTAGATTCCAAAAACTTTGCCAAGTTGTCCGCCGTGGCGGCCGCGGCGGGAAGTTATCGCGACATTCCAACGACGGATTTTGTTTACTTTGCCCAACGCGGTGGCGTGCGCGACAAAGTGGAATCTTTTGGCAATAAATTGATCTTAACCGACATTATTAACATCGATCCAAAAGGCGGTGCAAAAGCTACGAAAAAAATTAAATATTTCGTGACAAGCCCCGACTTTGTGAAGATCAACGGCGTGCCGTACTTGTCCGCAAGCGACACCCGAGATCTGATCGGTTAGTAGTTTTAGAGGAGCGACCGCCAATAACAACAATAATAAAGTGCGGTCGTTTTTCTAAATTTTTGAGGAATCATTATGCTTCAGCGATTGCAAGAATCCGTGCCATTTATCGGATCGATTATTGCTTTTTTTTCGGGGTTGCAGTTAAGCGATTGGGGCAGTTTAGCCGGTATTTTGTTTGGTGCAGTTACCGTTGTTATTACTTATAAAAAATACAAAAAAGAAATGGCATTAAGGGAACGCGCACTTGCCGTGCGCGAACGCGAAGCCGCTTACAAAATGATTATGGCGAAAATTGATGCCGTAAAACATGGGGTGCCGGTGAATGAGCTTACGTAAAAAAATGATTTATTGTGCCGTGGGCGCAGTGCTTGCGTTGTATGCGACACAAAAACCCCCGGAAGGATTGGAAACACGAACAAGCGAAAACGGCGCGGCGTTGGTAACAAATGCCGAAAATTGCACATTAACCCCGTACAAATGCGCGGCGGACAAATGGACGAACGGCGTCGGCAACACGCACGGCGTGAATCCGTTAAAACCAATCACAATGGATCAAGTCGTGCTTGATTTGCGCCGAAATTTAAAAACCGCCGAAGGGTGCGTAAATAAGCACTTTAACGGCGAAAAAATGAATCAAAATCAGTTCGACGCGATGACGTCGCTTGTTTTCAATATCGGGTGCGAAAACGCCCGCACATATTACAGCAAAGCCGCCGGCAAGCGCGTGCCGACTACGCTTTATAAGTTGGCGCAAGCGGAGCAATTTAGTTTGATGTGTTTGCGCATTACCGACTTTAACCGCGCGGGCGGCAAAGTGTTAAAAGGGTTACAAATTCGCCGCGACAAAGAGCGCCGTTTGTGCCTTGGCTTGGAGAAAAAATAATGCATTACGTGATCAGCGTATTAGTGTTTTGCTTAGCCGTGGCGGCGGGCTTTATGCAACATTACAAAAGCGCGGCCGAGCGCAACGGCGCAGAATTGGCCGAAGTCCGCACCGCACACGCGCAAAACATGGCAATGTTGGATTCGTACAAGCTACAAGCCGCCGCATTGTCGGCGCAACTGAACGAATTAAACGAATTGGCGCAAAGTCGTCAAGCACAATTAGACGAGGTTTTAACGCATGAAAATAATCAAACTTGGGCTAGTCAGCGCGTGCCTGATGATATTAATCGCTTGTTCGAAAGCCGCAACCACGCCGCCCAAAGTGCGGTTGATTTGCCCGCAAACCACCGAATGCCGCGCGATCACAACAAAGACGCGCACTAACGGGCAATTAGTGCAAAGTTTAAATAGCGCGTTAGATATGATCGACGTTTGTCTTGTCGCACAACAAGCAACACAAAAATGTATTAACGATTTTAACAACCAGTAGAAACAACAAGGAAAACACAAAATGACCGAAAAAAACACCGCTCAATCATTACTTGAGAAATTGACCGAAGGCGCGAAAAACACCGTCACTATCGATATTCAAGGTGTGGAATTTACGTTTAACAAAGACGCCGCCGCGTACGATTCAATGATTAATGAAATCGAATCTGGCAACAAAATCACGCCTATTAAAGATTACTTATTGGCAATCGTTGAGCGGACACAACGCGACGAATTATTGAGCATTATCAACGTGCCGGGCTTGGCGTTAAAAATCGCCGGTACCGTCAATAAAGTGTTAGTGCCGGAAATTGAAGTTACCGTAAAAAACTAACGGCGCGGGTAGAAGCTATCGAGCGCAACGGCTTATCACAAGCGATTGCGCTCCGTATGCACTACTTGCCGCACGATGACAACAGCGAGATCAATCTTGCCCGTGCAATTTGGCTAAACAAACAACATTTCGAAAATTTAGCTAACGCCGTGGCAAGTGGGATCGCAAAATGTTTTTAACCTTTCTTTTGAGTTTTACGCATGGCAGTACAAGGGCTTGAATACATCATCAGCTTAACGGATCAGATTTCCGCCCCCCTAAAAGGCGTAATGAAATCCCTTGATGACGTGGGCGCCCGTGGCGAAAAAGCCATGCGTAAAATCGCGTATGGTGTTGCGGGTGTTGTTGCCGCAGGCGCATCACTCAAAGCCGCATTAGATCCCGCCATTGACTTTAACCGCGCCTTAAACGAAATCAAGGCAACAGGAAGAAGTGAGGCAGGACTTAACAAAATTACCGACTTTGCGTTGGATTTCTCCGCCACTTACGGCGGGGCGGCGACGGAAGTCGTCAATTCAACAAACGAAATCGCCCGCGCCATCGACGGGCTAACCGACAATGAATTAATTGCTTTTTCCCGAAGTTCAAACATTTTAGCCAAAGCCACCGGTTCCGACGTCAAAGCCATGGGGTCTTATATTTCCCAGTTGTACGGCATTTTTGGAGACGAAGCCGCAAAAATGGGGAAAGAAAAGTGGGTAGAACAAATTTCGGCACAAGCCACCGTTACCGCGAATAAATTTAAGTCATCAGGCGAATCCCTAATGCAGGCTTACACCAATTTGGGTTCGTCCGGTAAAGATCACGGTATAAAAAGTGCCGAGCAGTTTGCGGTGATTGGTAACTTGCAAAACGTTTTTGAAGGCGGTCTTGCCGGGACAAAATACGCCGCATTTTTAAGCGGCGCAGTCAAAGCACAATCAAAACTTGGACTTTCTTTCTTAGATTCCCAAGGAAAAATGCTACCAATTATAGACATTCTTGAAAAAATCAAGGGCAAATATGGCGAGTTAAATTCTGAAAATCTTTACGAATTGCAAAAAGCCTTCGGGACAAAAGAAGCCGCTCAAGTTATCAATAATTTATTACCAAAAATTGATTCTTTGAAAGCCGATATTGCCGAAATCGACAATATGAAAAGCCTTGATGACGCCATGGCAATCAGTAAAACCGTGACGGATTCTTGGATGCGTTTTCAAGCCATTTTTAAAAATATCCAAATCGCCATCGGCACGCAGATTTTGAAAAAACTTGAACCGATCATGAACCGCATTGCCGATATGGGACAAGAATTTACTAATTGGCTTCGGACTTATAAAAACATCGCCCGTTGGATCGGCTATGTAGTTGGCGCGTTGCTTGGCTTTACCGGCTTAACCGCCGCCCTCACGTTGATTTCGGGCGTTGTCGCCGCGATCGGCGTGGCGTTTAGTGCAATCTTAGGGCCGATTGGGGCAGTGATTGCGTTGATTGTTGGGCTTGGCGTGTTGATTTATAAATTCCGTGCGCAATTCGCCGCATTCATCGGCGGCTTTATTGCAGGCTTTAAAGCCGTGGGCGTGTCGTTTGATCCGCTATTTAACGCTTTTAACCTTGTTTGGGGGGCGATTAAAAAAGTGGGTGCGGCAATCGGGCGAATTATCGCGTTATTTAGCGGCGCATCAAGTTCGGCTTACAGTTTTCAGCAATTTGGCATTGACGTGGGTGAGGCAGTTGCGAGTGCGCTCAATTTAATTATTAGCGTAATTGATCTAATCGCCACCCAGATCGCCAACGTGGCGGATATTTTCGTTAGCGTCGGGGATATTCTGATCAGTACGTGGCAAAACGTGGTTGCAGGTTGGCAAAACGGCGATCCGGTGCAGATTTTCGGCTCGTTATTTAATGGCTTATTAAGCATTTTTGACACAGTCACGGGCGGCATCAAAAAAATGTTTATTGATACGCTTAACTGGCTGATCACGCAAGCAAACAAAGTAAGCGGCTTAATCGGCATTGAGATTCCGCTTATTCCGACCATGCAAACGCCGCAGGCATTGCCAAATTTAGCAACCGGTGCAACCGCTCAACCGCAAAGCGGGCAGATCTTGCAGTTGCCGCAAGCCGCTAAACCTCAACTTGCGCAAATGCAACCGGGCACCATCAGCAAAACCGTCGCCCAAAACCAAACCACCGACAAATCATTAAAAATTTACGGTGGCATCACAATCAACGCAAACGACCCGCAACAATTTGAACAATATTTGCGGGACAAACAACAATTAGCGGCGGGGTGATAAATGACAGAAAAACGGTATTTGGATTTGTGGATTAACGGTGAGGATTTAACGCTAGACAGCGGCAATCAACCGATGATTTGCGATAACCGCGTGTCGATTGCGCAAGACGTCAAACACGCGATTTTAGAAAGCGGCTTAGCGACGTTATTAATCGCCGAACGGAGCCGCATTTTGCGCCGCGATATTATTTTACAAATCGTGCTGTTAGTTGAAGAAGATGAACGGCTAATTCCCGGCACGATTTTCATTGAAGAAGAAACACTAGGCCGCTTGCGCTTAACCGCCGACACTTACGATTTCGGCAAAATCGACAACGTGGGGATTAATTTAAATGAGTGAAGATTTTAAACAGATGTTAGCGGAATCGGGTTTGCCGGTTGAAGAAACGCAAATTCGGCAAAAATTCGAAGAATTGACCGCGCAGGAAAACTTAATCACGAACACGTCGAAAATGTCGCCCTTTTGGCGGCTGATTACCGCGATTGCGGTTAAACCCGTGAAATGGCTTACCGATCATTTAATCGCCGAAATCTTACCAAATCTATTTGTTAAAACCGCAAAAGAAAAATGGTTACAGATCCACGCGTGGGCGATTGGGCTTGATTTTAAACAAGCAACGAAAGCAGAAGGCGTGATCCACTTCACAAAAGAAAGCGACATTACCGAATTAACGATTAAAGCGGGCACGGTAGTCCAAACAGAACGCATTAATGACGTAATTTTCCGCCTAATTGTGACGCAAGACACCACAATTCCAAAAGGGATGCTTTCCGCGCCCGTGCCGGTTATTGCCGAAAACGCGGGGGCGGATTACAACTTGGCGTCGGGCTATTACCGCATTTTGCCCGAATCGATTGCGGGCATTAAGAACGTCGAAAACAAAGACGATTGGTTGACTACACCGGGTTCGGACCGCGAAACAAATGAAGAATTACGCGAACGTTATCGCACTCAATTTTCAAGTGTTGGACAACACCATATCGACAGTGTTTATCGCGGAATGATCTCTAAAGTGGCGGGCTTATCCGTTGACCGCATTTATTTTAAACATGACGCGCCGCGTGGGGCGGGCACGGCTAACGCGTATTTATTGCTTGACACGGGCGTAACCAGCCAACCGTTTATTGACAAAGTGAATCATTATGTGCAAACCGAGGGCAACCACGGACACGGGGATGATTTGATTTGTTTTGCCATGCCGGAAACGCAACACGTGATCACGTGCGGCGTGTATTTTCGACCGTCGCAAGCTATTGGCGAGATTCGTAAAGCAGAAATTGTTGCCGAAGTGGAAAATATGATTCGTTGCGCATTTCGTGAGAACAACAATTACACCGTGACGAAAACTTACCCATTCAGCCGTTTTAGTTGGTCAAAATTGGGCGAAGAAATCCACGATAGATTCAACGAGATCGATTCCATTATTTGGGGGCAGACGGACATTCAAAGCGATCTATCCATTCCGCGTGTTTCGCGCTTAACCGTGAGCGTGCAACGATGATGATTAAATTACCGTTTTGGATGGATAAGGGCGAGTTAAACAAAATCGCCGTATTGTTCGGCAAATGGTGGGACTACGTACAAAGTGCGGTCAAATTTCCGTTTGCAATTTTAGACGAAGAAAAATGTAGTGAACGCATTTTAAATTTGATTGCGTATCAGCGTGACGTTGAGCGGTTCGAAAATGAGCCAATAGAACTTTTCCGCAAGCGCGTCAAATATGCCTTTATTAATGCCAAAGACGCAGGAAGCAAAGTGGGCTTTATTCGAATTTTTGAAAGACTGGGGATCGGTTACGTCGAAATCGAAGAACGGTTTGATCTCGAAAATTGGGATGTGATCAAAATCAGATTAAGCGATTCGCAATTGGCAAAAAATATCGACTTACTGAATTTAATCATCCGTAAATATGGCCGCACTTGTCGCCGCTATACATTCGAAGTGATCACCGCCGAAACAGTGACGATACATCACGGCGAATTTGAGCACGATTATCAAAGTTTTTACATCAAAATGAACACATAACAACAATAAAAAAGGTGTTTTATGGCAAGTTTAATCACTCCGCAATTTGAACAATATATTGCACAGCAAACAATCAACAAAGGCACAGTTGTTTTTGACGAATTTATTTTTGCAAATATCCCCGACTTAACCGCTGAAAATTTGAAAAATCATTTAACGATGCCGCAAGCGGCGCACATTGTGCACCGTCAAGCAGTATCACAAAGTGGCGTCATCAATGAAAATGCCGTGGTGTATTCGGTAACCATCGGAACGGAAGTCGGCGATTTTGACTTTAACTTTATCGGTTTAGTGAACAAGTCGAAAAATATGCTTGCCGTTGCCGTGCAAACAAACCCCGTTAAGAAAACCCGCAATAAAAACAATGTGCAGGGAAACAGCATTACGCGCAACGTCTTGCTAGAGTTTAGCGGCGCAAAAGCCTTAACAAATATTAATGTTGCCGCACAAACGTGGCAGATTGATTTTACCGTGCGACTACACGGCATCGATGAAAAGATCCGATTAACAAACCGCGATTTATACGGTCGCGCGGTGTTTTTTGATGACAGTTTTTTGGTTAAACGCAAAAGCGGCAATGATTACACCATTGAGCCGGGCGTGGCTTATGTTGAAGGCGTGCGCGCCAATATGACCGCACTTGAAAACATTAACGCCGCAAATTTGCCATGCTCCATTTATTTGGACGTGGTGCATCATTGCACTGTCACGGGGGCCTATGAAACCGAAATCAAGTTTTTAAAAGCTAATAAAGCAGATTACACCGACACCACAAACCGCCCGCACTATGTGCAAATTTTGGCAGATATTGACAAAAACGGCGTCGTAACAGACCGCCGCTTATTGTCGCCATTTTTAGGCATCAACCCGCTAGACTTGGACGACACCACAGAGAACAAAGCCGACAAGCACGGGCATACGCACCGCTTGCCGTTGGCGAGCCTGATTAAACGCGGGATCGTTAAGTTATATTCCGGCTACGATTCCGACGCCGAGGATTTAGCCGCCACGCCGAAAGCCATTAAAACGCTGAAAGCGTTTATCGACGCGATCACCCGCAATTTAGGCAACTACATCCCAAATAGCAAAAAATCCTCACGAGTTGACAGCAACAGCGCGGACGACGTGGCGACCAGTGCGGCGGTTAAAAAGGCATACGACAAAGCAGAATCAAAATGGACCGCCCAACCCGCGACAGAAACTACTGCAGGAATTTTGCCGATTTCACACAAAAGCGACGGTACGGCTAAAGACAAATTCGCTTCCGAATTTGCTGTGGGCGAAGCGGCTAAAAAAGGCTTGCCGGTGGGCGCCATCGTTGCATTTCCGACTGCAGTAACAAATCCCAACGGATTTTTACGCGCCAACGGGTCAACGTTTAACGCATCCGCGTTTCCGGATTTGTACAAAGTGCTCGGAAACTCAAACACGTTGCCGGATTTAACGCGCAGTGACGTCGGCATGACAGCATATTTCACAACAGATGCAATCCCAAGCGGTTGGATTGCGTTTGATGACATTGCAACAAAAGTAAGCGCACAGACTTACCCCGAACTATACCGCCATTTAGTTGATAAATACGGCTCAATTTCTGCAGTGCCAAAAGCCGCGGATAGATTTTTGCGTAATGCCGGCAATGGGCTATCTGTGGGGCAAACGCAAGATGATGCTATCCGAAATATTACTAGCAAACACCTCGGAATGCATGCGGGCGACATTGAAGGTGCGGTTTATCGCGGGACGCGAACAGGTGTTTATCATGACGGCGGGACAGGTGCAAAAGGATACATTGAATTTGATGCATCAAGAGTTGTCCCAACGGCAAACGAGAATCGTCCAAAATCCCTTGTATTAAAACTTTGCATCAAAGCACTAAACAGCTTTGATGATGTGCGATTTTGGATTAAATCGCACGGCGAAGTCGTCAATATTGGCGCGTTAGATGCAGGACGTCTAGCGCAAGGATTACAAGATAAAGCTGACCTCAATCATAAGCACACAACATCAGATATTATTGATTTTAATGTCGGCGTAACAAAATTAATCAAAAATATTATCCGCAAAAACTACTCACGCACAATCAAAGGGACGCGCACCAACTGGGATAACGCAACTAACAAAAATATTAATGTGACGGGTTATACAGAGGTGTACCCGGACGGAAGAATTGTTCAGTTTTTCCATTTTCAAAACTTCCGCCTTTACTGGTTCGAATGGGAAAAAGCAATCGGCGGATCAAATAGATGCCCGGAAATCCCAGTCGAATTATGGACGGCAATGCCGCAAAAAATAACTTGGGCTGAGGCAACGTTATCGAGAACAGAAGGTACCGGCGTCACATCACAAGTAACAACAGATGCCGAAGCAGCAGAATGGATCAGACCAATGTGGGCATTTGAGAAACAAGAGGGTACCAAAAATAGACTGAGTTTTTATGTCAAACGATGGAAAGGCGAACTTGACGAAGCGCTGGATATGATGATTAAAGTAGAGGGCTATTAATATGTATTTGTTAAACATCATTGATAAAGACCAGCATTTTGAGTTGATTGATAGTGATTTTATTGCACTTTACAACATTGACAAATCAACGCTCATTGAGCTGACAGACGCACAATATCAGCAATATTTAGCAATAAGCGGTGATGATATTACATTTAAAGACGGGTCGTTTTACGCTCGTCCATTGCGGCCGTCCGATGCCCACGAGTGGGACGGTAAAGCATGGGTGATTTCGCCGGCAAAAATGACAGCACTTTTTGCTGAACGCAAAACACATTTACTCAATGTTATCGCAAACAAAACCGATAATTTCAAGGCGAAGTATCTTATCGGCTATTCACAAGCGGAAATTGACAGCTTTTACCGACAAGAGCGCGAAGCACGAAATGAAATACCGACAATGCTTTTAACGGAAATTTTTGAAGGGCGCGATGATTTAAGCTCAATCGAAGACTTGAAGAAAAAAGTTATCGAAAAAGCAGACTTATACGCAATTATTATGGGTAAGTTATTCGCGATCAAACAAGTTTTTGAAAAGCATATTGAAAAAGCAGAAACAATCGAACAGTTAGACAAAATTGAGCAGGAGATCAACAAATGGCAAAAACTCTAAAATCATGGGGATATCATGTTTTAGTCGCCATCGACCAACTTTTTAACGCGTTGACCGGCGGCGCGGCAGATGAAACATTGTCAAGCCGCACGTATCGCGGCGCAATGTTAGCAAAACAACCGCGCAAGCGTTGGCGCATCTGGTATCGTGTGATTAACGCCCTCTTTTTTGACGCTAATCACTGTAAGACAGCATACGAAAGCGAGGTTAAGCGGCGGCAATATCCCGCAGAATTCCACGCAATTAAATAATGAGGATTTAGGCATGTGGCAAAAACAACAATTAAAACTCTCCCCGCAAGCCAAAAAAACACTTGATGACGCACAAAAGGGGATAATCTCCCCTTTTTCGTTATCGGTTTCCGGCACGAAAATCGGGGTGCACAATTGGACGCACGGAATCGAAGAAAAATCAAACCGTTATTTGTCGCCGGAAAATGCAGTGAAAGCGTTAGCGGCAAAATTAGTGGATTACGGGGATCCGAATCGCCCGAAGGGACGGCAGGATGTCATTGCGATCATGGTGACAAGCGGAAACATTGAGCAGTTTATTGCGGATTTAGACAAAGTGCGGGTGCTTTTGCCCGAACCTTGTTTTAAACAAGCGTATGACTACGCAAAATCAAGTAAAGATTTGCAACAAACCAAGATGACTAAAACGCCGACTATTGCAAGCCCCGCTTTCGGCAATGTGGCAGATATTACACCGGGTTCAGGGCGCGTGATGCAGTCAGTGCTTCGCAATGCCATCGCGGGGGCAAATGCCGCCCGAACAGGAGACCCAACCGCCGCCATTGAAAAATTGCTAAAGATGAAAGCGGAACGAGAAAAGGAAAACAAAAAACAGGTTGATGACTTGCTGAAAACAACAGTGCAAGTGTACGCATTTACTGCAGAAGATTTATTGGAAATTGCCGAGGCAAAAATAAAAATCAATGTGCCAAGCGCGCAAAATGTGTTTACGGCTTGCGTGATGTATATCGGCAATGATTTATCTGCGATTAGAGGGATGTTAAATGATTAATCCAAATACCCCACAGCCACAAAAAACACCGCAAAACAATCGCAAAAATCCAAGTGTACAACTGGCTTTAAACGGGCAGGCTATTTATATGTATGGATTGATGACGTCGGTCAGCGTAAAACGCGAACAAAAAGATATGAGCGGCAGTAAATCAAGCACGAAAAAAAGCGAAAAAGGCGTAAAAGCAAAGGAATTGCAAGTAACGGGGATCATTCCGTACGATAAAAAGGAATGGCTAACCACGCTTTTTAATCTTGCAGAAGCGGAAACCGGCAAGGGCGAGCAAGAAAAATATCGGGTTTCTTCCGTCACCGCCGAGGCGGTGAATATGCGAGAAGTACAGTTTGCCGATTCGGTAAGCGCGCAAGAAATGGAAAATCGTTTAGCTTGGCAGGTGTCTTTTACATTGCGCGAGGTGAATTCCGTCGCAGAGAAAAAAGAAGCCCGCAAAGCGAAACCGCAAGTTAAAACACAGGGCGAAAAAGCACCGGTCGCGCAGTCTTCGCAACCACAGACCGAACAAACAGGCGGGGCGGACAAAGCGCAGAAAGAAGATAATTCAATTTCAAAAAAAATAAATGATTGGTTGGGCCCATAATGAAAATTATAAAAACGTGCATCATTGGCGACAAAGAATTAGAGTTGGCCGCCGAAAATATTATTTTAGAACTCAATAACACCGGTCGCGGATTTGTCACTGTGCGTACCGAGGAAAAGTGCGCGGGCAAAAGTGCGGTCTTTTTAATGGGCGAATATGACCATTATTATAAATGGTTCGACGGTTTTGTGGAGCGTGAGCAGGACGCCACCGAGGGCTATAAAAAGTTATTCATTCGCGAAAAAGCGGCGATTTTTGAGCGTCCGTTAAGTTGTTCACATCGTCATATTACGTTACGCGATCTCGCAGCATGGATTACGCAACAAACGGGCGTGCCGGTTAAAGTGCCGCAAGCGGATTATGCGGATAAGCCGATTCCGCTTTTTACACATAACGGGTCGGGCTATCAGTTGTTGGCCAACATCGGGCGGCAATATCAAATCAAAAACTATATGTGGCAACAATCGGCGGACGGGTCTTTATTTGTTGGTTCGCACGATGATTCCCGTTGGTTCGGCAAAAATATTGAGTTGGATAGCGGGTTGGCGTTGCGCAGTGGATCCAATGATATGACGTTGCCGATCATGGCGGCGATTCGCCCCGGTGCACTGATTAACGGCAAAAAAATAAAAAGCGTGACATTGGCAGGTGATGATTACACGCTTGAGTGGGACGACTTAGACAAAAACGGACAACCGGTGCAAAAAAGCCCGGAACGCCGCCAAATAGAAAAGACGTTCCCCGAATTGGCGGGCGGTTATCACTTGCCTAAATACGCGAAAGTGGTTGGCGTGGCTGACCCGTCGGGCGGCGGCGATATTTCCGACCCGTTCCGCCCGAAATACGCCGTTGAATTGCAATTACTGGACGAAAACGGCAACGAAGATAAAACGGTGCCGGTTTATCCCGCCGTGCCGTTGCCGGTAACAAGCACAGGATCGCAGGGTGGCGATTTTGCATTTCCAGAAGTCGGCACGATGGTCGAAGTCGGCTTTGCTTACGGGCGATCAGATAAACCGTTCGTCCGCACTATGTTAGCGCAGGGCAAGACGGTTCCCGCCGTGGGCGTGGGCGAACAGTTAAAACAACAACGCCCCGAAGTTTACGAGCGCACCGATGCCGCAGGCAACAAAACCCGCGAGACGGATCAACGCATTACCGATAAATCGTTTGAGCGCGTGATCGAAACCGACAGCGAAACCAAACAGATCGGCACGTCACAAAAAACCGTTGATTCCGACAGCGTGGAAACAGTGGGCGGGAATAAGTCGGTTCATGTGTTGGGCAATATTGAGGAGGTCACGGCAAGCAATAAAAGCATGGGCGTGGCGGGTTCGTTAGTTGAAAAAGTCAATGGATTAGCGCAAAGGGTATCAGAAGAAAAGAATAAATTTGTCGCGCCGCTAAGTTACATGGGATCTGAAGGGCAGAATATTTTTAGATTGCTTGAGGAGACAATACAGCTTTTGGGCGACGTAGCTAATTCCGTGGCGACACATACACACAAAGGCCCAGCACCGGATCAATCGGCGATTTTTTCCGGACAAGGCAACAAGGCGATGAATATTAAAGGGCGATTAACGCCGATCATTGAATAAACAGAAGACCGCAAAAGTGCGGTCTTTTTTGTGATGGAGATCACGGAATTTGAAATAAATTAAAAAAAAATTGAAAATAATGCTTGCATAGATTAATTATTGTTCCTATAATTAGGAACATAAAGAGGAAGCCCATAGGGGGCGCCTAAAATAAGCCTAAAGGAGGCGATTATGACAACTCAAACTATCCAAATCACAAAACCACAATTAAGCGGTTCAGAAAAACAAATCAAATGGGCAAATGATATTATTGAAAATATCATCTCAATCCTTGGTGAAATCAGTATTCCAACAGGCGCAACAGAAGAACAAATCGCGCAAGTAAGAAAAATTATAGATATATTCTTCGGCGAAACCAAAGCGGCGGCATGGATCGAACACTATAAAAATTTCACAGCCGAAACACCAAAGAAAACAGTTTGGGCGGCGGTTATGGTTGGTTGGTACGATTTCGAAGATGGAAAAATGGTATATCGCAATAAAAAATAAGAGGAAAACAGAATGGATTATAAAAAGATTATGTACACGGTCGGACAATTAGTCCGATCAGTTTACGGCGAAGACGTTCCGACAAATGTTCAAAATATGATTATCCGATTCCCCACAAAGGGCATCGGTTTAATAAATCAGCGGGGAGATTTAATAAAATCAAAAAATCAAGACGAAATAATGTTACTCATTGATAAAATACCGGGTGACTTAAAAGATCCTGATGTAATGACCTTTGAGGCACAAGGCGCGTTTTGGTTGGGATATTATCATTATGCAAAATTAGCTGATGATGTAAAAACATTCGGCGCAGATGAACTAACAGAAATTGGCAAGGCATTATATGGCGAGCAATGGCAAACAAACCTTGCAAAAGATCTTGAGTTATCAGACGCCAGACGGATTAGATATTGGCTAACAGGAAGAAAAATTCCGATTGGTGTTTGGGTTGATATTGCGGCACTGCTAAGACAAAAACACATGACAATAAATTCAATCCTCGAAAAGATTTCACAACAAGAGAGACCCTAGGCAATGCCTAGGGTTTTTTATATTTTTTTAAAGATTTTTTATAAAAATGCTTGCATTTATAATGTATATTAGCTAATATACTTGCATCAAATGCAATAAGGATCACAAAATGAAAACTTTAACTAAAGAAACAAAACAAGTATTAAGCAATATCTTATTAGTGAAAGGTGAGTTAAAAACTCAAGATCACTTGTTAGCGGTTTTAGCTCAAATTGCTTTAACATACAACCACGACTTAACCGCAAAAGATTACGCAGACTTACACAATATCTCTTTATTATCAGAAGCGTTTTATTCAAGCGCTGACAAATTCGAAGGAAAACGCAATTTCTGGGTTAAAGAAGAAAACTTATCTCCAAGAATTTACGACGCCGTGTTGTTTTATATCGAAGATCGCGAAGCGGCAAAAGATGAAAGCGAATTTGTTTTCGGCACAGTCGAAAACATGGTTGCCGACATTGAAACAAACTTAAACGCTGATGTGCTTAAAGCAATTAAAGCATTTTTCGATGCTCAAGAAGCAATGGAAGCCGCTATCAAAGCAAGAAAAGAAAAAAAAGCGATTGCTAAAGCTGAAAAAGACATCGAAAAACACAGTGTAACCGCAAAAGTTTTAGGCTTACCTACATTAACCGGAAGCGTAAAACAAATTGCGTGGGCTGAAAAAATACGTGAAAAATGTTTAGCAATCTATCCGGAAGAAAAAATCGGAAAAGCGGCGAAAACCGCAACAACCGCGAAATATTGGATTGATAACTACAAAAATGTATTGAACTAATATGAAATTACGAGACTACCAGCAAAACATTTTTGAACAACTTATTAACTCAGAAACGAATGATCTTGTCCAACTTGATACCGGCGCCGGAAAGACGCCGATTATCGCTAAGCTGGCAGAACACTATAAGCAAGTTGTAATTGTCTGCCATCGCAATATCTTAATCCAACAAGCGAGCGATAAACTTGCCGCCTGCGGAGTTACTCACCGCATTTTGGCAGCAAAGGCGCAAAAGAAACTATGCGCACAAAACAACATCGAAAAATACGGGAATCACTACATCAACCCGCGAGAACATATTGTTTTAGTCTCAATAGATACTTGGAATTCGCAGTTTAAGCGTGAATCGTTGCACTTTGATTTTAGTAAAAAATACGTTGTGCTAATCGACGAAGCGCATCATTTTGCAGCAGAAAACAAATGGGAATTGCTGAATAACACAATCGGCGGTCGTTGTATCGGATTTACCGCGACACCGATCCGAGCAGATGGAAAGCCACTTATTAAAAAGTTTTACGGTTTTTTCGATCGCATTATCCAAGCCGAAGGATATCAAAATTGCGGAACCGAAAAACTGATTGCTGAGGGATATTTAGCGCAATACAGAGCTTTTATATCTGCGATAGACGGTGTCCCACTTGCTGAATATGACGAGCAAGTAAGAAAAGAAATCGAATTAGCGACAAACGGCTATACAGATGATGAAAAAAAAGACCGCACTTTACGGCTTGGCGAAACCGTGCTGACAACGTATGAAAAATACGGTAACGGCGGGCAAGCAATCTTAATCTGTCCACTGATCAATAACGCAATCGAAGAATATCAGAAATTGAAAAAATACGGCTATAAAGCGGATATTATCAATAGTGAATTGCCGGCATACGAAATACAAAGAACGCTAAAAGCGTTTGAGCGGAAAGATATTAATATTCTAATTGCGGTCGATATGATTTCAGAGGGCTTTGACGTGCCGGACGCCGATTTGCTCATTATTGCACGCAAAATCCGAAGTTTCGGACTTTATCGCCAAATCTGCGGGCGAGTGCTAAGACCGCGCGCAGGTAAAGTTGCGCGAATTGTTGATATTGTCGGTTACAGCATAGCAAAACACGGCTTGCCGTCTGATCCAGTTGACTGGGAACAAGAAATAACGCCGCGCAAATACAAAAGATTAGTGATTTGCGATGAATGCGGATTTGTTTACAAGCTCGGGGAATCTTGTTGCCCGGAATGCGGATGTAAAAAAATAGTCGAAACGAAAGGAAAGGCGTATTTAAATACAAAACTTGTTACAACAGAGATGATTGAGCAGTATCGCAAAGAGATTGCGATTGCTGAGCAATACAGACTCGAACAAGAACGAAAAGCAGAACAAGAAAGACTATTTAACGAAACATATTTAGACATTGATGTATATTTCGGAAATACGTTGCTAAGCAAGCGTGCGAAAGAATTGTTTAAATATTTCTCGGACGAGTTAAAAAAACAAGTGTCGGCGCGTGCTTATAACGAGTTTATGAAACGATACTCGAGAGAATTTTCCGAGCTTAATTTTTACATACCGCATTTTTTAGCGTTTGCGAAAAGTAACGACAAAAAGCTAATACCAACAGCAACGACCGCACTTTACAACGAAAAGAGGGGTTAAAATGATTAGAATTTATCACGGAGACGCGGCAGAAATTAAAGTTCCACCTGTAGATATGATTTTTACTGATCCGCCGTTTGAGATGAACGGGAAGCAACTAAAAGAGATTTTAGATAAGTTTAATTATCAGCACTTATTGTTGATCTGCTCAATGCACCAAGCATTAGAGTTTTACAAAAGAACAGACTTAGATTTTTCGTTTGATTTAGTCGTTAGTCATATCACACCCAAAAAAAGCAAAAATTATTCAATGCCGAATATGTTACATAGCAATATTCTGTATTTTAAAAAGCCCGGTATCAAATCCGCATTTGACCGCCGCCGAGTACAGCGGAACGACGTTTACAGCGACGAAAATAACTATTATTTTCCGTCAATCTTTCATGCGCCTAAAACGGGACTGACGTATAAATATCAAAAAAATCAGAATATGATTAATGACTTAATCGGCAGTTTTGATGTTAAAAGCGTGCTTGATCCATTCGCAGGAAGCGGCACAACGGCTTACGCGTGCGCAGAACACGGAATAGACGCTTATTGCATTGAACAAGACAAATCCGCGTTTGAAATTATGAAAAACAATTTAAGCATGTTATCAATTTATAACAATTTGGAGATAAACGAATGAGCTATGAGAAGTTGAAAAAGGATAGAAAAAAAGCAATTAGTAGTAATGCAAATACTTACAGTAAAAAAAATTACAAAGATGTATCGATGAAAGTAAAACCTGAAGTTGCCGCCGAATTTAGTGCAATATGCGAAAAAGAGGGGGTGTCAAAAGCAGAAATGTTAAGACGATTTATATATAACTATAATTCTTTACAAAATACTTGACATAATTTTAAATTAATGTATATTAGCTAATATACAAATATGAAAACGAGGATTATATGAATACGCTAAAAATTAAATTTCACTTGAGAGAGAAAGTCAAAGGTCGCCATCCGGTCGCCGTGTTACGAGAACATATTGATAATCTTTTCTATGACCCATTTAATTTTGAATTTGAAGATGGCGACATTATTAGATTGAAAGAAAAACTAAACGCATTTAGTAATGAACCGTATTTTGTCTCGATTATCCCGAGAAAAATTGATGAACTGCGAAAAGGTTACTTTTACATCACGGCGACCGTAACGCTAGAAAGAGATGGCGAAGACGTTGGATTCGTTTGTCAGCACATCGATAGCACTCTCCACGCGTGTAAAAAAGCGATCTTAGTTGAAGGAGAAGATAACGATTTTGATATTTTAAATCTATCTTCAATTTTAAATAGTTTATCATTATTCAATGCTGACCACCGAAGCTATTTTTACGCGCGTTATTTAGTGCCGAAATATTATAGAGTATTTGATGAATAATAACTTTACAAAATAACGGCGGAAAGAGAGACCCTAGGCAATGCCTAGGGTTTTTTATTGTTCATGTAAAACATAAGGTACTGATTAATAAGAAATAATTGCATAAAGCGCAGTTGATTTGCATTCCGCGTTAAATTTTTACGTAAAAAAGCGCGTCACGTAAAATCCACTTCCCCTCCCGCCGATTTTGCAAAAAAAAATCGCGTGTTTTCAGTTAAATTTCATCGGCGGAGCCTTGCCGCAAAAGAGATCTATAAAAGATCTTAAATGAAAAAATTTCACATTTTTTCAGCGTTTTTCAGTTAAAAAAGATCTTAAATTTTACGAATGCAACCACATTTTATTGATTTTAAATAAGATTTTGAATTTTACGTGGCGATTTTTCGCATTTTTGACTTACAGTTAAACTGTGGCGATACAGCCACCGGAACAAAATTTAGAACAAATAAACAGGGGAGCAAAGCAGCCACTTAACAGCCACTTTGTGAATTTTGGTGGGTCGTGAAGGATTCGAACCTTCGACCAACGGATTAAAAGTCCGCTGCTC
>OGKB01000376.1_pt1 | contig 34103 bp, 49 predicted proteins | sample 1572351 | NCBI WGS metagenome assembly OGKB01 (sample SAMEA2582088, study PRJEB24529) | metagenome | biome: Human gut stool | place: China | collected 2011
ATCAAATTATGCAGTTCTAGCAATAACAGTAATTAACAATTCAGATAAGCCCAGTGTAGCCGTCCGCGAATTTTGGGAAACATAACCGCTAAAAGTGAGAATTTTGAATTTTCAAACGTTTCGCATTTTAAGCGGTTATTGTTCGCTGAAAGTGAGAAACAAAAACGCCCTTTAAATCATCATTAAAGGGCGTTTAAATTTTAAAGGTTAACTTATAAACCATATTATCTTATGCTTGGCTGTTGATTACATCTAAATCACTTGTACAATCTGCATAAAACGTACCATCCGCATTATGCCAGTGGCTAGGTGGTAACTCATCACCGTTATGCTCAACGATTAATAATTTGCCAAATGGGCTCTCATAGACGATAGTGCCAGCATTGCCGTTACGTAATTTTATTGTGTCACCGATTTTCATGTTATTTATCCTCTTTTAAAAATCACTGCCAAATCATTCGGACTAAATCGCCATCCGTCTTGGTTACCTTGATTTAATGCGTTATAGCACCATTCAGAACAAAAATATTTCGACCGCTTTTGTTTGATGCCAAGGACTATACCGATAGCACCCCACCAGTCATATTTCATACCTTTCGTTTTTTCGAAATAATTCACAATTTGATTTGGATCTACGTTGCGTAGTTCGATTAAATCCCACTTGCCGTTCATGACGTCAATTTCTTTACAACGAACACCACCATCTTGCACAGATGATGAAAAACACTGGTATATTGTCTCGTATTCGTAGTGATGACCGGTAGTGAAGTTAATCTGTTCAATAACCAGCTCGCAATGGGAGTATTTACCTTTTGTTAGAAAGCGCGTTACTGCGTCCACCATTGCTTTAAGCGGTTCTTTAAGAAAAGAACGTTTGTGTTTATAAAGTCCTAAATAAACTTTATCAGCCATTGTTGTAAGCCTCCATTAGTTCGTCCATTTGTTTGATGATGTCATCGCGAATCGCTTGTAATTGTTCAAGCGTTAAGTTAGGGTGTTTTAACTCGTATTTACGCATACGCAATGCCCCCAGGTGGTCTTGTAGCTTTTGTAATCCTGCGGCCTGTTGCAATATAATGTCTGTCGCGGTTTTATTGTCTACACCTGCCGGTGTGGCAAAACTGGTAATATAAATGCTCGGTTCACCTTTGTAACCGCTCGCTTTAAACACTTCTGCCGCTTCTTTGCGGGCTTTATATTCCGCCTCAAAACGTGTCCATACGCTGTAAATCGTTTCGGCTTTTTTATCGATTTCATCGATTAGTTGTACGCGCTTTTCTTCTAAAAGTGCGGTCATTCTTTCGGGTAAAATTTCCCACTGTAAGGTATCAAGATTTAATACGTGGGCCGAACTTGGTTGCGACTCAATTAGCACAGGCTCTCCCTGTTTATTACTGATAATTTGTCTTCCTTCGGATTGACCATTTAAAAGTTGCAGATGGTATTCGTCTGTGATGCTTATCGCCCCAACTGGGATATCATTAACTCCCTCAACATAAAATGCGTTAGAGTGTTTATCGTAAAAATACATATTTACTCCTTAAAATCCGATAGCAAAATACATTGTGTCATTGCGCTGACTGATAACATAAAAACCGTGTTTCATCATTCTCGCTCTGCTTTGAACTGCCGTAGCATATGTCCAATTATTCGTAAATTCGGTCAAGCCTACAAAAAGGGCTTGATTTGGAAAACTAATAGGGAATGTCACTAATCGTTGTGCATCAGATGTTTGATCCCACCCTTTATTAAATTTTCCCCATTGCAAAATAATGCCGTTTGGCATTTTGCACCACCCTGTTTCTGCCAAACCTTGCGTGAATTTACTAGCAAAAGCTTGTTGGATTTCTTTTTTAGCTAAATCATTGACTGCTGATTTAAAATCAATAATATCTTCCGTTTTATGTATGTGATGTAGATTGGCTTTTTCTTGCAAATCTTGCGCAAGTTTACCGGCATCTAACTCACCGACATTTACTACGTTTGCGTGAGATTTAATCCAAAATTTGATATCGTCAAAACTGTTCAAAGCTTTTATACATAGCTTTAACACAATAGCTTTTGGACGAGTTTCATTGTCCCCAAAAGATGATGTTTTTGTATTTAAAAATGAATAGTATTTATTATCGTAATCTGTTGATCCGCTTCCTATGCCGTTTTTATCTCTTATCTCATAATTATCTCTGTCGTATTGATTACTCTCACTTACATATCTGTCTTTATATTCATGTGTATGAGATTTAATACTATCATCTTGTTTTTGCCCAACTGATAAATCATTACCTGCATTGCGAATAAATCTATCCGCAACTTTGGGCACACTATTAATTGAGCCGTATTTAGCGACTAAATAATGATACAACTCAGGATAGCGTTGCTGTGTGACTTGTTCATCTATATCATCAAACGCAATCCATCCTTCTGGAATATTATCTACTGCAAAATAAGCAGTCATCCCAACATCACTACGAGTGAGATCGGGTAATTTATTGCTATTGCCCAAAGCCCGATATAAATCAGGAAATACTTGTTGGCTAAAAGTTGAGCCATCTGCTTTTAAAAAACCAGCAGGATTTGCAATGGCGCGAGGGAATGAAACAATAGACCCTAGTGGCAAGCCTTTTTTAGCGGCTTCGCCTACTGCATATTCAGACGCAACTTTGTTTTTATCTGTGCCATCGGTTTTGTGGGATACCGGTAAAATACCAGGCTCGGTTTCCGTTGCCGGTTTTGCTGTCCATTTTTGGCTTACTGCTATTTGTACGTTGGCAATAATTTGCGCTAGTTTTTTAGCTCCCTTAGCCGTAAACACTAAGCCTTCACTATCTAACCCAGTATCGCTAGTCGCTTGCCAAATACCTTTTTGTGTTGTTGATCCTACCGGTAATTTATGACTGTGCCCGGCTTCATCGGCGGTGCTTGTACTATTCGCGGTGAGGTCTTTCGGTGCAGATTTCTTACCAAATAGCTCTAATACCTTTTTAAGCCATAATGTACGATTGGCGAGCTGTTTGATGGGTTTGTTCGTAATGCCATTCTCACCGCCAAGCACAGGATCGTTTTCTTCAATCTGATATATTCCATCTTCCCATACATCTTTTTCTTTCAGGTTAGCCATAAAACATCCTTTAAATGAGGTTTAAATCTAGTTTGAACCGTGGTTATAACTGCCGTTATAACTGGCTTTGTTGTTGTAACGTAGCGGTACGGATTTATAATCAAGTACAGCTAATGTGCAACGTGCCGGGGCGAAATTACGTAAAATCTTACGTAGTTGTTGCGCTTGGTCATTGGTAATCGGTTGATTCAGTCGAATGGCGTAATACGCCCATTTATCACTTAACGGTATGGTCTGCACAAATTTATGCTCATAAGTCCGTGCTTTTAACCCTTCATCAATTTCAATTTCACCGAAACCTAAGCGACGCAACACTTCACGAATCGACCAAGGTGTGCCTTTGTAGCGGTGCAGTTCAATGGCCGCTTTGATTAAACTACGTTTGGATTGGTCGTTTTCGGCTAAAAATGAACCGTCGTAACCCGTTACGCTCCATTTTTCTGCTAGTAATGGGATAAATTCATCATCAAGCAATTCGACTAAAGTCGTCATCACTTTGCTTTTATCCAACGCGTTCATGCGGTAGCTTAAATCCGCCAAAGCCTTGTATTTGGTCTCGCGCTCAATGATGTCCGTATAAGTCAAATTAGCCATTACTGCGCTCCGGTGCGACGTCGATATTGATTGCAGTGCAGTTTGCCCATTCGGTTTCACTCACGATGATTTTTGCCGGCGTAATCAGATCCACCTCATACACGCCATCGACACGCAATGCGCTGATAATGGCAGATGGCACAACGTCAATGCCGAGTTTCTTGGTTTTATCGGATAAATACAGTTGAAGCGCATCGCGGGCTTTTGTTTTCACAATGTCTTCGCGATAGCCATCAAGTAGCGTTAGCGTGGCGTTGATTTGATAATCGCGCTTGGTTGGTGCAATCACTTCCACGGTATCGCACAATGGACGACGGCGTTCCGGGCCAACGTATTGCTTTACATCATTAAGCAAACGACTGTCGGGCAAACCTGTTTTTGTGAGCACGGTAATGCGCACTAAACTGCCGCGCGGATTAGATATATTTACATCGGCAATTGCTTGTGACACGGCGCGGGTGTGATAATCGTACGCCGCGATTGAGCCACAACTGGTAAATGCTTCCGGTGCGGCAAGAATTCGCTTGCGGTAGTCGTCATCTTCTTCGCGTGCTAAACCGCCGCTTGGCACATCAATGTTGGTGATGGTGATTTCACCAGCAAAATTGACCGCACTTTTGAGTGTTTTTACGCGTCCAAGCTCCCAACCGTTGCCGACATCACCTGTTTTGTTGCAAGCGGCTTCGATTTCAACATAAGCTATCAGCGGAGTGATCACATCATCGTTGAGCGTGATGAATTCAATGTCATCTGTTACCGCTACGCGCGTGCCTTTGGGGATTAAAACGGATGGGTGATCGCCTGTGATGCTAAAACGTAAAATTGTGCGAGCTGGTTTATCCAACAAACGATAGCAACCAAAGGTTTCACCACACAAATCCAACGCCAAGCCAGTGGCATATTGCGGAAAGGTTTGGCGAAACCCTTCATTAATGCCTTGACGCGCAAGGCTTTCGCGAAACGCATAAACATTAATCAGCGCGCGTTCAATTTGTGCCGGTTGTAAGATTTTGCCCGTGCGTTTCTCATAGAGTGCTATAGCTTCCGTTAGGATGCTTTCAACATTATCGTCAACGACTTTTACTTCATTTCTATTCATTGCGTGACCCTTGTACTGTAGATTTCACGATACACATCCTCGGTGAGTGACCAATGGATAACAAATTCAAAATGTGGGGCGGAGCCTTCTACGTCCACAGAATCAATATTGATGCGCTTTTCCCAACGTTGCAGGGCAAGCGTGATTTCGCGCACGATATTGGGGATAGCGACATCTTCCGGCTGGTCGATATATTGAAAGTGATCGGAGCCGAATTCAGGACGTAACACATCTGTTCCTTTCATCGTGGAAAGAATATGGTCAATGCACTGATGAATGTCATCAACGCCTTGCACCACTTGAGAATCAAGACTTGGTGCAAGTTGCCAGTGTGTTGTAAGGAGTGTGTTTTGTGTGTTCATAGCCTTGATGATACAAGGCTATGAGATGACTGGATTTTAAACTGATTTAAAGAATTATGACTGTGCGGCGGAGGTCTGTTTGCCATCGCCTTGTTCAGTGTGCTTATGTTGTTTCAGACTGATATTGTCGGCTTTCACATCACCTCCCTTGGTTTCTAACGACCCGTTAATGGTTGCCGTCGCACCGGAGCCTCCGCCGTTACCTGTCATGCCTTTCATATAGGTTAAGGAGCCACTCACCAGCAGATTGCCGGTAGTTTCGGTTTCCGGGCAATCAATGGTGACTTTCGAGGGCGACTTAATCAGTACATCACCCACGGCAGACACTTCGACGTTGCCACTTTTTCGGTCGTGCTTAATTACCGTGCCGTTGCTGAATTTTTTCATCCAAATGTTACTGTCGCCCGTCGGCGTCGGGTCTTGTGCATTGTAGATTGCGCCTAAGACGCAACCACCTTCGCCTCGAGCGTCAAGTAGCAAAGCGACCAATTCCCCCTCATCAGGCAAACAGTAAAACTGATTACCGCCTGCGTTGGGCGTGAGATACGAAAGCCACGCAGTTTCTAAATCTTCAAGTGCAGGAATTTTGCACCGCACTTTGTGGCTTGCCGGGTCAACGGCGGACACAATGCCTTCTTGGTAAGTCGCGCCAAAATTATGCGTGTTCATCATTTAGTTATTCCTGTTTCACGGCGTTGTTGCTTTGCCAAGGCGTAATCTTGAGCATTGGCTTGTAATAAGCGGTCATCCACATAACGCAAGTCAGGTTTGCCGTTGAGTGTATCCAATGGCTTCGCTTCGGTCAGCACCCCGGTGTTTTGCAAATCATCCGGGATAAATGCCAACATTCGCACTTCAAGGCTTGTGGTGTAACCTCCGCCCCGCACGATACTGTGACGGGAAGATTTAATCAGGTATTTACCGCTAAAAATGCCAAGATTACGCAATAATAACGTGCTACCTGCAACCAGCTTCGGGTTACCAATCAGCGTGATATTGCCTGCGGTTTGGTCGTCATTTTGTTCCGCTAGTGCGGCATCAGCACGTGCGTCAATTTGCTCTTGCGTTTCACCGCGCGTCACCACTTTTAACGTGTCACCGCTTGCGCTTTGCGCCTGTTTCATGTTTTCACGCAGTGCCTTAGCTTTTTTGCGTTTTTTAATGACTTTTTTGCCGTTGGCGTCGTAACCACTGACATCCACTTCTTTCGCAGTGTCTTTGATTCGGTCACGCAGGCAGATAGAAATCGTGTCTTTTTCTTCCAATGTCACCACCGCTTCGCTTTTGCCTAGCTCGTCTTTATCGGTAAAAACCAACTGGTCGCCCACAATTTTGAAACTGTGGTGGTATTCACGGGCAAGGCGTGCCAAAAATTCCACGTCACGCTCCTGATATTGCGTGACGCGTTTCACCGGAATGTTTTTAATCGTACCGACCATTTTCAGTTTTAAACGCCCGGCAATAATGCCGACGATTTGTTTCAGCGTAGTATTCTCATAGGCTTTCGGTTTTAAAGTGCGGTTAGCTTTTCCAATACCGGTACTTAACGCCTTGATTTGAATATATGACGGACGGTAGTTATATTCCACTTCGTCAATTTCAAATGCGCCGATGTCGGTGAGCTGTGCGCCTTTATAGCCGATTGCCGCTTTGAGTTTGTCACCTTGGGTCGGATACCATTCACGAATCCACTTACCGCTAATGTCTTCAAAGACAACCGTCAACTCGTCTGACTCGCCCTCAAGGTTGTCGGTATACGTCAACTCAAGCAAATGCGGCTCAATATCTGCCGTGATGTTGGTTTTCTCGTATAGCAGGGAAAAATCGGGCATAGGAACGTTATTCATTGTCACCTCTCAACCACGGCGGCATAGATTCGTTATTGGTCGGTTTAATGTCTAACACCGGAATATATACGGTCGCGCCGGTAGGTAGTACTTCGCATAAGCTGATATGCGGATTCGCATTGATAATACGCGCAAATTCCAGTGCGTTGCCGTAGTAGTAATAGGCGAGGTTATCCCAGCGTTCGCCTTGTTTTACGGTGTGTTTAAGTACGGTCTGCTGTGTCATGTGTCACGTCCTCGTCTTCGCGTAAAACAATCCATGCTGTCATAGCGGCGACAGGTGTGGCGGCATTGTCAATGCGTTCGTTAATGTCGCTTAATGCATTATCCGCAGGCTTAAACCAGTCGTCCCAATTACTGCCGTTAGATTGACTGCCAAAGGTCAGGCTGTCTTTCATTACCATTAAATCCGAATAAATACCGTTGGCTTCTTGGCTGAATTCACTGATTGCCGGCAAGACATCACGAATGCCTTCGAATAATCCGGACATTCCGGTGAGTTCACCAAAATTACCCAAAGCCCCATCAAGATTCGTTAAAATGCCCGGTAAATAAGCAAGTGCGGCCATCGGGTCATCGGCTAATTGACGCACAACAGCCACTGTATTTCTTACCTCATCAATAATTTGTCTCCCTTGATTAAAAAGCTCTGCGCCTTTTTGTACCGTCTCTTTCACTTGTGAAAGGGCTTTAACCGCACCTGCAGGTAAAATTGAACCTAATAACGAATTGCCCCCAATGTTTAATGCTGCACCCAATGGGTTGTCGTCCATGTCGCCAACAAACTCGCGCAGGGTGATATTCATTTCGCGTGCTAACGCATTGCCGAACTTGTCGGTAAACAACGTCGCAGAGGAAATATCGGTGATCACAAAATTGCCTTTGTATTTGCCGCGCCCAATAATCAAAGGCATGGCTTCCTGTTTGGATTGAGAAGATAACAAGGCTTGATAACGTTTTTCTACGCCACCGATTTTATGATGCAGACGAATGGCAAAAGAAAGCTCAGAGAGTTTTTCGCCCATAGCTTGCAAGCGCGGTTTGCCTTTAAGCACGGCGTGTTCGGCAAAGTCTGCCGAGTGGCTTTCGTTGAAATCCGTTAAATCAACGGGTTCAAATGCCACTTTCCCTAACATAAAATACATTAATAGGCTCTCCGTTGTTGTTGGTCTAACACGCGTTTTAACATCATTTCAAATTCGCTTAAACTCATCTTTAAGCCCTGTTCAACTTGATTTAAAACACCGTTTCTATCGCCGCCATTGACGTTAATAGTCGGGTTAAAATGCACCGTAATGCCTTGTGCTTGCGTAGTTGCTGATGACATGACTTCTGCGCGGTTTAACGGCTGATAGTTTGTAAGTAACCCGGTGTTGTGTGAAACGCCGTTTAAACCGACCGCACTTGATAGGTTATCGGAGGCATCTTCTGCCATCGAGATGGATTTATTCATGCCGATTGCCAAGCCTTCCACCACGTTTACGCCGTAGCCTTTAAACACACGGCTTGGCGAGTGAATGCCGAGTTTTTCCGCAAACCAACCTTTAATGCCGTCTCCAAGGTCGGAAACGATTTGTTTCGCGCCTTCCCAAGCGTTTTTAATGCCGTTCACCAAGCCGTCAATCATGTTCTTACCGAAATCGCTGAACTTGCTTGGCACATCAATTCCAAACCAAGAAAGCACGGCAGAAAAGACTTGCTGGAACAAACCTAACGGCGACCAGTCCAGGATTGTGGCGGTAATGTTGCCAATACCGGAGGTGAAGAAATTACTGATGTTTGTCCATGCTTCGGAACAGAAATTCGTAATGCTTGCCCAGGCGGAAGAAAACGCCCCTGAAACGGTTTGCCAAAGCTCGGAAAACCATGGCCCGATTTTCTCCCAGTTGTCATATATCAGATAAGCGGCAACCGCAATGCCGGTGATCAATAAACCGATTGGATTGGTAAGCAGAGCTCGGCTCATCATCAAAATCGCCTTACCGAACATCATTGCACCTTTAATCACATAGCCGATTAAATAGCCCAAGCCGAGCGATAACTTACTAATTGCTGAAAACAGAAAATTACCTAAAAAGCCCCCTAAAAATTTACCTACTTTTATAAATGGCAACAGTCCGGCGGAGACAAAAGAAAATGCTGAATGCAACGTCAGCAATCCGCCGACCACCGCACCAATTCCGCCTCCAATGGTCAAAACCCACTCCATGAGTTGAGGATTGGTTTCTACCCATTCAGTAATGCTGTAAATCACCGGAGTAATATTTTCAACAAAAGATGTGATCACCGGCAAAAATGCATTGCCAATTTTAGTGGCAATTTCGGCCAAACTACTTTTCAGCTTGGTGAGCTTGTTTTCCGTGGTGTTACTGCGGTTTTCAAACTCCCGTTGCATGGATCCGATATATTTTAAATTACCGTTTGCATCGGTTTCTTGTAGTAACCCTAACTGACGGTTGTATTCCCCGGTGTTTTGCGCCAACAGCAACACATCATCGGCATATTGTTTGCCGAAAATTTTTGCAAGTAGCGGATATTGCTTATCCTTCGGCATTTTCTTCACTTTCTCAATGAAAGAGGAAATCGCACCTTGTGCGTCTTTGTTCATTGCCGCCGCAAAGCTTTTGGTTGTGAAGCCGAGTTTTTTTAATTCTTTTTCATGCGCACCGGCTTTTAATTGCAAGAAAGAAGACGACATTCCTTTCACCGCCTGCGCCGCAAGTTCCGGTGCTTTACCCATAGACAGGAATGTTGAACCCAGTGCTGCCGCCTGATTTTCCGTCATGCCCAGCATACGGGTGTCCGACCCCACGCGGGTGATCACATTGACAATATCCGCCGCTTTAGAGTTGGCGTTATCGGATAAATGGTTGATAACATCGCCGAACTGCGCCATTTCGGTAATCGGTTTACCCAACACATTCGCCATGGTCGCCATTGCCGTACCGGCATCACCCGCCGCCATATCGAACGCGACGCCCATAGTCGCCGCATCTTTGGCATAGCCTAATAGATTCTCCCGTGCAACACCTGATTGACCGCCTGCGGCAACGATAGCGGCGATTTCCTCACCTGCCATAGGAATTGTGCGGGTCAGTTTCAAGATGTCGTTACCCATTTCTTTGAATTGTTCGGGCGTATCGAAATCCACTACTTTGCGCACATCCGCCATAGCACTTTCAAACTTGATTGCCGGGTCGGCAAGCCCGCGAATCGTCCCCGCCACGGCGGTTGCTGATGAAGCTAAAATGCCAAGACTTGCCATTCCTGTTTTAGCCAATGCTCCCATCTTTTGCGTGGTTTTAAGGCTTTCATCACGCAAGATTTTAAAACTGCTGCAAACGCCCTGGATGCCTTTAATGGCACCGCTGACGCCTGCGGTAATGACTAAGCCTATTGCTAATTTATTTGACATCGTTTATAGTCCCGTCCAGTTAAATAAGGGGGTAAAAATGCAAGGTGAAAAACTGATTGAAAATGCACAAGCCGTTGTGTTTTTATTTGCCGTTTCAGGCTACGGTTATAGTCTGTATCACTTCCTGTCGTTTTATAGTGAAAGTAACGAATTGACATGGATTGCTATCGCCATTTCGGCCTTTTTGTTCGTGTTGCCTTGGGGATTAATCGGGGCGTTACTTGCTTTTGCAGTAAAAGTGGTGATTACCTCTCTTACCGGCATATTCACCACAGCACAAACCCTGTTCAGACATTAAAAACAAAGCCGCTTAAATAGCGGCTTTTGTGTAGTTGGCTTTTATTTGTCGGTTGGCTTGTTCTAGCCAACGTTCCACTTCATTCAAGGTCATTTCTTCCAATTCGCTTGGTTGAAAACCGAACCAAAAGGCTAAATCTGCCAACGCCGCATTCAGGCTTTCCGTACTTACTTTCCCTTTTGCATTTTCTCAATGATTTGGGCTGCGCGTTGGAAGTCCGCCATATCCAGTTCGTCAATATCTTCAGGCACTAACCCGGTAACGATAGCCAATAAACTCACGCTTTGTTCCGCTTCGGTTTTGCCGGTCATTTTGCGAATATCACGTACTTTCGGGCGACGGATTTTTAATTCGGTGAGGGTGTTGCCTTGCCCATCTTGAATCGGGAAATCAAGGGTGAGAATAGTTTCAGACATAAAAAACTCCTTTGTGAGTGCATTGTTTAACGTTCACAAAGGAGAATATCGCATTAACCGTTTTGTTGATTTTAAAGGCGTTTAAAGGTTTTTAATCCCTTATTGCCCGATATTAGTGCGGTATTTTTGCAATACATCTTGACCGTTTACACGGTAGATGTTGGCAAACAAATCAATAAACAGGATTTCTTTGCCTGCCACAGTTTGCTTAATTGAATTTACTGTAAAGGTATCATCAAATGCAGCATTTTCTTTATTTTTAATACCTGTACCTCCTACTTTAGCTGATGATACATTCATAATGGTTACCATTGCTTCTTCGGCTGATAAACCCCTTGCATCAAAAACTTGTAAGTTAGAACGGCACATTAATTGAATATTTTTAAATGGGTTATACAATTTGGCTCGCACTTCGGGATAGAAACTATCCCAAATCACACCAGCTTCGATTGCATTGGCTCCCGACGGTAATTTAATTGTGCCGAATAACCCCAATCCTTTATGCTCAATCATCTCAAATTCAATATCAGGAATCTTGAATTCTTGTGCTTTACCCATTTGAGAATTGCCGTCGATATACACATTGGCATTCACAATTTGGTTAATTGAAATACTCATCGTTTATTGCTCCTATCGTTGTGAAACCAAGTTTGCTAAGTATTTACGGGTCATTACCGAACGGTTAGTTACGCGCTCACCTGGTAGTTTTGGCGTGTAGTCATACACCAGTGGGATATGACCTTGACTAAATTCGTTGACCAAGTCTTCATCATAGTCAAGACCTACGCTATACCCCACAAGGGATTTTTGTGATCGCATGAAGGTATCAATCGTTTCAATGAAACTATCAACTAAAGCTTCATCAACCGGTAAATCCATAAACTGTAATTCTGCTTGGCGAATAGATTCGTCAATAATGTCGCCCGTACGTGAAGCCACTTCAAAGTTGCTGATATGGGTAACTGTTGGAAAGTTAGATGAGCGATTCCCCCACAAGCGAAAGCCTGTGCCAAATGAGTTAAAAATGGTTGTGATGCCTACTGCGTTAAGCTGGTTAGTTTCGGATTGCTTATCATCAACACGCGCGGTTAATGGCACTTCCATACCAATAACACCAGCTAATTCACGATTTGAGGAGCTAAACCAGTAGCCATGTTCCACATCCACTTTCATTCGTAATCCTGCCGCGTGGGTGGCTAAATTTTCAAGTGCATTATTTGAACCGATTGCATAAGGATAAAAATGTCGAACATTTTCATTACTCGCTGACGCATTGATTGTCCCCATCGGCCCACGTCCCTGAATGGCTTTAGAGAGCGATGTACCTTTTGGTAACTGGATGTAAGCTTTGGCATGCAGCTGATCTGCAAGTGTGCTTAACGACGCCGCACAACTTGCGGTTTTGTCGAATTCCGGGCAAATCAGAATTTTTGCGTCCGCACCGAATAAGTTGAAGCCATCACGCAATAACTCAAAGCCTTTGCGTTTGCCGGTCGCTGAATCAATGCCGCCTTTAATGTCTTCTTCGGTGACTTTTGTCGGGTCGGCATAATCGTAAGTGGCTTTTAAGGTTTCATGACGGGCTTTTAACGTAATTTCACCGGTTTGCATATCCGCCACATAATCCGTTCCCAAGGTTAAAGTGCGGTCAGAAATTAAGGTTAAATTCAATAAACCTGCGTGCGCGGTTTGGGCGCGTAATGTGTTGCTATCTTGGGTTAACACTTCGTTAGTCACATTAGTTTTGTGTTTGGTTGGATCTAATACGTTGACTACATACACTTTACCGGAGGCATAACGAGCCAAAATGTCAAAGGCATCAGGCAGTGTAAAGCCTTTATTTAAAATCACTCCAAACTTTGAAAAGTCTTTAGTGGTTTGGCATACAGTGAGTTCATTCACTGCGCCGATTGGGGCCGTACCGACAATACCGATAATTGCGCCATCGACGGTACTTACAGCAACAGAACCGCCGTTTTCACGTTTTGTTTCTGTCCCATGATGAAATGCCATAGTTATCTCCTAGGGTTGATTAGGTTTAGAGTTGCCCGCACGGCGATAAAGTGCGGTGGTAAATTTAGGTAAATTTTCAGGCTCGCGCAGTTCCACTTGCCATGTTTCGGTTTGCACCATCAGCTGATATTGCCAAAGTCCGTCCGCTTCACCGGCGAACTCCTCGCTAACCAGACTACAGGCGGTACAGTTGGTTGGCTTAAAGCCCACTACGGCAAGGCGGATTTTGTCAAGCATATCCACCGCGCCATGGTCGTCATGCTGACTGCGGGCGATCACCGTGAGGGCAATCATTACCACGCGGCGTTGTTGGATAATGTCCACGCTGTCAATGCTTTCAAACTTCGAGCCGGCATACTGCACCAACACCGCACCGAATTCGTCGATGAGGTTGTAGTGTTCTAAATCATCAGGAAATAATTCAATGCTGAACTGTTCCGTTTTGTCTTTAATCCGCTTGCGGATGCTGTCTAAAATCGGGAGAGTGGCACTCATCTTAATATCCTGATAAATCCAGTCTCTGCGGAGCCTTTGTTTTGAATTTAAGGGCGGACGGCAGGTTGTCGTCTTGGGCTGAACCGAGTTCGGTTAAACCAAGGTGTAACTTGCCATTTTGAATCCGCTCCAAATCCTTCAAGGCTTGTGTGTGGGTTTCCTTCACATTATCCGGAAAGCCTTTGCCTTCCGGACGGCGTGAATACAACCAAAAGCGCGCCAGTTGCAAACAGATATTACGCACAAGGGTCGGCACTTGACTTAACGGCAACACATAACGCGAGCGCAAATAGCCGTCCACGATTTCCGTGGCATATGCGCAGGCTTTGGCAAGCACCGCAATATCTGCCTCAGTGGCGCGTGAGGTGTCGTTAGATAACGCAATCAGCGTGCTTTCGCTCATCACTTCCGTTAAATCTTGTGCCGATATGTACATTACTGCTCGTCCTTATCTTTGTTAGCCTGACCGCGTTTTTTAGCCGTTTCCTGCGCTTTTTTCTCCGCTTCGGCTTTTGCCTTCGCTTCCTTTTCAGCCGCTTCTTGCGCCGCCTTTTCAGCTGCTTCTTCTGCCGCTTTTTCTGCCGCTAAACGTTGTTTTTCGGCTTCTGCTTCGGCTTGTTGGCGCGCCGCTTCATCTTCATCTAGCGCAATGTAAAGCGAGATTTTTTCCGCTTCTTCATCGGTCAGTTCGATTTTGTCGCCTTGCTCGTAGCGTTTGCCGTTGTGCAAAATCGCCATGGCGGCGGCAACCAGATACGCTTTTTTCTGTAATTCGGACATGATTTCTTCCTTAAAATGAGGTGGAAAATGACCGCACTTAAAACGGGTTTAAATGCGGTTTGAATCAGGTTTAAATACAGCCTTTGATTAAGTAACCGGCTGATTTACCCACAATGTACGGTTTGTGAATGTCAGTGGTACGCACGATTTCAACTTTGCCACCCACTTCGGTGTAAGTATCTACATATAAACCGCCTTTACGACGTACTGTGTAGCCGTATGAAGGTTCGTAGATATTTTGTTTTTGCTCTTTGGATTTTGGCGCAACGTAAGCTAATACAATCGCTTTCGACCAAATATCTTTTAAGTCACCGCTTTCTTCGTACACAGCTTCACCGATGACCACTTTGTCAATTTTGACTAAGCGCGCAAAGTCTTCCGGTGTTAATACCGCCGTGGACACATATTTGATTTTTTCCAACACTTTCGGGTGTTCGCTTAACACTTCCCACACGTCACCGGAAATCGCACACACGTTTGGTTTGCGACCGGTGGTGCGCTTAATTGCACGGATACCGGCTTTAATCACACCAACTGGGTCAGAATTCGGATCAGTGAATTGAGAAGTACCACTCAAAGTCACTTTGTTGGTTTGGTCGTAGTTCGCTTCATCTAAAGCCAAACCGGCACAATATTTTTCACGACCGAGCGCAATCACATCTTGCGTCACACCGGTTGCATATTGACGTAATGGATACACACCTTCGGTTTCGTTCACTTCACGGATGTCAATCGGATATTCGATGTCGTTTTCTTCTAAAACAACGGTCAAAGATCCAATGTCTTCCGGTGTTAAACGGTTAGATGCCGCGCGGAGTTCACGTTTGGTGGTTTGTAAGCGGAACGCTAAACGACCGAATGTCGGAATTTTTCCGCCTTCTTTTTGCGTTTCGGCAACCGGGAATAACACTTCTGAAATCATGTTGGCGTTGTAATAGCCTTGTGCAAGCTCGGTTAATACCGGGTCAACAACGCGTTGTTTTGATAAATCAGTCATTGATTTGCTCCTTTATTGATTGACTGCGTTAAATGCGGCCACATAGCCCACATTGTGTTCTTTCATGTAAGCACGGACTTTTTTGTCCATGTCGATGGCGTCAGCTGACGTGCCTTCGGCATATTGAACCGTGCCGTCTTCTGCGCCTGCGGCTTTGTCTTTGGTCGCCACTTCGCCAAATTCGACGATTTGCGGTTGCGCATCCAAGAAGGCTTTGATTTTGCCGTGCAGGTTTTCACCTTCACCAAACTCAACAACGCCACCTGCGGCAGTAGTCGAGCCGTAATTCAATAAATCGATGGCTTGTTGTTTCGCCACCGGGGCAAGTTTTCCCGCTTTCACTAAACCTTCGGCAAAGTCGGCATTGTCGGCTTTGGCTTTGTTCAGTTCTGCTTCGGCTTTTTCGGCTTTCAACTTTTCGTTTTCTGCCTTGAGCTGTTCAATTTCTTCAGCTGTCATTTCGGTTTCTCCTTCGGTTGATTGAGGGTTTTCTGAAGTTGGATTCGGTTCGTTGAAGTGAGGAATGCCCGCTTCGTCTTGTTGATGCCGTTTTAAATCATTGCGAATGGATTCTTCCTGCACGCTTGCCACTAAATAATCCGGCACGGCTTTATCCGCTTCTTCCTGCCCGTGCGTGCCAATAATCCAATCCCGCAAACGTCGCCAAAGGCTGGCTTCCGCCCAATCGGAAAAATCCACCACACCTTGTTCGTTGTCGGCGAATTCCGGATTGCGTAGGCCTTTCACGGCAGGGGGCATTGCACCTAAAAAGCCGACATGGCGTAAATACAAGTTACCCGGGCAAGGATTGTTCGGGCTGTCGGCAAGATAGAAAGAGGAAGAAATTTTCTTGAAACGACCTTTTTCGACCATTTCTGCAAATTCAGGATCAATTTGGTCGAATTCGGCTTTAAGCACATCGCCGTCCAGTTCAAGACGTTTTACCCAGCCATAGGCAGGCGCATTGAGTTTAGGGTGTCCAATAACGGCAGGTGATTCGTGAAAATTGATGTTGTAGGCATCAACGGCTTGTTGCAAATCGGCTGTAGTGATTTCCACTTCCACGCCATTTGCGTCGGTGCGTTTGCCTGCTTTGAAAATTTCGATTAGTTGCATAAGGTATCCTCGTTTGAATACCGTTAGCATAGAGGGAAAAGAGGAGTTTGGATTTTAAACTGCTTTAAAGGTTTTTAAGGGAAAGTTGGAGCTAAAAGCAAATTACACTTTATATTGAAATTTAAAACGCTTTAAATGCGGTTCAAATCGCTTAAATTCGATTTAAATTTTTTGAGACGATAAATCATATTATTTTGAGATTTAAACGCCACAGCGCGAATTTGTGGCGTTATTTTGATTTTTAGTGGTTATCTTAAATTTTGGTTAATTTGACGTTGCAAAAGTGCGGTGGCTTTTTTCAGAAGTTTTTGTTCGTCATGAGCGTTCACACCTAACCATGGACGTGCAGGAATTTTCACTTTCTTACCGCGCCCGGCATTGCCACCGAATTGGTGCAAACGGGCATACTTTGCATCACTACCGAACTCTACACCTTTGTCGTCGTAATTATACGCCGTACGATCCGCAAGGTAGCCATCTTGCCGCAAAATCTTTGTACTTTTACCGCGCTTTGCTTTCAAGGCTTTAGTTCTTGGTGAAAGTGCTTGCCAGCGTTTGCCGGTTGGCTCAACTTCCGCTTCAAATCGTGCCGCATGAATTTTCTTCAAGGTTTCACCCAGCACGCCGTACAATTCACGCGGGCGTTGCAGTTGACTTGCGATTTTTGTGAGTTTTTGAATTGCCTGGTTGTCGTTAAGGATGATCTTTAACATAGGTTTTCTCTTGATTTAATTTCGGCTCAGGCATATAGTAAAGGCGCGGTGAGGGTTCCTACCGCAAAGGTTATACGCTGTAATAGGGGTTACCAACTGGAAAGGGTCCAGGGTCGAAAGACGGCTGATTATCCTGTTCGAATCAGGCAAACTATTACAGCGAACCATACAACACTTCAAATGCCCCAAGTTGGGTAAAATCTTCAACCACACTTGCTGTTCTAACAATATTCAATTTGTGAGCCAGTTTTTTACCACTTAATTCATCCTTGATTTTTACTTCATAGTCCATCTTAACTGCGATTTTTCCCCTTTCCGTTTCATAGATAAATAACAAAGCGTCACCCGCATTTTTATTGCGTTGCTGTTCCTTTGCTTGCAATAAAATGGCTTTCGGATGGCGTAGCTTTTCGGGCAACTGTTCCCAAAATTCTACCGGCAGGCTGATTCCCTTGGCTTGTTTTCTGTCGCGTAGTGCATGCAATACGTCATCATCACGCACCGCAATCACCGCACTTTGTGGGGCTTTATCCAAATCGTCCAATTTACTGATCACTTTTTCCGGAATCACGCCCACGTATTTCATGTTGCCACGTGCGATTTTTTGTGTGCTTACGGTATCCACCATGTCTTTCATCGCGCCGTTTAACAACACCATGGCTTTCGGATTTTTCAACACATCATCAATCAGCAGACTGGCTAAGTGCGGTTCTGCTGTCGTCATTTTTTGCAACAACAGCTTGTCCACATCCACATCACGAGATTGCGTTAGGCGTTCAAAGTTATACGGTGCAAAACCTACATCATAACCTTTCGGCACACGCACCGTGCGCGGATTACCGGAACGCACACCGACCAGTTTTTCTTCCCATTCGATTTCAGGCGAAGGGCTGACTTTTTTTCCCATTTCCGCCAAGTCGTCTTCATCGTGTGCGGAGACCGTGCAATGGCAACCGTAGGCTTTGATGGGGTAGTAGTAACGCCAAAACGGATCAGTAGCAGGCAAAATCGTGCCATCTAACGCAATATGTTCTTCGCGCGGATGTTCATTATCATGGTGATGATATTCCCAATAAGGCAATACATCCGCCAAGTCTAAATGTTGTTTTAAACGCCCACGGTTATATGCACCATAAACGTTGGTGTCGTAAATAATCCGTGTGCGCCAGTTGCGACCTCCGTTATATTGCCAGCCGGTATTTGCCACAATCTCGTCAAAGCGCTTACGGAAACCTTCAAGGGTTTCGCCGTTTTGAATCGCTTCATCCACCGCTTCGCGAAACGCTGTAAGCACTTCGTTACGATTCGCCCCGGCGACCATGAAGAAATAATCATGTTCTTCGCCCAGCACGTCTAAATAACTGTTGGTCGGTAAATTGAGTTTCTTCTCAAAATATTTGACCTGCTCTTCAAAAGTGAACTTGCTCATTATTTGCGCTCATCTTCTACGGATTGACGACCGGCAAAATGCGCGGTAGTTGATGCCCACGCCATCACCTTGCCATATTCGGCGAAACTCAATTCAGGAATTAAACTGTCGAGCTGATGACGGAAGTCTTCCAGGCTTTCCGCCTGTGAAAGTTGGTCTTTGATGGTTTGTAGCCATTCCTCCACGAACGGTTCGCCTTCGACTTCCAACTGCTCACCAATGCTGTCCACGATAGATTTCGGTATTGGTTCGGCAAAATCCACCTTAGCCGTCCCCCTCTTTTGTAAAGAGGGATTAGGGGAGATTTCTTGCACCACAATGTCGCCCTCTTCAAAGCCATAGGTGCGCATTAAGTATTGTTCGGTAAACTGCACGCCCAAGCCGACCAGTAAGCCGTCACGTTCCGCTTGGAGTTTGTCAATGCTTTCCTGTTCGTACAAATCAAAGGTCGGCAAGGTTTCTACACTGAAATTCAGCTCGCAAATCCACGCCAATAATTGATTGAATACGCCTTCCACAAGGCTTGCGTCGTCATCGCGAATGTCGAGTGTCACTTCTAAGCCTGCCGTTGCGCTGGCGCGGTTGGCTTCCGCCTCGGTGGTTTGATTTTGTCCCAATAATGCAATGGCGATTTCGGACTTACAGTAACGCAGGAAATCATCAAATACTTGGGAAGAACCGCTTTTGCTTGCGCTTTCCAGCATATCAATGGAACTGTCATCAGGGATTGCCGCCACCGCCGTGCCAAGCATTTCTTCCATACTGTCCAGCAGCTCATCCACTTCATGGGATTGTGCTTGACGAGGATGTTTGCCGACTAGCCAAGGCGAACCGTATTTTTCCATGAATTCGAGCCAGAATTTAAAGCCACCTTTTTTGAATGTTGCCGCCCAGAAACACATAGCGAGGTCGGCGCGTCCGTAAGGATTCATATAGTCCGCTTGTTGTGTCGCAAGTAGGAATTTCTTTTCCGGCACAAGGTCGCCGTTGCGGTTATCTTTGGTGCGGAGCATTAAACGGTTTTCTTCATCGAACACAAACCATTCCTGCGGTTTACCCACCACGGCAACAGGTAATAATAAGCCGTTTTGGTTTTCCCACATCACTTCCAAGGCTTGGTAGCCAAACAGGGTAGCATCTAAAATTTGGTTAATGATTTGCGAAATCGGCAAACGGTCAAAAAGTGCGGTCAAAATCTCGTCTGTTTTTTCATTGCCTGTTGGTGTAATGCGCCATTCAAGCCCCTTAATTGCCGCTTTTCTGCGGCGCACACAGCCACCCACGTGGCTATCGGATAGGATTTCGCGGTAAGCCGAAATATCTTTGCCCATTTTTTTCAAAACAGGATCAGGATTCGGCAAATAGTGCATAAATGACCAAAAGTCGATAGCCTTGGCACGGGTGGCGATGACGGTGACTAAATCTTGTTTTTGGGTTGTCATTAGTTATATCCTTTCGTTAATGCCCGGCTGGCTCTTGGTTTGCGGCTGTGGGCTTTGACAGGTAATTGAATCAACTGACGGCTTGCATAATGTGCTAACAGCAGTGCAATTGCCGTATCGCCATGGCGTTTGGTCTTCCCGTCGGTACTTTTCACCCGTTTATCCGGTATGCGAGGCACGCCTTTTACGACTTGGAATGAACGTAAGTCAGCGAGAATATCGGCGTCTTTCGGAATAGCTTCGAGTTCACCATCCTCTAAGGCGGCTTTAAATGGTGCAGTGTGTTCGCGATACCATTTTTCCGATAACTGAACACAATCAACCAATGAGCCAAAAGCGTCACGAGCTGATTCCGCCAAATAGCCACCATTACCGCGTGCGTCAAATGCCGCACCGGAAAAGCGGGGAAGTCGTTTTAAAATAAACAGCACGATTTGTTCCTGTTGTTTATAAGGCATATTGCCCAGTTCAACGATGAACTGCACTTGCTTGGTTAGGTTCTGCTGTTGGGCTAAAATGACAAAAGAAGTCATGTCGCCGCTACGGGCAAAGTCTTCGCCGAAGAAGTGCAATAAATTCGGCGATAAGCCTTGCAAAATCGGAGCTAACGTTTTTTCGCTCCAATCTTCCATTTCTTTATAGCGTGTCGGTTCCGGCACTAGACTGAAACCGTCTTTGGCTTCAAAACGCACTACCGGCGTTTTCTCACTCATTTGACGCTCAATCAAGGCACGGGAAAGCCACAAGCCTGAACCGTTTTTCGGCACGCAGAAATATTCTTCCAGTGCGTCTTCTTCGCTTGCCGTATCTTTTAATAGGTTATCAATCCATTCCTGTTCTTTTTCAGCTGACCATTCTTGTTTGGTGACCTGACAAATACGTTGATATAAACCATCGTGGCAAGCATCTTCGATTGTAATGGTGTGAACGGAATAGCGTTTTCGACCCGCTCGGCTGTCAAGAATCAGCTCATTAAATAAATTATCTGCGCCGTTATGGGTTGAAATGACACGAACTTTCGCGCCCCACATTGTGAGTGCCAAGGCGGCTTTCAGCACCTCGGCAAGATATTCATGGAATGCGGCTTCATCAATCACTACAACGCCTTGCATACCGCGCAAGTTCTTAGGATTGGATGAAAGTGCTTTAACTTTGAAGCCTGACGCGAAATAAATGACATAAGTCAAAATGTCTTTGTCTTCATCTTCAAAGACTTCTTCTTGAATTTCTCCGGCGGCGTAGTTAAAAGCCTTCGCCCACATAGCAACAGCGTCAATATATTCACGCGCCATTTCCTTGTTTGAGCCGATGTAGAACACATCTGAGCCGCCGTCTGATTTTCGGGTGCTGGCAATCAAGGCATTATCTGCCGCTTCCGCCCATGTCAAACCGCAACGACGGGTTTTCTCGGCTATCTTGAGTTGGCTATCATCTGCAATCCAGCGTTTTTGATAGCCCAACAACAGTTCCATCGGATTAAACGCATGAATGCAGTCAAGGAATGACTGGCATTCAGGGGCTAATTCGTTTAATGGTCTGTTATTTAATAATGCCATTATGCAATACCTAAAATTTGTTCTTTAATTGTGCGCACCGTATCGGCTGACAACCCTGCCTGCACCACGACTTTTTCAGCTGTTTCCGCCGCTAATTGCGCCATTTCTTTGCGGATAGCCTGTTCGCGTTTGTGGGATAGACTTTCTGCCTGCTCTAGCCGCTGAATGGCTGACGATAGCAATGCCAAATCTTTCGGTTCTGCCTTGCCGTTTTCACTCATGCCGATAGAGGTTTCAAAGGCAAGATTCTTCACGATTTCCATGAGCAGTTTGCCAATATCGCTTTGTGGTGCCTCGCCGAATTGCTTCGTCCAAATCTCAGCGACTTCACGCGCATTGCGAATTTTGCTCGCCATTTGTTCCATGCGGCTGGCGTAACGGTTAAGACCTGTTCGGCTTAATTGATAGCTGTCATCTAACCCGCAATCACGGATCAGGTCATTAATCTCTTCAAGGATTTGCGCTTGGGAAAGGTGCTTGTCGCGCAACATCATCGCCAGTTGGGTTTTGATATTCGGTGGCAATAAGTCCACTTTACTGGCGCGGCCGCGTGTGTTTTTGTCGGTCATTTAAACCTCCTTTAAACCGGGTTTAAATCTTTGGACTTGGCTTTTTTACGCCGTCCACGAAAGCGCGACCTTGCGCCACATCTAAACCACGTTGCGTGATAGTGGCCACATAAAATTCTTTTCCGTTGCTATTGAGTCTAGCGATGGTGATTAAGCCTTGCTCCTCAAGCCATAATAGGTGATTACGCACCAAGTCACGGCTAATATCGTGACCGTACATATCCAAACAATCGTTTAAAATGCTTTCATTGGCATCGTAACCGCACTCTTCAAGAGAGCGCAGAATAACCAATCGTTGGTCTTTCGTGAAAATATCTTGGCGCATCATTCCTTATTTACCTCTTTTTCAATTAATAACTTCACTTGATGGTTAAGGCTACCAATGTTGGTATTTAACACGTCGGTTTTACCTTTCATCTCTGTCATTAATAAACGCAAATCGGCCACTTCTTTCGAGGTTGGCAAATGTCGTAACTCGCCTTTTACTTCCGATAGGCTTTTTTCATTAGTTTCAATTGCCTTACGTAAATCGGCCACATCGGATTTGCGGGCATATTTACTGTCCATCGTCAGCCAAAAATACGTCCACACAGCACCACCAACCGTCACTACAATTGCCCAGTGCCGCTGAATAAAATCAAGTGCTTCAAGCATTATTTAGGTTCCTTTTTTTTGGCAGATTTTTTCATAAGTCAAATTATGATTCAGCACCTGCCGCTTAGTTTCTTCGGTGTCTTTACGACTTGGATAAATCAGGCCGAACGCTGAACACCCGCTAGTCTTCACGGAAATAACCTTTTGACTGCAACTGCTCATCAACAGACTTGCCAGACAAAGTGCGGTTAGTTTCAGCAATGTTTTTGGCTGTATTAGCATTTTCCAACTCCTGTGCGACAGCTGCCGCTTCACGTTTCACGAATTCAATTTCTTCTTGCTGTTTGCGAATTTTGGCGGCTTGCAGGCGATTGTGAATAAATCCGCCTACCACGAGGGCAAGCACCGCGCCGATAACATAAAGATTAATCACTGTTTTCTCCTTGTTGTCTGCGATTTTGTATTGCCGTGGCAAAGCCTTTGGTTGCCGCGCCACCGCCACAAAAGAGGGCAAATGTCGTGAATAATTCAGGTACATAGGAGCGATTCAACCATACGCAAAACACCAAAATCCCCGCCATGAGAAGTGCGCCAAAGAACTGGATAAATGCAGTGGTTGACAGGCGACCATCGGCGTTAGTAATCAAATCACTCATTTTTTTCATTCTTTTCCCTCAGTAAAATAATTATGTTTTGAGATCATATAACCAATGAAGGTTAAAATCGTTGCACATAAAAAATGTCCGTAGTACGCCAGCATAATTCCAAGCAACGTATTAGCTATGATTTCCCAATAAAATCTAGCTTTCGTGTATTGATGTTTAGGGTCTGGAAAACCAATAGAAACCACCAATACAGAGAGCGCAGTGATGAAGTAAAAAAACAATTCGTAGGCTTGAATTAAGTTTCTGATGTTAAATTCATTTGCGGCAATAAAACCGCCAAATATCAACACATCCAAAACACAGCTAAAGTGAGTTAATCCTATGATTTCTCTTTTCATTAGTAACTCCAATACAAGTAAAAACCTTGCGCGGCGGTTGTGCCGCCATTGATTACGCGATTACGCATTGCGTTGTTGCTTGGTTTGCAACGAGGGGCTTTGTAGTATCCCCAACCTTTAGGTGCGGTAGTGTTTTTTACGCGTTTGCTCATGACCTACCCCAAATATAGATGATTGAAATTGACAACTTCGTCTGAATCCAACCACGTCCACACATCAAAACACGGGCAGTCCTTAATCCATTCATTTGGTGTAATTGTGCCGTCACCGTTGATGTCCGGACTCAAATCACGATGCCCACAAATGCGTGCACTGGGATATTCGCTTTCCAGTTTTTGCAATAATTTGTGCAAGGCAATCCATTGTTTTTCGGTGTATTCGCCGTAGTTTTTACCGCTTGCGTCAATACCGCCAACAAGGCAAATGCCGACCGAATATTGATTATGACCTTTCACGTGCGCGCCGATTTCTCCGACCATGCGACCGGTTTCAACGGTGCCGTCCGTATCGATTACATAGTGATAGCCGAGGTGTTGCAGGTGTGGGTTGAATTGTTTGGCTAGCACAGGGCTACGTTTGAATCCGCGTTGTTTATGCCATTCGTCGATACGTTGCGCGGCGGTTTGTGTTGTCGTGCGTAATGATTTGCCGTTTTTTGTGGCAGAACAGTGGATCACGATTTTGGTGATGGGTAGGGATAAAGACATAAAAAAACTCCTTTTAAGTGAACTTAAAAGGAGTTTAAAACGGATGGGGTTTTATTGATTTTAAAGTGATTTAAAGAAGTTATTTGCGCATAAATTCAAATGCTTTCATTACTTCGCCCATATTGATACTTTCCGGCAGAGGCAAACCAAAACTGTCTTTATAGTTGCCTAAAATCGGTTCATATTTTAACTGTCCGTCATATAGGCTCATGGCTTTACCATTCAACGCATAAAAGCGTTTAACCGGATCTTTTACTTTGTCGTAATAGAAAACATATAGTGATGATGGTGCTGCCCCCATAGAAATATAGTTACAGGCGAGATAGTAATGTTCACCAACTTTTCTACTTCGACAACTTGCTGTTTTACCACTACTTTCCGGAAGCAATTTATAAAGGGCGACCTGAACATCCGAAGTTTCCTCGTACGTTGGCGCATTTTGGTCTTCATCTTCGGAACAGGCGGTCAATGAACAAGCCAGCACACCAACAAAAAAGGTATATAGCAGTTTTTTCATTTTTTATCCTTAAGTTATAAATGGCTCGCTAAAATCATACCCCAATAAAATTTATTTTGCTCACAAAAAAACGCCCTTTCGGGCGTTTTAATTAATTAATTATCTGCCACAATCACATTGCGGGATTGGCATAGGACGGTGTTTAGCTCTAATAATTGCGCCGGTACGCGGGTCTTCACGCGTCCAACGGAAAATTAGAGGGCAAACACGACCACACTTAGAACAAGTTGTCATAGCCATTAGGCTCACCTCTTATTTTTCAGGTTACCACCACTTTACCTATGGACAACGCCATGCAACTTGTTTTAGAATACTTCACCGTTTTCGAAGGTGTTCTTCTTTTGCAGGTATTGTGTACAGCGGATGGAGAACTATACATAGTAATTAATACGCCAATATTACTTACTATCCTAAAACCCAGTCCTTGTGATTGGGTTTTTTACATTCCATCAAAGTCAAGTTCTAACTGTGCTGAGATGTAAAATCCTAGTCTTTCCAATACAATTTCTGCGAATGTATCCGCTTGCCATTCGGCATCTTCATTCTTAGTCGGTGGTATCTTCGCGTTATGTAATACCGCTCTATGTCCTAAAAATAAATGCCCAAACTCATGGAAAATAATAAAGAGTGATGTTCTATCCCCTCGGCAAGCTAAATTATAGGTACTTTCGGGGACTGTTATCGTAAATGTGTTTGGATCAAAATGTCCACGAGTTAGATTTTTTGTTGATTTCTCCCATTCCTCATCGGATTTTACCGACAAATTAATAATAAAGTTACTTCTCTTTTCAATTTGCTGAAAAACCTTTTCACATTTTTTTCGCACCCGTTTATTGAGCGCGAATTCATTACAAAAATTTATTGCAATAGAGGCCACTTCTACTTCTTGCATAGGGTGGACTCTATTCCCACGTAATTCGTATGTACTCATTTTTTCTCCTTTTCATGATTAATACGAGTTAATAATTCTGAAATTTGAGCTAATTCTTGAGCGGTGTAACGCGAGTTAGCAAATCCGGCCACAAGCATCTTATGACTCTCGGACAGCCCTTCAATAGGTACATTTTGGTTAGACACATCAGCTAATTGTTGTAAATTAGCAAGCTCAATGCCTTTTCCTTTGAAAAAACGAGTGATTTCAGTTATCCATTTTTGTGAAATCTTTTTACTACCTGTTTCCAGCCCGCTCAAATATGCCGGGGTAGTTTTTAATGCCTGAGACATTGTAAGCAAAGTTTCGTTGGCATCAATTCTAGCCTTACGAACAGCTTTGCCGAATTCTGTAAGTGCCATAATATAAATCTCCTAATTTTGGTTAAATTACTCCTATGAAGTAACAATTTGAATAATACTTGATAAAAAGAAATAATTCAACCTTTTTGGTTAAATTATTTTACATTAAAAACGCCCTTTCGGACGTTTTTTCTCACTTTTAGCGGTTATTTCTCCCCAAACATATCAAACTGCCGTCGGGCGATTTCTTCTTTTGTGACGCGCTTCACAATTTGGTAAATCCACTGCATGGATACGTTGTATTTGCGTGCCAGTTCGCGGTGGTTTGTGCCGTTGAATTCATTGAAAATCTTGCGGTCACGTTCGCTTAACAACAAAATCAGGTTACGTGGGATGTAAATTACTTCACCGCCCCACATTTGCGCAATATGCCCGGCAACTTCAATACCGATTTGTTTTGCCAGTTCTGCGTTGAATTCAGTGGTTGGCTTCACTTTAGCAAGCAACTGCGTTTCAATGTGTTTGGCCAAATCTGCCAAAATTTCAGGGGCTTTTTCATCAAAAATATCGGTTTCGGTACTCATTATTTCGCTCCTTTTTGCTGTTCTTTCCACTTTTTCCACACTTCGTATCCCGGCAAATGCTCAACGGGTTGCCCTAAACGGGCAAAGTTTTCAATGTATAAAATGGTGTTTTCGATGTCATTTTCCCGTTTGGGTTCTGCTTTCCGTTCTTCATTATCCGGTTTTGATGTCCCCATGCCGACAAATAGTGGCTTGTTAGTTTCTATCACTTGTTTTAAATAGCTGTGATTACTTAACGGGGCAAGATTTTTGCTTTCACGGCGTTTCTTTTGCACCGCACTGACTGTTTCGCTCAAAGAGTGTGCCAAAAGTTGTGAAGGCGGGAACTGATCTAATACATCGCGCATAAGTTTCACCGCCCTTGTATTGCTCAAGGTAGATTTTTCAGGACGGAACAAGGCAATATAGCTAACCAACGGGCGTGCTACACCGTATTTTAATTCTGTGATGATTCTTAATAACTCACGACCGGCATCATCTTCTAGCAGTTGGTCTAGGTTGATGTCTGAATGGCACACCGGGCAACGGCATAATTTCATACATTCCCCCTTGCTTGCCAACGTTTCAGCATTTCCAACACTAATGACGCCATTTGATCATCCAACGCACCTACGTTCAAAATTTGAATATTCTGACCGCGCTTTTGATAAATTGGGTTCACTACACCGCGTACCCACGCATTTAATGCGCGTTCTGAGCCGTCACGCAACATGCCTTGTTTGCCCATTTCAATCCAAATGGCACGGATTTTGTGGGCAATCAAGCTATTCACTTTGGCGTTTTCAGTGGTCGGCGAATAATGGCGTTTTGTGGTCTTTTTAAAGCCTTTATTTTCCATGGCTTCTAAAACTTTAATCAATTGCATTATAGTCATTTGCTTGGTGCTGTTTCTGCCGGTTAACTCATTCAGCAACATCCGATAACTTAATTCGTCCATGCGTAGCTGTTGCTTGGCAATGTGAATCAGTTGAATCGCCTTTTCTTTGGTTAATCGCATTCTTTTCTCCTTTAAAACACATTATTCAGCCCACTTAAATTCCCCTCTTTTGCAAAGAGGGGCTAGGGGAGATTTAATGGACTGTAAATGGGTTTTAGTCTTCGTTTACTGTTTCCACATCTTTCCAAACCGGTCTAATCATCTTTTGTTATTTCAACACCCCCAGTCTTACCCATACCTGTCGCGCACTTTCTCTTGCATTACCTACGAGAATTTGTGCTTCACGTTCCATCCCTTCACGTAGAAACTTTTTCGCTTCATGCAACTGTTCAATGCCATAATCAAGACTGTCATTGATTTTCTGAATTTGTTGTTCTCTCTCTGTCATTTTTATTCTCCCGTAAACGGTCTAGTCGCCATTCTTTGGCAAAATTGTGAGCGTGCGTTGCACCAGTTAAATTCGGCAGATTTAGCAGTTAAAAGACTGGCTTTCGTCCAATATCTTGCCGCTTTCTCATAGTCGCCGTTGCGTTCGGTTTCAGCCGCCTTTTCAGCGACTTCTTTGTGCTTTTGTTCTTTTTCGTCCATGTGTTGTCCTCTCGGTTAGTTAAAACATATTATGAACGCCCCTCAAAACAGGATTTAAAGAGCGTTTAAATAGGTTTTAATCCTGCTTATCAAACAGCTTTTTCAATTCGTTAAAAATCCATTCATAAGCATCATTCAAACAACCGCACGCAATCGCATCTTTATCTTGTTTGGCTTGTTGATAGAAGCGATAAGCCCGTTCAAGCTCTGTTGTATCTTTCATCACGCCACCTCTTGCTCAAACGGCGTAATCACAAAATCTTCCACGCCTGTTTTAATCGTCACACCAGCCACCGTTGCCGCTAATTCCGGCTCGTTTAACATGGCTTCTTTGTTCACTTCTTCTTTGGTACGGATAAAGCGCACCAAACCTAATGTGTGCAAACTTTCCAACACGCTGTCTTGTCCACGGATTCCCACAGAAGGTGGGCGTTGGCGCCATTGCACTTCACCTGTGTTGAATGTGCCGGTTTTGGTTTTGCCGTTTTGGGTGAGTTCGTCACGGCGACTTTCACACCATGCCTGCACGGCTTCCATCATCGGTTTGGCTTTGTCTTTCACTTCATTCATGAGTGGTGCATATTCTTCGGTAATTGCCGCTAATTTGTCGTTTTGCTCAATAGCAAGGCGTTCTAGTTCTCGGTTTAAATCGCCGATCTCCTTGATTGCCGTTTCGACTTCGTCACGGGTTTGGTAGCGTACGACGAATGTGTCTGCTTTAATTCGGGTTGCTTTTTTAGCCATTGTTTTCTCCTTGTTGTTGATTAGTTACACAGGTGTAAGGGTAAAAATCTGCGTTAATTTTTGGCGTAATTCCGCCACGGTTATACTGGTCAAAAATCAGATAAACCACCCCATCAATACATACTTCTTTAATTCCATAGCGATGCTCTTTTAATAGAGTTCCGCCTGATTGAGCCTGTGCATCACAACCGGATAATAAGCACAATGTGGCAAGTAATAGAGCTAAGGTTTTCACAATGTTTCTCCTTAATGTAAATAACTGCGCCAAATCACTTTTATGCCTTCCACCATCATTTGGTATTCGGCAAAATGTACACCATCATGGCCTTGCATATAGGCGAGAGCCTGTCCGGTTTTCTCAAATTTCTTCGTGATGGCATTTTGCTCAATGCGTACACGTGGCTTGATTTTGTCGAACTCAATATTCACCACATGCAAGCCCATTTTGTTGAGTTCGTTTACGCATTTCTGCGCTTGTAATAAATACCCCAGTGCGATTTTGTTGCATCCGCCAAACACAGGGTGAGGTTTGGCTTGTTCACGTAAAGTTCGGTTGATTTTTGCTGAGTTTTCCATTAGTTCGCTCCTTTCATTTGTGCCTGGGCGGTTAAAATGAGATCTAGTGTGATCACCGTGCCTTGTCCTTTAGCTGTCATACCGGCAAGGCGTAGATATTGGGTTAATGCGCGCAATCCGCCTGCTTTGCCACCGATGTCGTAAAGTACGGTCATTAAATCCTTGTCGGCAATATCCAAGCCCCAAGCCTGTGCAATGGCTTTAATGTCGCCTTTAGTGCTGGCTTTCACACCGCAGTTATTGCCGATTCTTGACCATAAACGGGCATATTCGTGGGCTTGGTTCACGCCACCTTGGATTCTCGTGTACACTTTGTCGTTACCAATCAGCGCAAAGCCTGTTTCGGTTTCTTCTTGAATGATTCGGATCTCTTCCAATGCGTCATAGGGGAGATGATCGCTTTCATCAATGATGACCAAACCCTGTGTGCCTTTGAGCTTTTTAGTAATTAGGCGTGATAGGCGGTCTTTACGGCGTGGTGCGTCGTTAATGCCCAGTTCAAGAGCTAACTCAAACAAGATACTGCTTAATGTGGCACGTGCCGGACTTGCGGTGATCATCCATACGTTTTGGTTACTTTTCGCATACTCTTGGCAGGCTTTGGTTTTGCCCACGCCACTTGCGCCGTACACCGTCACCATAGTCGGCAGGATTTTTGCCATATCCAACGCGGAAAATACTTTCTTCGCGGTGGGAATCTCAATAAAGTGCGGTGCTTCCACGAACACTTTCGCTTTCTTTTCACGCGTGGCTAGCCAGTTAGCAAGGGCGGTTTCGATGTTGTCGATGTTGCCTGTGTAGGTGCCTTTGAGGTACGCGCTCAACGCTCCGGCGGAAATGCCGGATTGTGCGGCAATGTCGCGCTGAAAGTAGGTTCCGCTGTCTAACAATGGTTTGATTTGTTCAATTAAAGTCATGTTTTGTGCTCCTTAAATGTGGCTTAAAGCCCCTTTTCCTTTTTCATCATTTCAAGGCCTTTTTGCCAGCCTTGTTCAAACTCGTTTAATTCCTCATCGTCCAGTTCTACGGCCACTTTGCGCATGGTTGTGCCTTCGCGTTGTAACATTTCGATGATTTTCGGCTCCGGTGCGTCTTCTTCCTCGAATTGAGGCTGATAACGTGCCGCTTCTTGTGCGTTCATGCTGATTTGCGCTTTAGCTTGGGCTTTCACCGCTTTCACGAATTGCTTGCGTGCTTTGTCGTGTTCGCGTCCTGCGGCTTTGTCGCCGAAGGCTTTCGCACTAGTGCATTCGGCTTCGGCTAAGAACACACCTTCCAAGCTATATACCCACACTTTGTTGTGTAAGTCTGCCGGGTCAAATTTCACCACCACTTTGCGGTGTTGACTGGCAATCAAATCAAAGGCGGTGTATTCATTAAAGCCACCGTTGACTTTGCCACCTACTTTTAAGCTGAATTTACCTTCTTTGTTAATGCTTACCGCTTCGCTCATTAGCATTAAGAACCGCATTTGTTCGCTACTGGCTTTGCGGATTTGCGCCTTGGCATAATCACGCTCAAACACTTGGCTGAAGCTGTAAATGCCTTGGCAAATCTCCGTTTGTCTGCCTTCGCGTTCATTAAACGTGCGGATGCCGTCTTCTAACGCCATGATGAAGGTTTCATACGGCACACCGTCTTTCCCGCCGTTATAGTTGTCAGGCTTGTTGTAAACATTCTCGCCGGCATAAAAGCCTGCTAAGCTTGGGTGTTTATCGACTAATTCGCCTAAACCACCATGGGAAAAGGCGCGTTCAATCGGTTTTGCTTGTCCATGCCCTTTGCCGAATTGCACCGATGTCCACAATAATTCGATGCCGAGCAGAGGGATAATCCCTGTCACATCGTCTTCTTTTACCTTAAATCGATAACGATTTTTTACGCCCCCGGTCATCCATTTGTTTGCCGCCGCACGGGTGTTATCAATGGTGCATTTTTTCGGGATGCCATATTTCCAAATCAAATCCATTAAGCTCAGGCGAATGGTGTCGCTGTTTTCGCTTAAATCCACACGGTAAGCCAAGATTTTACGAGTGCGAATGTCTTGCCAAATCCAGGTTTTAGGGCGGACAATCTCGCCGTTATGCCAGCGCACGAAGACGTTGTGTTGATAGCCGTCGCCGTTGATCCATTCAAGGGCTTCAATTTCCGCCACAGTACGGCGCATGGATGGGTAATACTGCATCACAGCATGGTCGCCTTCGCGTAATTGCACTTGCACCAATTTCGGCACTTCACGTTCAATTTTGCGTTTTACGCCGCTTGCCGATGGAATCGACCATCCGTTTTCACGGGCGGCACGTTTTAAGCGTTCGTAGCAACTGCCGAATTGTGGGCGTTCGTTGCGGAAATAGTCTGCTTTAAAGGCCTCCCACGCTTCCGGTGTGAACTCTGCTTCTTTGCCGGCTTTTTTGTTGTTATGTTTATCTAACAACAACGGCAACCAATCAGAGCGTTCAAACGACCGCACTTTGTAATACCAGCGTTTAAGGGAGCCTTTCGCCACCTCAAATTCAAGCGCAACCATGTCTAACGCCATCATCAATGCCACGTTGTGGCGCACTAAATCATCTAATTTGTGTAATGGAATAAGTTTTGCTTTCGCATCTTCCTTTTGTTTCTCGGTCGCCTTATCAAAGGGTTTCCAAATCACTTCGGGAAGGTAATTCAATTCTTTAGTTTCTGAAACGTCAGGAATTTCCACCGCACTTTGTTTTAATAAAAGCTCTGCTTGGGTTTCTTGTGGGAGAGAGGTGAAGGCGTATTCGTAACCGACACCGCGAATGCCTCGAACCTGTCTTTTTTCCCAGTTTCCTGCTCTTGCTTTCTTGTTTACCCCTTGTGGGGAACTAGGCATAGTTTCTAAAACTGCGAGCTGTTGAGCTGAAATCCACATTTCCATACATCCTCCTACTCGTAACGAGCGGGCCATATTTCCTCAGGTTTCATACCGATAAAATCTGCAATAATTCGTTCACCTTTTGGATATTTGCGATCAAGCGCATTACCTAAAGTTCTAGGGTGTAAGCCAGCTTCAATGGATAATTGAGACAAGGTTTTTCCTTTCTCTTGTATCATTGCGATGATGTATGCGCGGTGCATATTTTTTTTACTCTTTTTCATAATGTGCTATCCTTACTCTTTAGATTAAATCTTAGGTGTTATTCTTTAGAAACTATGGAAACTATACATCTAAGTTTTCAGAAACTCAATAAGTTTCTGAAAAATAATTGATATTTTTTAGAGTTGCTTTTAAAGTGCTTTAATAATCAATAGGTTATATTTTAGAAACTAGGCAGAAACTAGAGTTTCTGAAAGGTAAATTTATGAGAAACTCCAAAGAGTGGTTTTCAGCAAATGAACTAAAGGACTTGGAAGGGCTACCAAACTCACCTCAGGGAATAAACAAGAGGGCTAGAACACAAAACTGGATAAAAAGAGAAAAGGACGGTGTACAAGGCGGCGCGGTTGAATATCACTATTCATCGTTACCCAAGGAAGTTCAAAAATCACTAGGTTTTATACCTTCCGTTGCTTCATCAATTGGAGCCACAGTAGGGGCTATGGTTGCGGGAGTGCCGGGTGCTGTTATTGGTGGGGTAATTGGTAGCATTACTGGTAGTGGCTCTAGTAATGAAACTAAGGTAGATATATCTAATGAAAACGTGATCATGATTGATAGCTATTCTTCTATCAACGTTTCAGCAGGCTTCGGCAGTTTTAATGAGGGCGTGACAAAGCCCGACGAGCAAACGCCTTATTCTGCGGCATTGCTTCGTAAACTGGGCGTAAACCCGAAATATGCGGCCGTGTTTTGGGCAGACGGCATTTCAATGCGCCCAACCATTGATGACGGCGATCAGATGTTGGTGGATTTAAAAAGAAAGGAAATCAAAGGCGATAAAATCTATTTAGTGCAAAACGGTTCTAGCGTGTGGGTGAAACGCGTGAAGATTCGTTGGGACGGCGTGGAGCTGATTTCGGATAATAAAGAAGAATATCCACCAGTGTTACTTTCAAAAGATGAAGCCGAAAATCTTCAAGTAATCGGACAACTCGTCCACCTCGGTAAAAATATGATTTAAAGCCAATTTAAACCGCATTTTACGTTTCTCACTTTTAGCGGTTAAATTGAGGGGTTTCGGGAAATTTTTCCCATTTCATTATTTCTATTTTTCTTCCAATAAAAAAAGGGGCTGGCACATCGCCAAGCCCCGTTTTATCTATATCCATCCCACTTATTCCCGAAAAATTCCGCCAAATCCCTATTTGTTTCTTTGTTTCTCATTTTAAGTGGTTGGTTACACCCAGTCAATAAACTAAAATAAAAAGCCTTTAAAACAAAAGTGTTAAAGGCTTTT
>OGKB01000398.1_pt1 | contig 32977 bp, 31 predicted proteins | sample 1572351 | NCBI WGS metagenome assembly OGKB01 (sample SAMEA2582088, study PRJEB24529) | metagenome | biome: Human gut stool | place: China | collected 2011
GAAGTGTGGTAACACATGGAGCTGACTGTTACTAATAGGTCGAGGGCATAACCAAGTAAGGTGGATAGGTAAGATGTTAAAAAGTTTCTTATATGCGATTTTGAAGGTACATGTACCTAATATTCCTCGATAGCTCAGTGGTAGAGCATTCGGCTGTTAACCGAAGGGTCGTAGGTTCGAACCCTACTCGGGGAGCTAAAACCTGTAAGTATAATACTTACAGGTTTTTTTGTATAATCGGGATTGCATTTCCTATTATACAAAACTCTACGTCAAGTTGTTAAAAACTTAGCATAATATTAACGTCTTTAAAGCTTCAAAAAACAACCACATTTATGTTAAAATAATTAAAAGATGCTGGGGCGAGTCCCAAGATCGTTAAGCGAGTCCCAAGTTCATTAAAATAGTGTTCGAAAAGGTACTTTATTAAAGGATACATATTAAATATAGAAGAAAGGCGTTTATGGGATTACAATTATATCAAAAAAATTTACTGGAAAAACTAAAAGAGTCATTAGGAGCTGTGTTGCCGATCATAGGCATTGTGCTGGTGTTATGCTTTAGCATTGCGCCCATTCCAAACAGCGTCCTGATGACTTTTGTTGTTGGTGCGGTTCTCCTGATCATCGGAATGATGTTCTTTACACTTGGTGCGGAGATGGCGATGACTCCTATGGGAGAACGAATAGGAACGAAACTGACCAATACAAGAAAGATAAGTGTAGTGATAGTGCTGTGTTTTATCCTTGGCTTTATCATCACCATATCAGAACCGGATCTTCAAGTATTGGCTGAACAAGTTCCATCCATTCCCAATTACACGCTGATTATTGCAGTAGCAACAGGAGTTGGAATATTTCTTGTAGCCGCAGTACTTCGAATGTTATTTGGAATTCCACTGGCACATATGCTTTTAATTTTGTACCCGATCATATTCATTTTGGCAAGCATTGTTCCACAAGATTTTCTGACAGTGGCATTTGATTCAGGCGGAGTAACAACAGGACCTATGACAGTACCATTTATTATGGCGTTAGGAATCGGATTTTCAGCAGTGCGAAGTGATAAACATGCGGAAAATGATAGCTTTGGTCTGGTCGCATTGTGTTCAGTCGGACCAATTCTGGCAGTATTGCTGCTTGGCTTACTTTACCACCCAGGGGAAAGTGGATACGAACAGACAATGATTGTGAAGACCGATAATTCAGTAGAAATGTGGCAGCTTTTTCAAGAAGGGCTACCTTATTATATGAAAGAAATGCTGATCTCTTTACTGCCAATTATTTTATTTTTCTTCATTTTTCAGATTGTATCATTACATCTTCACAAAAAGACATTGGTAAAAATTATTATAGGAATCATTTATACATACATAGGTCTTGTACTTTTCCTGACAGGGGTAAATGTGGGATTTATGCCGGCAGGTAATTATCTGGGTCAAGTGATTGCGGGGCTTTCCTATCCTTGGATCATCGTGCCGATCGGTATGCTGATCGGTTACTTTATCGTAAAAGCGGAACCAGCAGTATATGTATTAACGGAACAGGTAGAAGAACTGACTTCCGGAGCCATTTCTGCAAAAGCAATGGGAATGAGTCTGTCCATCGGAGTCGCATTCTCTCTGGGACTGGCAATGGTGCGGGTGCTTACCGGCATTTCGATTTTGTGGTTTCTGCTCCCAGGATACGCAGTAGCCCTTGGATTAACATTTTTCGTGCCCAAAATATTCACAGCAATCGCATTTGACTCAGGAGGCGTAGCATCCGGACCGATGACAGCAACATTTTTACTGCCATTTTCAATGGGAGCATGCGAGGCGCTAGGTGGAAATGTTGTGACAGATGCGTTTGGTGTGGTAGCTATGGTAGCAATGACGCCGCTTATAACAATTCAAATCCTTGGACTGATCTATCAGATTCAGGAACAGATGAAAGAAAAACAGGCAGCAAAAGATTACACAAGTATAAAAGTATGCATAGAAAATCTAGACAATGTAGACAATCAAGAAATCATTGAGTTGTAAACAGTCGAGTTGTAAACAGGGCTAGAGATTTTTACAAGGCGCATATTCGTGAAGATGGAAAATGTTTAAGAAAATTAGAAAGTTCGGAGATAATTTATGAGTAGATTATATATGATGGTGACGATTACAGACAGGAACCGAAAGAAGAAATTTGAAGAATTTTATAAGAAAAATGAGCATATGGTTTTCTTTACAACATTGGGACGTGGAACCGCAAATAGTGAGATGTTGGACTATTTCGGATTGGAAGAATCAGAAAAGGTCGTAATTCTATCGGTGGTAACAGAAGAAACGTGGAAGAAACTAAGGCGGGAAATGATTGTAAAGATGCAGATCGACGTGCCGGGAACCGGAATTGCATTTATCGTGCCACTCAGCAGCATCGGCGGAGAAAAAACATTACATTTCCTGATACAGAGCGAGAAATTTGAACGGGAGGAGGAGTCCACTTTGAAAGAAACAGAATATGAATTATTAGTAGCAATTGCCAATCAGGGGTGCATCGACACCGTGATGGACGTGGCGAGAAGTGTAGGAGCCGGAGGCGGAACCGTGATCCATGCGAAAGGAACCGGCATGGAAACAGCAGAAAAATTTCTTGGCGTATCACTGGCGGCAGAAAAAGAAATCATATTGATCGTCACAAGAAAGAAACAGAAAAATGCAATCATGAAAGCCATGATGGAGCAGACAGGACTTGCCAGTAAAGAAAAAACAATTATATTTTCCCTGCCAGTCACAAGCACAGTAGGACTTAGAATGTATATAGATGAAATGGATATGGATGAAATGGACATGGATGAGGAAGAAAAAGACAGATAATTCGTGCGTAATGATATTCAATTTCAGCTATAATGAGAACGAAAATCAATAAGCCTGCTCAAGTGAGTAATAATTATCAATAAGGAAAAAGAAGTGGAAATGAAAAAACAAATGCGTTACAATTTAGTGAATTCAAAGTGATGATATAGTACTGAACTAAAAAGTACATATCACATATACTAACATCATATAAGAACCTAGAAGTAGAAAGAAAGGCAGGAGACAAAAGATGTCAAACATTTTAAAAGGCTTAAAAAAAGTAGATGGAAAGAAGACAGGAATCTTTGCAGCAGGAGTATTATTCGGAACTGCAGGAATCAAAGTTCTGTCCAGCAAGGACGCTAAAAAATTATACACAAACTGTACAGCAGCAGTTTTAAGAGCAAAAGAGTGTGTGCTTAAGACAGCAGCTACAATTCAGGAAAATGCAGAGGACGTATATGCAGAAGCACAGCAGATCAACGAAGACAGAGCAGCAAAAGAAGAGCAGGAGTACGCAGAGGCAGTAGCAGCAGAAGAGGCCGAAGAAGCAGAGGAAGCAGCAGAAGCTGATGAGACAGATTTTGCGGAAGAGACAGCCGAGTAAGAACGCAGATAAGACAGGTAAGTAAGACAGCAAAGTAAGACAGCAAAGTAAGACAGGTAAGTAAGACAGCAAAGTAAGACAGCCGAGTAGTTCAAGGAGAACTAGCATAAAATTTATTGTGATAATTATAAAAATGTAAGGAAAAATCAGGACACCTGTGGTTAAGACTGCAGGTGTCTTGACAAGTTGTAAGAGAATCAACAGCAAGCGAACCACAGCAAGCGAATCACTGCAAGCGAACCACTGCGAGCGAATCACTGCGAGGTAAGCTGTAGGAGAATCAACAGCAAGTGAACCACAGCAAGCGAATCACTGCGAGCGAATCACTGCGAGGTAAGCAGGGAAGGAAGAAAGCAGGGAAAGAAGGAAAATATACATGAAATTTGTAATCAAGCATGAGATTAAAGGCAGGATCCGTGCCCACGCTGTACAGTACAGAATGACATTTGAGCAGGCAGACCGGATGCAATATTATCTGGAATCCCAGGATATGATTACATCTGCAAAAGTACAGAACCGCACGGGAGACTTTACGATCTGTTACAAAGGCGACAGAGAGAAAGTAATCAAACTGCTTCAAACATTCCGTTATGAGGAAGTTAACATTCCGGAAAATTATGCACAGAATTCCGGACGCGAACTGAATCAGGAATATTGGGATAAGTTAGTTGAAACTGTAATCTATCATTATGGAAATAAATTATTTTTGCCATATTCGGTCAGAGCATGTATCACAGCAGTAAAATCTGTGAAATATCTTTGGATGGGTGTGCGTACACTGGCAAAAGGCAAGATTGAAGTTCCGGTACTGGATGCGACCGCAATCGGAGTATCTATGTTCCGCGGAGATATCGCAACTGCAGGATCCGTCATGTTCCTGCTTGGAATCGGCGAAATCCTGGAAGAGTGGACACACAAGAAATCCGTTGGTGACCTGGCAAGAAGCATGTCACTGAACATCAGCAAAGTATGGCTTGTCAGCGACGGTCAGGAAGTATTAGTACCATTTTCATCTGTAAAGAGCGGCGACAGGGTACGCATCCACATGGGAAATGTAATTCCATTTGACGGAACAGTTGTGGAAGGCGAGGCAATGGTCAACCAGGCGTCTTTGACTGGAGAGTCCGTGGCAGTACGCAAGATAGAAAATGGAGAAGTGTATGCCGGAACGGTTGTAGAAGAAGGCGAGCTTACTATACGTGTAAGAGAGGCAAATGGATCAAGTAAATTTGAGAAGATCGTGACGATGATCGAAGAATCCGAGAAACTCAAATCCGGACTGGAAAGCAAGGCAGAACATTTGGCGGATAAACTCGTTCCATACACATTGGCAGGAACAGGTCTTACCTATCTTCTTACAAGAAATGTAACAAAAGCACTGGCTGTATTGATGGTAGATTTTTCGTGCGCACTGAAATTGGCCATGCCGATTTCCGTATTGTCTGCAATCCGCGAGGCAAGCAGCTACAACGTCACAGTCAAAGGTGGAAAATATCTGGAAGCAATGGCAGAAGCAGACACCATCGTATTTGACAAGACAGGAACACTGACAAAAGCACAGCCGACAGTCGTAGATGTCGTACCATTCTGCGATAAGACACCAGACGAATTGCTGAGAATCGGCGCCTGCCTGGAAGAACATTTTCCACACTCCATGGCAAAAGCAGTTGTAAATGCAGCACAGGACAAAGGGCTTATCCATGAAGAGTTCCACTCAAAAGTAGAGTACATCGTGGCACACGGCATTTCCTCCAAAATCAATGACCAAAAAGTCGTTGTTGGAAGCTATCATTTCGTATTCGAAGATGAAGAGAGCCAGATCCCAGAAGGAATGGAAGAAAAATTCCAGGAACTGCCATCCGAATACTCACATTTGTACATGGCAATCGAAGGAAAACTGGCAGCAGTCATCTGCATCGAAGACCCGCTGAGAGAAGAAGCGCCACAGATTATCAAAAATCTGAAGGCAGCAGGCATCAGCAAAGTAGTTATGATGACTGGGGACAGCGACCGCACCGCAAAAGCAATCGCCAAACGAGTAGGCGTGGACGTATATTACTCGGAAGTATTGCCGGAAGACAAGGCAAACTTCGTAGAGCAGGAAAAAGCCGCCGGACGAAAAGTCATCATGATTGGAGACGGAATCAACGATTCACCGGCACTGTCCGCAGCAGACATCGGAATCGCAATCAGCGACGGCGCAGAGATCGCCCGCGAGATTGCAGACGTGACCATGAGCGGCGACGACTTGAGCGAGATCGTAACACTGAAGCTGATCAGCAATAAATTAATGAAACGAATTCACAAAAATTACCGCAACATCGTAGGATTCAACACTGCCCTCATCATACTCGGCGTCACCGGAATCCTCCAGCCAACCGTATCAGCACTACTTCATAACACATCAACCCTGTACATCAGCCTGAAAAGCATGGAGAACTTGCTGGAAGAAACCGAAGTGGAAGAATAAGAGAATCAAGAATGCCGAGACATTCTTGATTCAAGATGTGCGTCATGCGTTGCATGACGCACATTTGATATATATACGCCATCCATGCTTGACTATCATCTAACAGTTTGTGAAAACTAAAGAACCGCCGTATACGGAACCGTACGTACGATGTTAAAAGTGTGTAAAAGAACAAATTGTACAAAAACATTCCACAATTCCAAAAAGGGACAGGTTAGAAAATTCGAGAATCCCTATAAAAAAGGAAAAGTAAAAATACACACAATTCAAAAGGGACAGGTAGAAGTCTGTTTGGGGACGGGTTTTTTTCAAAAAAACCCCGTCCCCAAACAGAAATTGACACGCTTTGTCTATTGCAAATATTGTCAAAACATGGTAGTCTTAATCAGTAATAAAAGGTAGTCAGGAAATAAGACTAATTAAATACTATTTTTGCAGTGCATGAAATAGTGATAACGCAGATTGATAATTTTCCCACCTTGTGTACATGTCAAAAGTATCAGGTGGTATTTGTGCTATAAAAAATCAGTGAAATTTATATACAATACATATACAGGAGTAGAGATGAAAAAGATAGATATGCACTGTCACATACTACCTGGTATAGATGATGGATCTGCAAATCCGAAAGAGACGTTGACTATGCTTCGCATGGCGTTGAAGCAGGATTTTGTTGGAATGATTGTAACTCCGCATGGGTCAGTGCAGAACGCATCGACGGAGCGTGTGGAGGAGATTCGGATCCTGATCAAGAAGTTCAGGATTCAGGCGTATCAGCGGCTTGGAATCCGGCTTCCGGTTTTCCCCGGACAGGAGATTATGTACTCGGTAGATACAAGGCAGTTATTGAAAGAAGGAAAGCTTCTTACACTGGCAGATAGCAGATACATTCTGTTGGAGTTTATGCCGGGAACGCCGTATTCTAAAATTTACAGTGCGGTACGGCAGATGCAGACCACAGGGTATATACCGATATTGGCGCATGTAGAGCGATATCATGTATTACGTGAAGAAGGAAGGCTAGATGAACTGATTGAAGCTGGTGCCAGAATTCAGATGAATTACAGCTCTGTTGGAGGAAGCTGGAACAATAATACAGCGCAGTGGTGTAAGAGGCAATTGAAGAACAGGTGCGTGCATTATCTGGGAACGGATATGCACAACAGTGGCGAGCGGAGTCCGGAGACGGAGCATGCGGAAAAGTGGATGCAAAAGAATCTGGATGAAGAATATATATGGGCATTGGTACAAGGGAATGCGAGGAGAATCCTGGATGACCGCGGCTCGATGAGAAAAAGTAAATAAGAAACAAAGGATAGAGTTAAATGGAACGAAAATATGAAAATGATGAGATGCAAATTGACTTAATAGAGATTTTCTACGTGTTGAAGTCGAAGATACTGGCGATTTTAGGAGTCGGACTTTTATTCGGCGTACTTGCATGTGCTTATGCAGCATTCATGGTGAAGCCTGTCTACACTTCAACTTCAATGGTACTGGTTATGCCGAAAGAGGTTTCTTTAAGCTCAAGTCTTCAGTTGGGATCACAGCTTACAAGTGATTATTCTGTATTGATCACAAGCCGTCCGGTTCTGAGCGAGGTCGTAGATGAACTGGGACTGAACATAGATTACAAAGCGCTGAAAGGTGCAGTTTCAATTAATAATCCATCTGGAACACGTATTCTGCAATTGTCTGTCCAATATGGTGATGCTAAGAAAGCGAAAGAAATTGCAGACAAATTGGCAGAGGTGTCTTCTGAATATATCGGAGAGCAGATGGAGATAACCCCACCTAAGATTATAGAGAAAGGTGAGATTCCGACATCAAGGTCAAACGCCGGTATGTCCAAGATGGCTATGATGGGAGTTCTTGCTGGTATGGTATTATGTGCCGGTGTTGTAATTTTACAGTCACTTTTAGATGACACAATTAAGACAGAAGAAGATATTGAAAAATATTTGGGCATATCATCACTCAGTGTGATCCCGGATAGAAAGGACTATATTAATGGAACAAGAAAGAAGTCAAAACGAGCAGATTCAGGACAGCATGGCAGCAACTAACGGAACATTCAGAGCTGGTTCTGCAAGGAATATACAGCCAAGAACTTCGGCAGGAAAGAAAGAATCAAAAGCGAAGCTCCGAGTGGAATTAACAGACTTACGAAAAGAGAATTATTTCTATGAAGAAGCAATAAAGACACTTCGTACTAATATACAGTTTGCCGGAATTGATGTAAAGACGATTCTGGTGACAAGCAGTTTCCCGAATGAAGGAAAAAGTGATATTGTATTCCAGCTTGCAAAAGAGATGGGAAATGCAGGAAAGAAGACATTGCTTCTGGATGCGGATATTCGTAAATCAGCTTTTATTCGCCGGTATGGAATAGAGGGCGAGATTAAAGGCTTGTCCCAGTACCTGAGTGGTCAGGCTCCGGTCAGAGAAGTATTATATGGAACGAATTACGCGAATCTGGATATGATTTTTGCAGGACCGGTAGCGCCGAATCCTTCTGAATTATTAGAAGGGAAGATGTTTGGTAAACTTATGGCTGAACTGAAGCAGCGTTATGATTACGTATTTATAGATACTCCTCCAATGGCAAATGTAGTGGATGCTGCAGTTGTTGGACGAGTGTGTGATGGTGCTGTAATCGTAATCGAGAGCGGAAGCGTCGGATACCGTGCAGTACAGAAGACAAAGAAACAGTTGGAAAAGAGTGGTACGCATATCCTTGGAGCAGTACTCAACAAAGTAGACATCAAGAAAGAAAAATATTATTCCTACTATAATTACGGGAAATATTACAAAGCATACTAGAATAAAGGAACAGGTTGTGAAAACATGAGACGAAAAAAAGGAAATCCGAAAATCAGAAATCTTGTGCTTTTACTTGCATGTGTAGCATTATTCCTGATTCTTGCAGCATTTCTTATCATGAACCATCGGCAGGAAGCAAAGACCTCGAAAGAGTTAAATCAGATGGCAACAGAGCAGTTACAGTCAGAAAAATCGGAGAATGAAGAATCATGGACAGAAGATCAGAGTCAGACAGAAGACCAGAGTCAGGCGGAAGACCAGAGCCAGACAGAAGACCAAAGTCAGGCAGACACGCAAGACGCACCGGAATCATCACAGCAGTAATAGCTGGTATCATGGTTCTTGGAATTGGTGGAATCTGGTATAAGGAACACCAGGATGCGAAACGTCAAGAAAGCACCGAAACCTCGGCAGATGAAAGTAACATCATTACATGGCAGGGGAAGAAATGGCGGTATAATAAGAATATCAGTAATTATCTGATGATTGGAGTAGATAAAAAAGAACCAGTGGAGACACAGGTTGGAAGCACTGAAGCGGGGCAGGCAGATGCAATCTTTTTATTGTCGGTGAACCGCAAGACAGAAAAAGTTACATTGATTTCCATACCAAGAGATACCATGACAGAAGTGGAAAGTTACGATGTCCAGGGCAAAAGCCTTGGCAAATCGGTCGATCATATCAGTCTTTCTTATGGATATGGAGACGGTGGACAAAAAAGCTGTAAATTAACACAGACAGCAGTATCAAACTTGATGTATGGGCTGCCGATTCAAGGTTATCTTTCCCTGAACATGGATGGAATACCGGTACTTACAAGTACAGTCGGGGGTGTCACAGTCACTGTCCCGGATGACAGCCTTGAGGCTTCTTATCCGGAATTTGCAGAAGGTGCAGAAGTTACATTGACAGCAGAAAATAGCGAAACATTTGTAAGAGCCAGAGATGTAAATGTTAGCCAGAGCGCTATAAATCGAATGGTAAGACAACAAGTATACTTAGACGCGTTTTCTCAAAAAGCAAGAGAATGCTACGAACATAATACAGCATTTGCAGCAAGTTTGTATTCAGCACTAGAACCGTATACGATGACAAATGTTAGCGAAGACCGTCTGCTCAGCTTATTTGAGACAGTTGCAAAAGACGAAGACTATACAAAGTGGACGATTCCCGGAGAAGGAACACAAGGTGCATCATATGATGAATACCATGTTGATGACAATGCCCTCTATGAAAAAATCATGGAGACCTTCTATCAGGAAGTGAAGTAAAGGAGAACCGGACTATGAAAAAGAAATACATCGTAGCGGGAATCCTTGCCGCAGCAGGGGTTATCTGCGCGGCAGTCAGCATCTACCTGTATTTTGATCAAAAGAATGCAGGAGATGAATATGAAAAATTAAGAAAGAAAGTCACGGTAGAAAATAATGATGATACAGATGCTTCAGATAAGACACCCGTTGACATTCCTATTGACTTCGCACAGCTTAAGAGCATGAATCCAGACATTTATGCATGGATCAAAGTTCCGGGAACGGTTATCGACTATCCAGTAGTACAAAGTGATACAGACAATACATATTATCTGAATCACAGTGTTGAAAAAGAGGAAGACAAAGCCGGAGCGATTTTCACCGAAGATTATAATTCGAAGACATTTGAAGATCCAAACACAGTTCTTTATGGGCATGGTATGGCTAATGGTTCCATGTTCGACGGGCTTCACCAATACATGGACCGGAGTTTCTTCGATGAGAATCGGGAGGTCATCGTCTATATGCCGGATAAGATACTACATTATCAGATTTTCGCGGCATACCTGTTTGATAACCGGCATCTGCTACAGAGCATTGACTTTACGAATCCCGAAATCTTCCAGGCATATTTGGATATGGTCTATGGAATCCGTGATATGAAGTCCAACATTGATACATCGGCAAATGTAACATCACAGGACAAGATCATTACACTATCGACCTGCTATGCAGGTATGAATGATAAACGATATCTGGTACAAGCAGTACTAGTATCTATAGAACAATGAAAATAATAATTCAAAAATAATTTAAAGGAGTGTATGAATTATGAAAATGAAGAAAAAAGTAATCAGCTTGATTATGCTTGTTGCACTGTTTGCAATGCAGGTAATGAGTGTATCAGCAGCAAGCAAGACAACCGGAATGGCTCTGACAGGCAGTGCAAGTCCAGCCTATGAGCTGAGAGAGATGAATGACAGTATCCTTGCCGGAATTGGCAATGAGAATGTAGCACAGCTGATCCGCGATATCAATGCCGGAAAGAAGACACTGGCTGATCTTGCGAAGACAGCACCGGACATTGCAGCACAGTTAGAAGGCAAGACACTGATCACACCAATCATGGATCTGATTCCAATCAACGGTGGTATCAAGACATCTGACGACAAACAGTATATTGTACAGAAAATCTCTGTATCTACACTGGCAAAAGGTATGACAGATGTACAGGTGCTTCACTACAGTATCGCAAACCAGAAATGGGAGATCATCACACCGGATAGTGTGGACCTTAACAGCAAAGAAATTGAAGTGAAGTTCAATGACCTTTCACCAGTTGCAGTAATTGCAAATGTAGACGCTGCACAGGCAGTAAACAATACAGCCGGAACATCACCAAAGACAGGTGTTGAGACAAGCAATGCATGGGCTGGATTCGGTGTGGCAGCCATTGTACTTCTTGGTGCAGCCGCTATCGTAGTACGCAAAAGAAATGCATAATCAATAGTTATAAGAGGAGGGAAGTCGCAATAGAGCAAAAGTTATATTACGCTTATAAGCGACTTCCTTTTGTCGGCAAAAAAGAATGACATTAATTAGACAAAAAATTAAACAAAGAATTAAATATTGTTATGAAAATTTTGTTAGTTATCTTATGAAAATACAAAATTTTCATAAGAGTATTGAACTCTAAAGGATATATAAAGGGAAAGTCAGGAGCATGCAAGGTGCTTTTGTGAAATGTGAGGTTATCATGAGAGGTATTGTTAAGAAAAAAAGATACATACGATGGATGCTTGTAATATATGATTTATTCATTTACATAGCAGTTGCACTGCTACTGCTTATATTATATCGGGGACCGGATCAGTTAACGAACATAGGTGTGATGCAGCAGGCCTGCATATCATTTGTCAGTATATTTGTAGTCCGTCTGATTGGAAATATATATGGGCAGATATGGAGATATGGCGGGATCCAGTGCTATGTAAAAATGTTGTGTACAGATGCTGTCGCATTTGTATTATACCTGGGTCTGGAACTGAGTCTTCCGGTGGAGAAGATTACATTTGCAAGATTGCTCTGTCTGAGCTGCCTGAACCTGTTAGGAGCGTTGACTCTGCGAATGATGTACCGTTACGCATATAAATGCGGCAATCAGGAGACGAGAAAAGGAAGATTCTGGGCGAAAGTCTTAGATATCGTAGCAGGTGTGAAAGCGGAAAATGTCAAAGAAGTCCAAAAGATAAAGATTGCAATTATCGGTGCCGGACGTGTAGGAGTCAGTTTTGCAGAAGAACTTCTGAATAACGAAAGCTCTTCTTATGTACCACGCTGTTTCATTGATACAAGTGAGGCAAAGGTGGTAAGAGAAATTCACGGAATTCCGGTATGGTCGGAAGATGAAGTAACACTTGCCAGATTGGGGGAACTCAAAGTGCAGGAGATTGTCTTTGCGATTCCGTCCATGGCAGCAGACAAGCGAAAAGCACTGTACGAGTATTATAAAAATGCAGGATATAAGCTGAAGGTATATGATTATCCGACTACATATTCCCCTGGCGGAAAGCGTCATATGCGAGAATTCGACATCGAAGAGTTGTTGTTCCGCAAGCAGTTGGTAGTGTCTGATGAGCGCACCAATGCTTATTATAAAGATAAAGTCGTGCTGATTACCGGAGGAGGAGGCTCTATCGGTTCCGAACTGTGCCGCCAGCTCGCAAAAATGCATCCAAAGAAGATTATCATTTTAGATATTTATGAAAATGGTGCGTATGATGTACAGCAGGAGTTGAAAATTGTTTACGGGGAAAAATTGGATCTGCAGATCGAGATCTGTTCCATTACCCATAAAAAAGCATTGGAGAAAGTCTTTGAGAGACATCAGCCACAGATTGTCATTAACGCAGCGGCACATAAACATGTGCCATTGATGGAACATAACTGTGTAGAGGCAATTTACAACAATGTATTTGGAACAAAAAATCTGGTAGAACTGTGCGAGCAGTATGGCGCAGAGCGCTTTATGATGGTGTCAACAGATAAAGCTGTGAATCCGACAAATGTTATGGGAGCCACAAAGCGTATGTGTGAAATGATCGTGCAGAGCGCAAGCACTCACGGACATGTAAAATACAGTGCAACACGATTTGGAAATGTACTTGGAAGTGCCGGATCCGTAATTCCGTTATTCAAGCGTCAGATTGCTAATGGCGGTCCGGTCACTATAACAGATAAAAGGATTATTCGTTACTTTATGACAATTCCGGAAGCTTCCCAGTTAGTTCTTCAAAGCGGAGCACTTGCAAATAATGGTGAGTTATTTGTTCTGGATATGGGACAACCTGTTAAAATTCTTGATCTTGCAGAGAATATGATTCGCCTGTCAGGAGTACAGGGGATTGAAATTATTGAAACAGGGTTAAGAGATATAATAGGGACAACCAAGAAAAACCTTTGTTTTTCAATGGTGTAGCAGTCCTAAGTCAAAATATTTATACTGGTTTTACATGACGCTAATGGGATGAGTTACATCATAGGAAGAAGAAAGGGAGACTCTGGAATGTTTCTTTTTAACCCATTGAAGCATAGAACAGTAAAACAAGATGTAAATTTGACTTAGTCTGCGTTTGCCGTTAAAAGCATTCACAAGCTATTTGTCGTATTTAAATATATAATGAAATTGAAAAATTAGGAAGAAACGATTAGTAACTATGAAATCCTTATATTACATATAAAAAATTATGAATTTTAGAAAAATTATTAAGAAAAACTTGGACGGTAAGTACCAAATAAATAAAATTATAAAAGATAAAAATCTTTCTATGGATATTGAGAGGAAGCAAAGTAATGAAAATGACCAATGAAAAGAAAAATGATGTGACAATCAAGAAGAAAACAGAAGAGAAGAAAAATGTTAGATGGCTGCTTATTATATATGACTTGGCAGTATTTATAATTGCGTCAATGATTTTGTTGGTTATATACAGAGGGACGGAAAAATTATCTGTATCAGGAATTGTGGAACAGATGATTCTTGCAGGAGTATGTGTATTCAGTGCACGCTTGATTGGAAATATTTACGGGCAAGTTTGGAGATATGGTGGAATTCAGTGCTATATTCGCTTATTAGCTACAGACTCAATTGCGTTTTTAGCATATTTCTGTTTGGAGTTGCTTCTTCCAATCTCTAAAGTTACATTTGCAAGAATGCTATCTTTAATTAGTATGAACTTGTTGGGTGCTTTAGCAATGCGTATGATGTATCGTTATGCGTATAAGTGTGGAAATCAAGAAAATTTAAGAGGGAAAATTCTAGCTAAGTTACTCTATATGGTTTCAGGCTTAGAATCTGGCTGTGACAAAGAAGTTCAAAAGATAAAAGTTGCTATTATTGGTGCTGGCCGAGTTGGCGTTAGTCTTGCAGAGGAACTTTTGAATAATGAAGAATCCGCATATATACCAAGATGTTTCATAGATGTTGCAAAGGAAAAAGTAGGACGAGAAATTCATGATATTCCGGTTTATTCAGAGGATGAAGCTACATTTACAAAACTTGGGGAGTTAGAAGTTCAGGAGATTATTTTTGCAATTCCATCGATGGAGGCAGAAAAGAAGAAAAAATTATATAATTACTATAAAGAGGCAGGCTATAAATTAAAAGTATATGATTATCCAACTATGTATGCTGCAGGAGGAAAAAGACATTTAAGAGAGTTTGATATTGAAGAATTATTATTTAGAAAACCAATCGTTGTTGCTGATGAGAGAACCAATGCGTACTACAAAGATAAGGTAGTGCTGATTACTGGGGGCGGTGGTTCTATTGGTTCAGAACTTTGCCGACAGCTTTCAAAAATGAATCCTAAAAAGATAATTATTTTGGATATTTATGAAAATGGTGCGTATGATGTACAGCAGGAACTTAAAATTGCATATGGAAATAAATTAGATTTACAGATTGAAATCTGTTCTATTACTCATAAGAAAGCATTGAAGCGTGTGTTTGATAAATATCATCCACAAATTATTATCAATGCAGCAGCACATAAGCATGTGCCTTTGATGGAGCATAACTGTATTGAAGCTATTTATAACAATGTATTTGGAACTAAGAATCTTGTAGATCTTTGTGAAGAGTATCATGCAGAACGATTTATGATGGTTTCGACTGATAAGGCTGTAAACCCAACGAATGTCATGGGTGCGACAAAGAGAATGTGCGAGATGATTGTGCAGAGCGCAAGTACACATGGAACTGTAAAATACAGTGCAACACGTTTTGGCAATGTTTTGGGAAGTGCAGGTTCTGTTATTCCGTTGTTCAAGAGACAGATTGCTAATGGTGGTCCGGTGACAGTAACAGATAAACGAATTATTCGGTATTTTATGACGATTCCAGAAGCATCGCAGTTGGTACTTCAAAGTGGTGCGATTGCCAATAATGGAGAACTTTTCGTTTTGGATATGGGACAGCCAGTTAAAATTATGGATCTTGCCGAGAATATGATACGGCTGTCAGGCGTACAGGGAATATCCGTGATTGAAACTGGGCTTAGGCCAGGGGAAAAATTATTTGAAGAATTATTAGTAAAAACAGAAGATTTAGATAAGACATCTAATAGTATGATTTTTATAGAGCGTGACACTGCTTTAAGTGCAGAAGAAATTGATAGAAAATTAGAAATTTTAAAAGAAGCATGTGATCAGGAAGATGACCTGGTTGCAAAAGAAGCCTTAAGAAGTGTCGTTCCGACTTTCAGAAGACCAGAAGATGTTAATAAAGAAGTGACTGTAGAAGATAAGAAAAAAGAGCATAAAAAATCGGGAATGAAAGTAGCTGTATTTTAGAAAAGGTTAAATGAACTTTACAAGATAAAAGAAATAGACAAAAGTATTATGTGAAAATAGAAATACTGCTTAAAAAGAAAGAGGTAGGAAGTCATGTTTAAGAAAAACAATGCATTTGAGAAATTTGGATCTAAGGTATGGTTAAGTAGCCCGACTATGCATGGATTAGAAATCGAATATATGAAAGAAGCATATGAGACAAATTGGATGTCTACAGTTGGAAAAAATATTAATGAAGTAGAAAGAATGGCTTGTGAATATATTGGGTGTAAGTATGCAGTTGCATTGTCAGCGGGAACAGCTTCTCTTCATCTCGCTATGAAATTAGCGGGTATTGACGCTTATGGTATGCCAAAAGTCGGACATGGTGCGTTAGAAGGAAAGAAAGTGTTTTGCTCTGATATGACTTTTGATGCGACAGTAAATCCGGTAGTGTATGAAGGCGGTGAGCCAGTATTTATAGACACAGAGTATGATACTTGGAATATGGATCCAGTTGCATTGGAGAAAGCATTTGAAATTTATCCAGATACAAAAGTAGTGGTTGTTGCACATCTCTATGGTACGCCGGGCAAAGTTGATGAGTTAAATTCTATTATAAAGAAACATGGAGCGATTTTGGTAGAAGATGCAGCAGAGTCAATGGGAGCTACATATAAAGGAATACAAACTGGTACATTTGGAAAATATAATACAATTTCTTTTAACGGAAATAAGATTATTACTGGAAGTGCGGGTGGCTGTTTTTTAACAGATGATGAAGAAGCTGCAAATAAAGTTCGTAAATGGTCTACGCAGGCAAGAGAAAATGCTTCATGGTATCAGCATGAGGAATTGGGCTATAATTATCGAATGAGTAATGTAATAGCAGGAGTTGTACGTGGACAGTTTCCTTATTTGAAAGAACATATTGCTCAGAAAAAAGCAATTTATGAAAGATATAAAGAGGGATTGAAAGAACTTCCAGTATCTATGAATCCAATGGATCTGGAAAATTCTGAACCAAACTATTGGTTGTCTTGTCTGATTGTTGATAAGGAGGCAATGTGTAAACAGGTTCGTGGTGAGCAAGATGTGTGCTATGTAAAAGAAACAGGAAAGTCTTGCCCGACAGAGATTCTGGAAGCTATCGCATCTATTAATGCAGAAGGGCGTCCGATTTGGAAACCAATGCATATGCAACCAATTTATCGGTTGAATCCATTTGTTGTCAGAGATGGAAACGGACGTGCCAGATCAAATGCTTATATTGCAGGTGGAGTATCTGATGTGGGAATGGATATTTTTGCAAGAGGATTGTGCTTACCGAGTGATAATAAAATGACTGTGGATCAGCAAGAAAAAATTATTGAAGTAATAAAAGCTTGCTTTGAGTAGTGAAATGAAAAGATATTTTAATGAAGAGAGTAGAATTATGCATAAGCGGGGATTATATGAAAAGTATATAAAACGTCCACAAGACTGTATTTGTGCTTTAATTGCGTTAATAGTTTTATCACCAGTAATTTTTATCACTGCAATTTTAGTGAGAATAAAATTGGGTACACCAGTAATTTTTAAACAGGAAAGACCTGGATTCAGCGGAAAAATATTTACATTGTACAAATTTCGAACTATGACAGATAAAAAGGATGGAAAAGGTAATTTCCTGCCAGATGAAGAAAGACTAACTAAATTTGGGAAAATATTGAGATCAACTAGCTTGGATGAACTTCCAGAATTAATAAATATTATAAAAGGAGATATGGCTGTGGTAGGACCACGACCATTGCTGAAAGAATATTTGCCACTATATAATGCTCATCAAGCTCGTAGACACGAAGTAAGACCTGGATTTACAGGATATGCACAAGTTCATGGACGCAATTCAATTACTTGGGAAGATAAATTTGATAAGGATGTATACTATGTAGACCATATAAGTTTTTTGGGGGATTGGAAAATTATATTCCAAACAATAAAAACTGTAGTAAAAAGAGAGGGAATTAGTTCTAAAGAATCGGTTACAATGGAACCGTTTAAAGGTAGCAAAGAAAAGTAGGTAGAATAAAAATGAAATCGGTAATAATTGTTGGTGCCAGTGGTCATGGAAAAGTTGTAGCTGACATTATCCAAAAAGCTGGTGATAAGGTATATGGCTTTTTGGATGACAATACAGAATTAAATGATACATTTTTGGGATTCCCAATTTTAGGGACGATAGATTGCTATAAGGAGTACAGGGATATTGCTGAATTTGTTATAGCTATAGGTGATGCGGGGATTAGGAATGCTATTTTGCAAAAAATACAAGGTGTCAATATATATACAGCAATCCACCCAACGGCTGTGATATCTGATATAGATGTGACCATTGGTAAAGGAACTGTGATTATGGCGAATGCGGTTATAAACTCAGGAAGCCGAATAGGAGAGTTTTGTATAATAAACACAGGAGCAATAGTAGAGCATGATAATATAATAGAAGACTACGTGCATGTTTCAGTAGGTGCAAAATTAGCGGGAACAGTGCATGTGGGCAAATTCACATGGATTGGCATAGGGGCAGTTGTAAGTAATAATTTGAAAATTTGTGAAAACTGTGTTATACGTGCAGGAGCTGTAGTGGTTGAAAATATAATTAAAAGTGGTAATTATCAAGGAGTGCCAGCAAAAATAAAGGAATGATATTATGAAGAAAATTTGTTTTGTTACAACAGTGTATATGACATATAAATGTTTTTTGAAGCAATTATCGCAGTATTTATATGAAACAGGAGAATATGATATTTCATTAATATGTAATAATGAAGAGGAAGCATTAAAGGATATTCCAGTGTTTGTACATTACTATCCGGTTGATATGAAAAGAGGCGTAAGTCTATCTGCGTTTAGTGCTATAAAAAAGATTGGAGAAATATTAGAAAAAGGAAGGTTTGATATTGTTCAATATTCCACACCTAATGCGGCATTTTACACGTCTATTGCGGCAAAGAAAAAACGAGTCCCTGTCAGATTATACTGCCAATGGGGAATCAGATACATGGGATTTGAAGGATGGAAAAGAAAGATTTTCAAATACTTAGAGAAAAAGACATGCGATAATTCAACTTTTATTGAAGTTGAGAGTCATAATATTAGAAATTTTTCTTTAGAGGAAAATCTATATACTAATGAAAGAAGTTGTGTTATTTGGAATGGAAGCGCCAGTGGTGTTGACTTAAATAAATTTGATATTTCTCAAAAGGCACATTGGAAGAAAAGGATAAGAACAGAATTTAAATTGGCTGATGAAGATGTTATATTTGCTTTTGCAGGAAGACTGACAGCAGACAAAGGTGTCAATGAGTTATTAGAGGCTTTTTTGAATATTGAAAAGAAATATCCACATGTTAAATTATTGATGATGGGCGGAATGGATAATCATGAGTCACTAAGACAGGAATTGTTGGAAAAAGCAAAAAAATCAACAAATATTATTTTTACAGGAAATGTACCGAATGTAGAGGAGTATTATGCTGCTTCAAATGTTTTTGTAGCACCGAGTTACAGAGAAGGATTTGGATTAGTTGTTGTTGAAGCAGAAGCAATGGGATTACCAGCAATAGTATCTAACGTACCTGGACAAGTAGATGCAATTAAAGAAAATGAAACAGGTTTGACTTGTAAGGTAAAGGATAGTAAATCTCTTGAAAATGCTATGAGCAAATTGATAGAAGATGTTGAATTAAGAATTGATTTAGGAAATAAGGCATCTAAATATGTAGAAGATAATTATGAGCAGAAGAAGCTGTTTGGATATTTAAAAATGCATAGAGATGCATTGATCAGTGGAGAAAAATAGTATGCCGAAAATAAGTGTATTAATGAGTGTATATAATTGTGAGAAGACCGTAAGAAACAGTATAGATTCAATTATTGACCAAACATTTCAGGACTGGGAATTTATAATTTGTGATGATGGCTCATCAGATGATACATATAAACTGGTACAAGAAATTGCTAAAGAAGAGCCGAGAATAGTTTTGATAAAGAATGATAGAAATAGAGGACTTTCGTATTCTTTAAATCATTGTTTAAAAGTTGCAAAAGGAATATATTGCGCCAGAATGGATGGGGATGACTTATGTGATCCTAATAGATTTGAAAAACAGGTTGAGTTTTTGGATAATAATAAGGGATATGGTTTCGTAAGTACAAGAATGACAAGATTTGATGAACATGGAACATATCAAGTGCCGGAACCTATTGAATCATATTCACCAACTAATAAAGATTTTATAAAAGGCTCTCCTTTTTGCCATGCGCCAGTGATGATAAGAAAAAGTGCTTATGATGCAGTGGGTGGGTATAGAGATATACCACAAACTTTAGGAGTGGAAGACTATGACCTTTGGTTTCGCTTATATGCAAAAGGTTATAAAGGTTATATATTGCAGGAGCCGCTTTATCATATGTTTGATGGGAGAGATGCAGCGAAAAGAAGAACTTTTAAAAGAAGAGTAAAAGAGGCGTGGGTTCGAAAAAATGGTTACAAAATGTTGAAAATTCCGTATATATATCGGGTGTATATATTGAAACCTATAATAATAGGTTTTATCCCACAATGGTTGTATAAAATTATTAGATAGATATAGAGGTAGTGTTATGACGTTAATATCAATATGTACCATATTATGCATGTTAATATTTTTTATGGGTACTAATCGGCAACAGATTGTCGAGTGTCCGATTGATGGATTTAGTGGAGAGTGGAAATTTAAAGTAGATAGAAATATAGTAATATTATTTGCAATAGTACTTATATGTGTGTCTACGATGCGGTATGGTTGGATTGATACATATGCGTATAAAGAAATGTATTTAGCGTCAAGAGGAAATTTGGTATATGTAAATAGTGCGCCATATGGCGTCGAAGCTGGCTGGCTTTATTTTTGTTATTTTTTAAATTTCTTTTCAGCTAGTCCCAAATTACTACTGTTTGTATCTGCGATAATTATAATAGGAGCATATGTGTCTGTTGTACAGAAATTTTCATGTGATCCTATATTTTCATTAATTATTTTTTATTGTATTTTATACATGGATACAAATAATGGGTTAAGACAGATGGTGGCAGCCTCTATAGTGATTATGGCTTATCCATTATTAATGGATAAAAAATTCTGGAAATATATTACGTTTGTTCTTATTGTATTATTGGCAATGCAATTACATACATCCGCAATTGTATGCACATTTATTGCTGCGGTTGTAATAGGAAAACCATTTAATAAAAGAGTTAAATTGGCATTGATATTTGGCATTTTATTTTGTTTGATGCCGGGAGTAATGAATCAATATATCGGAGGTATGTTTAGCGACAGTAAATATTTATATTATTTAGATATGTCTGGAGGTATGACCATTTTTAGAGCGTTTGTGACGGGAATATTTCCAGCTATTTTAGCTTTTCTATATTTAAGAAAATGTAAAAAATACGATGTGATGATTGGATATGAGGAAGGAATTTTAATTAATATTCTTTTTATTAATGCAATGTTTATTGTGATGGGAGTTTATATGCAATACTGGAACAGAATGGGATTTTATACAGCATTTGCTCCGATTGTCTTGATGCCTAAACTGGCATACGATATGTTTGTTCGAGATCAAAGACGTTTAGTAAAGGTATTAGCAATTCTTTGTTACTTTTCATTTTTTGCCTATAATATATATGTAAACATTGGGTATGGTGCAATCAATGATTTTTATTTTTCATGGAATTAGTATGGGGTGATGTTTTGTTAAAGGTATTATTTTTTATTCCTAATTTAGCACATGGTGGAGCAGAACGTGTGTTGGTGAATTTAGTGAATCATATGGATTATGACAAATTTGATATTACGGTTCAAACAATGTTTGATGTAGGGATTTATCGTGATAAGTTAAATAAGCAAGTTCGTTATATTGGTGGATTTCCTTGGTATTTTAAGGGAAACACGCTGGTTTACAAATTATTTACACCGAAACAATTGTATAAGATGTATGTTAAAGAAGAATATGATGTTATTGTTTCATATTTAGAAGGACCAAGTGCCAGAGTTGTTAGTGGTTGTACGAATTCAAAGACAAAATTAGTTAATTGGATGCATATTGAACTTGAAAATGAAGCGTATGCAACACATGTATTTCGAAACATGGCAGAAGCTGAAAGATGCTATAGAAGTTTTGATCGTATAGCATGTGTATCTGAAACGGTAAAAAAGAGCTTTAATAGTATGTTTAAGGTTAATGCTCCTGTCGATGTTTTTTACAATACTGTGGAAACTGAGGTGATAAGAAAAAATTCGGAAGAATTAATAGAAGATCTTAAATTTAATTCGGAAGAGATAAATATTATTTCAGTCGCAAAGTTAATGAAATCTAAAGGATATGATCGTCTGGTGAAAGTACAGAAAAAACTACGTGCTGACGGATTTAAAACGCATGTTTATATTGTGGGAAAAGGAGAAGAACAGAATCATTTACAGAAATTGATAGAAGAAAATAATATAGTAGATTCTTGGACATTTGTAGGATTTAAGAGTAATCCATATAAATATGTCAAAAATGCAGATTTATATGTTTGTTCTTCTCGAAAAGAAGGCTTTAGTACAGCGGTTACAGAAGCTTTGATTGTGGGAACACCAGTAGTAAGTACGAATTGTTCAGGGGCAACAGAACTTTTGGGATATAACAATGAATATGGAATTGTGACTGAAAATAACGAAGAAGCACTGTATGAAGGAATCAAAAAAATGATTTCTGATAAAAAAGTCTTTGATTATTATAAAAAGCAGGCCAAAACGAGAGGAAACAAATTTAGTACAAGTGAAACAGTTAAAGTGGTTGAAGAGATGTTAGAGGAGGTGGCAGCGGAATGACAATATTGCAGGTATGTGCGTATGCTGCTCCATATGAAGGAAATTTTATAAAGTCATTGAAAGCGCTAGGAAAAGTATATGAAGAAAAAGGCGATAAAATGGTTTATGCATTTCCAGAATCAGCAAGAAATATTTCTTGGTGTAAAGAATTAGAAAGGCATACGGATGTGTACTATTTGCCATTAGCGAAAGCAAGAATTAAGATAAAAACGTATACAATGTTAAAGGATATTTATCGTAAATATAAAGATCTGAAAATAGTACATTCACATTTTGAATTATACGATGCACCAGTGTCATTAACTGCGCCGAAAAATGTAAAAGTTTTTTGGCACTTGCATGATGCATTAGAAGGATATACGGGACTAAAAAACCGACTGGAACATAAAGTGCAGTATGGATTTTGTCATAAAAATGCCATTTTACTGTCTGTTTCGAAAAAGCATATGGAATATGTATTGAAAAAAGGATTCCCTAAAAAAAATGCCAGATATGTTCCGAATGGATTGGATACAGATAGAATAAAATTAGTTTCTACGATGGTAAATCAAAGAAAATACGATTTCCTGATTTTTGGCTGGGAGTATGAACGTAAAGGCGTTGATTTATGCATTGAAGCAATCAAAAAAAATAGTAATGAAAATTTTAAAGTTGCTATTGTAGGTTCAGAAAATACAGAGAATATTATTGCAGAAAAGTATGGTAATGTGCCAGAAGTGGAAGTGGTAAAACCAGTTTCTGACATTAATGAATTGTATGCAAATAGCAAATGTTTTTTACATATAAGTAGAGCGGAAGGACTTTCATATGCCTTATTAGAAGCTGTATATGCAGGACTGCCTGTAATTTGTAGTAACATAAGTGAGAACAAATTCGCTGAGAAATTTCCTACAGTAGAAATGGTTGAAAGTGAAAATGTTACTGATATTGCAGAAAAAATGAAATGTGTCATCAGTAAAAATACATATTCTAAGGATATGATTGAGAAATCAAGGAAAATTATAGATGAAGAGTATTCGATTGCTTGCTGGGTGAAGAACATGTTGAAACAGTATGGAGAATAATAAAATGAATATTTGTATTTTTAATGGCGATATGTCTAGGGGTGGAGGAACTGAAAGAATTACACAGATATTAGCGAATGGATTGAGTAATCAAGCACAGTATAAAATATATGTGCTTAATTTGAATAATGAATCTGGAAAATGCTTTTATCCTTTAAATGAAAATGTTCATTTTGTGGTCTTAAATTCTATCGGAATAAAAAATAAAATAATAGAATTGCGACATTTTTTGAAGAAAGAAAATATTGATATCTTAATAAATGTAGATATAATGTTAGGAATTTATTCATTACCGGCAACTTTTTTACAAAGAAAGACGAAAATAATATCATGGGAAATGTTTAATATCCGTAATGATATAGGAAGTAAACATACAGATATGATTAGAAAAATTTGTCTTAGAAGAAGTGCATATTATATTAATCAAACAAAAGGAGACATGGAAGCATTTTTAAAGGAGATGCCGGTAAAATGTCCTATTACGTATATTTATAATCCATGCGAGATAGATAATACATACACGGGCTATGATGTAAAATCAAAGACTATAGTTACAGCAGGACATTTTTTTTATACAAAAGGATATGATTTGGCTGTAGAAGTAGCTAAGAAGGTTTTTGCAAGGCATCCGGACTGGTGTTGGAAGTTCTATGGAGATGGAAAAGAACTGGAAAATATAAAGAAAATGGTTCACGAAAATAATTTAGAAAAGAACGTAATCTTTTGTGGTAGAACGAGCAGTATTTTGGAAGAATATAAAAAAGCGGCAATGTATGTGATGACATCTAGAACTGAAGGATTTGGTCTGGTTCTTACAGAAGCTAAATCATGTAATTTACCAACATTAGCATACGATATAGATTTTGGACCGAGAGAAATTATAGATAACGATGTAAGTGGCTACTTAGTAGAAGCGTATGATTCGAATGCAATGGCAGAAAAAATTTGTGAGTTGATAGAAAATGAGGAGAAAAGGGTACTATTTTCGAAACGAGCAAAGGATAATTGTGGGAAATTTACAAAAGAAGCCTTTATTAGTAAATGGATAGAGATATTTGAAAAAATTGAAGGAAAATAAAAATGAGTAAATGGAAAATACAGGGCTATGACGTTGAAGATGTGCAAGCCAAAATTTTTGAAATTTTTATAGAATTTGATAAAATCTGTAAAAAGTATAATTTGAAGTATACTTTAGAGGGCGGGAGTCTACTTGGTGCTGTCCTCTATAAAGGATTTATTCCATGGGATGATGATATGGACATTATAATGTTAAGAAAAGATTATGATAAATTCTGTCAGATCGCAAATAAAGAATTACCGAAAACTTATAAATTTATGACGATGGAAATGTCAGACCAATATCCATTTTTATTTGGGAAAATATTTAATGTAAATACTATTTATAGAGCTAAAAATACAGCACATTTAGACATACCGCATGGTGTTTTTTTAGATATTTTTGTAGAAGATAATATTAAGTTACGAACAAAAAAAGTACAAAGTAGATTAGTTAGTGCCATTGGTACAGTGAGATATATAAAATTGGGGGTAGAAAAGTTCCAATTAAAACATATTTTTTATGCGCCCCTGTTTTTGTTAAATATTTCGCAATTAACGAAAGCTGCAAACAAAGTTATGCGAAAATATGATGATCAAGAAACAGCGTATATTTATCCACTATGTGAATCTATATCCTCGAAGCCACCATTACCTAGAAGAATGTTGACTGAATTTGAAAAAGGTTCATTTAATGGAAAGGAAGTTGCTATTCCAGTGTGCCATATGTGGTATTTGCATAAACATTATGAAACTCCGATGGAAATACCACCAGGGTCGAGCCAACATCCAACACATGGAGTTGAAAAGATAAAATTGTAATGAGAGAGATGAGGTAATAAATATGGAATGTGTTTTAAGTATAATAATACCAGTATATGGAGTTGAAAAGTATTTAAGTAGATGTCTTGATATTTTAGTAGCCCAAGAAAGGTCTCTTGAGAACATGTGGGGGGCATATCGAAATTATATTGGTTGATGATGGTTCAATTGATAAATCACCACAAATATGTGATGAATATGTAAAAAGAAATAAAATACTGAAAGTAATACATAAAAGAAATGCAGGGTTAGCATCTGCAAGAAATACAGGCCTTGAGATTGCAAAAGGAAAATGGGTGACGTTTATCGATTCAGATGATACAGTGGCAACGGACTATCTGTTGGAAATTTTAAAGATGATAAAAAAATATTCAGAGGCAGATTGTATTCTTTTTGGGATGATGTTAAAAAATGTTAAGGATGAAAAAACATATTTTTATGATAATCTCTATTTTTGCGGAGAAATAGCAGATTGGCTAAGAATAGTGAAAAAAAAGGGATTGTTAAATTATTCACGTAACAAAATTTATAAAAGAGAACTAATAGAAAAAGATTCACCAGTGCGTTTCTCGGAAGGAAAAGAGCCAGGGGAAGATTTGCTTTTCAATTGTGAATATATGGAGCGCTGTAAAAAGGGTGTAATGTTAGAAAAACATTTATATGTGTATCATAAACAATGTAATGCGGAGGAAAGTCTATCACATAGATTCTGGCCAGATTTAAACGAAAAAACAGGAATGTTTGTAAAAAGCCGGTGTCATATGTATAAACAGATAGGATTGTGTTCTACGGACGATGAGTGGGAGCTTGCAAAACAAAATTTGTATTATATATATAAATGTATTCCTAATATATATAAAATGGGAAAATGGTTTGAAAGGAAAAAGAGAATAACATTTTATAATTAGAGATAAACAAGTGAAACAATAGATTGTAGTTGATCCAAATAAAGAAAGAGTTATTGAGATATTTAAGCTTCTATATAGGACAAAGTCTCCCGTTATATGTGATATGACTTACAGTTTGTTGTTTGGAATAAGAAATATGATAAATGAAGTAAGGAGTAAGTAGTGGAAAAGAAGCAGGGTAGAATAGAGAAAAGTTTGTTAAATGTATTAACTGGTACATTCGGACAGATAATTTCTTTTGTATTAAGTTTTGCAATTAGAACAGTGTTCATTCAAACTCTGGGGACAATATACTTAGGATTGAACGGTTTATATACAAATATTTTATCCGTATTAAATCTTACAGAGTTAGGGCTTGGAACTGCAATAGTTATTGAATTGTATCGAACTGTAGCTACAAACGATGAAGAAAAATCGAAACAGTATCTGCAGTTTTATAGAAAAGCATATTATTTTATAGGCATATGTATACTGGTTATTGGATTATTATTGACACCTTTTCTACAGTATTTTATTAATGATTCGGATGCACTCGGGCTGATTAATTATAAATTAGTCTTTTTGTTATATTTATTCAATACGGTATTTTCGTATTTCTTTTATGCATATAGAGATGCTATATTATGTGCTAATCAACAAGAATATAAAGCAAGAATTATCACATACATATTTAAGTTTATAGAGATGATTTTACAAATCATCACGCTGGTACTTTTTAAAAATATTTATATTTATTTGATAATACCAATAATTTTGGGATGTCTTTCTACAGTAGTAAAAGGAATTTTAATTGGAAAATGGTTTCCGTTTATTTTAGAAAAACCAGAAGGTAAGTTATCAAAAGAAGAATTAAAAACAACAGGAAAAAATATATTTTCTGTGGCATTGTATAAAGTTAGTGGGACAGTAATAAATTCTACAGATAATATTATTTTGTCTTCATATATTAGTATTATTTTAACGGGATTATATTCAAATTATTTAACATTGACTGCAGCAGTTAATACTATTTTAAGTAAACTTTTTTCAGCGTTTACTGCAAGTTTAGGAAATTTAAATGTTGACGCGGGAGAGGATGTTGAAAAAAAATATTTTATTTTTAAAACTTTAAGTTTTATGAATTTTTGGACCTATAGCTTTTGTGCAGTATGTTTTTTAGTATTATTTGATCCGTTCATTTCCGTATGGATTGGAAATAAGTTCATTATGAATTTTCCAACAGAATGCGCTATAGTGTGTAGCTTTTTAATAACTGGACTTCAGGAAACAGTAGGAACTCATCGAGCAGCTTATGGATTGTTTTATAAAGGAAGATATAGACCTATTTTTTCTGTTGTTTTAAATATTTTCTTTTCAATTTTATTTGTAAAAATACTTCCGGAGGATTATGGAGTTGTTGCAGTATTGTTAGGAACTATATTATCTAATATTACAGTAAGTTGGTGGTTTGATGCTTATCTGGTTTATAAGTATGCTTTTCAAAAAAAACCTTGGAAATTTTACAAGGAATTTTGGCTTAGGTTTATATTTACTATGATTTTGGGGATAAGTCTTAGAAGTTTAAGCGAAAAACTTCCGATTGAAGGTTGGGTATTAGTAATAATAGACGGCATATTGGTTACATTTATTTATAATATGATATTCATCGGATTATTTCGAAAGAAGGAAGAGTATAATTATTTGAAAAACAATATTTTAAGAATAATACGAAGAAAATAAGAGAAAGAGATAGGAAACGTATGAAAGAGAAGAACAGAGAGTGTTATTTTGATAAAGAGACAACTGCGATAATAAAAGGAATATTATTGATTCTTATGTTTATATTACATTTTTTCTGTTTCCCATCGTGGTATGTAAAGGGAATAGAATATCCGAAGTTGTCGTGGTTAGAAAATTTTCAAGGACATTTTCAAATATGTATTGCGGGATTTACTTTTTTGACGGGATATTTATATTATTTCACAAAGCAAAAAAATTTTAAATATGTTGTAAAAAAATGGAAAGATATTCTAATTCCTTATTGGTTTGTATTTGGACTACTTTTTTTAATTGCATATTTAACCAATACATATTCAGGCAGTATAAAAACATTTGTTTTGGAGATGTTTGCATTGGAACGGCCAGTCATGTTTTTTTGCTGGTATGTTTCTTATTATTTAATTATGATTTTTGTGCTATGGTTGCTTGTTCGTTTTATTAAAAATGATCTTGTAAAATGGTTAGTTGCGTTATTGGGTGCTTATATATTATATTGGGCATGTGTGCACTTTATTCACATAGATTGTGTAGTAAGTACAATGGAAAAGTTTTCCGTATATTTTCCTATGACTGTAACGGGATATCTATGTTCAAAAAGAAAATGGTTTGAAAATTTAGAAAAATTAATGCAGAGAAAAACGATTGTTTGCTCAGTTTTGCTGATTGTAATGGTTTTTATGGAACCATCTTGGCTATATGCAATAAAAATAGATAATATATTATTTGAGATGATAAGAAAATGTGTGAGAATTATGTCTATTCCATTATTTGTATATGGTTTGATTGAGATTATGAAAAGAATGCACAGTAAAGTATTAAAAAATGTATTGAATACGGTGGGGGGGCATTCAATGTTAATGTGGTTTATCCACGGAATCTTTTTTAATTGTAGTAAAGAAATATTTCAAAAAGTATTGTATTTACCACAAAATCCCGTATTAGTTCTGATGTGGGGATTGGCGTTATGTTGGGGAATTTCAATTGTGCTTGATTTAGTATTAAAACCTATAATGAATAAAAAAAGGACAGTATAATGTATCTGAAAAAAATTGTTGAAAACGAAGAAGTGAATCTATGGATATCAGAACTTAATAAATCTTTTAAAAATAGAAGTTCAGCAAGTATTCCATTTAAAGAAGTTAAAAGTAAAGACATTGTAATAGATAATAATAATATGATTTTGGGTATCTATAACGATGCCAATAAATTATTGGGGGGGGGCATTTCTTTCATATTGCATGGAATATAATAACGTCAAGACTGCAAAGGTAGGACATGTGTGGACTATGACGAGTTATCAAAAGCAAGGTATAGGTAGCTTTTTAATGAAAGAGGTAGAAGATACTGCGTTACAAAATGGGAGCGAACTACTTCAATTAAATGTGGCGAATATTTATCTTCCGGCAGTTCATTTATATAAAAAGAGTGGATTTAAAAATTTAATGATATATGCAAATGTCCCTCAAACATATTATTTTATACGAATGATAAAAGCAATAGGAAACTATAAATTCCCTGAAGGTAAGCGAATCTATGAATTAATAAAATCAATTATCATATTTAAAGTTCTTTATAAAAGGGATAGTTCGCCTACGTTCGTGAATAGGAAGATATATGCACAATTAAAAGATAGTAATTAAATCTATATTGTTAAGATGCTTAAAGCCTAAGTTTATGCCGTCATAGTTTGAAATATTAATATATAAATAATATATAAAAATGAGGAAAAGCGAAATGAGAAAAATGATTATTATTGGTAGCTCAAACAACTTTAATGAATTGGGGCTGGTTAGAAGCTTTGGTGTAAATGGAATAAAACCATATGGAATTATTATTTGCAAGAAGAAACAATGGAAACATGATTGGTTACATTTATCAAGATATTGGAAAAAATGTTATAGGGTGGATTCTGGAAAGGAAGCAATTGATTTCCTTATTAAACATTTCTCGGATGAAAAAGAAAAGCCATGTGTTACGACTCCAGTTGATTACATTGTTCAAATGATTGATGAGAATTATGGAAAGTTATCTTCCCGCTTTATTTTCCAAAATATAAATAATAAAGAGGGAGAAATCACATATTATTCAAATAAATTAAAACAAGCTGAATTAACGAGAAGTTTAGGATTTGATTCGTTATCAAGTGAAATAATAATTCTAAATGAGTTTGATGAAAATAAGAAAATTGATTTTCCAATTATTTTAAAACCAGCAGCCTGCGGCGAGGGAAGCAAAGATGATATAGTTATTTGCAGGAATATGTCAGATATGACAACGTCAATTGATGTATTGAAGAAAAAAAATTATAGAAGAATATTGTGTCAAAAGTACTTGGAAAACAGAACAGAAATTATTGCTTATGGTGCAGTATCAAAAAAATTTGATTTGGTTTCTTATACGGTGTTAAAAAATATCAGACAGTGGCCAGAATCTTATGGAGTTGGTTCTTATGGAGTTTTGGTTTTGGAGCAACATATACAAGAGTTTGTTCATAAATTTTATCATGCAATCATGCAGTTCGGATACGATGGACCGTTAGACACTGATATATTTATGGATAATGACACGGGAATTATATATGTGAGCGAGTATAATTGGAGACCGGGAGGAAGAAATTATACTTCATTGGGCACAGAAGTGTATTCTATTGTTTTGTGGTACTTAGTGTATAATAATATAGATATTTCAAAATATAAAGTTGTAAATAAAATCGGTGGATATACCATGAATGATTCTACTGATTTTAATCATGTAATCAATGGAAAAATCACATTAAAACAATGGAAAAACGAATTTAAAAAATCAATAGCACGTGCACTATTTTTTAAAAAGGATATTATTCCGGCAATTATACCGGTAGTGTCTATGATAAAGAGATGGATAAAGAAAAGATAAAAAATTATTTAAGTGATAAAGGCAGATGGAATGGATATGTGTGAAGCAATTGTAATCGGATCGAAAAGTGTCAATGCGGTAGGGCTCATCAGAAGTTTGGGAGCAGGTTATGTAAATGTAACATTTATGTCTACATACAGTAAAATTGAAAGTAAGTACACAAAAGAGTATGTAAGACTTCCAGATGATAGAAAAAAATGGCTTACCATTTTGGAACAATATGGAGAGAAAAATAAAGAAAGAGCGGCTATTTTTCCAACAGATGATGATACGGCATTTTGGCTTGATGAGAATTATAAAGCTTTACAGAAATATTTTATTGTTCCTCATGCAAAGGGAAAGATGCGAACGTTGGCAGATAAGTCAGTTATGAATGAAATCGCAAAAAAAACGGAGTTAAACGTCCCAGATTTTATAAAACTTTCTTTAGCTGAGAGTGAAAGAAAGAATCAATATCCAATCATTTTAAAGCCATATGCTGGATATGCGGGAAGCAAAGGTGATATATCAATTTGTTATAATGACAATGAGTATACAAATGCAATTCATGTATTAAAAAAGCAAGGATATAAGGAAGTATTGCTTCAGCAATTACTAGATGATTCGAATCAGGAAGAAATAGGTCTTATGGGAATGGCTTTAAAAAATGGACAAGTTGTGATTCCAGGCATTATTCATAAAATCCGTTCCTATCCGACGGGGAAGGGAAGTACATCATATGCGAGGTTTTCTTCAGATATGAGTGAAATCAATGAAGAGAAGATTAAACAATTTGTTTCAGCTACTGGGTATGTGGGTATTTTTGATATAGAAATGATAAGAGCATATGGGAAATATTGGTTTATAGAGATTAACTATAGAAATGGACAGTATGGATATACTCCAACAGCAGCGGGATATAATCTTCCTGCTAATTGGGTTTATGGAATGAAAAATAAGAAAGTTGAGAAGTGTAATAATCTTCAGGAAATTTATTATATCAATGAACGTGATGATTATCGGCATGTAAAAGAAGGAACGATAAATAAAAAAGAATGGTTAAAAGAATTTCATGCTGCGTCTGCATATGGAATGTATTGTCCAGGTGATCAAAGACCATTTATTAGACAATATATGAAGATTCCAGACAGAGTAATCATAAAAGGTAATAAATTAAAATCGAATATTAAAGATTTATTGTTTAGAGAGGAATGGAATATTGCAATAAGAAAAAAAGAAGATAAATCTTTATGGGAAAAAGGTGGAGAGTCTAAAGAATTCACTGTTTTGCCAAACACTATAAGATATTGGGCAGCAGATCCATTTATCATATCTGCAGGAGGGAAAGAGTATTTATTTTTTGAAATGTTTGATCGACTGAAAAGTAAAGGTTTGATTGGATATAGAGAAATAAATGGTGATAAAATAGGGAAAATGAAAATAGCATATGAAGCAAGTCACCATTTATCTTTTCCGTTTATTTTTAAATATGAAAATGAATATTATATAATGCCAGAATATTCTGAAGGAAAAGAACTGTTTGTCTTGAAAGCAACTCATTTTCCAGATAAGTGGGAAATGACAGAAAGCTGGATGCAAGGGAAACGTTTTGTAGATTCTGTATTATTGAGTCATGAAGGAGAAAATTATTTATTAACACAAGACCTTAAATCAGGATATTCATCTGAAAAACTTTCAATATTCATCCGAAAAGGAAAAGAATGGGTACCTCATAAACAAAGCCCGGTAATAAAAAGCTTAGCTAATGCTAGACTGGCGGG